>Ga0209976_10001223_pt1 | contig 15381 bp, 9 predicted proteins | sample SumtaG_FD_182806 | JGI IMG/M metagenome (GOLD analysis project Ga0209976, IMG submission 182806) | Deep subsurface microbial communities from Indian Ocean to uncover new lineages of life (NeLLi) - Sumatra_00157 metaG (SPAdes) (version 2) | ecosystem: Environmental > Aquatic > Marine > Oceanic >...
TCGGGTTAATTAGGAACAAGGCGTGATGAACCAAGCTACTTCACGGGCTTTGGCTGTCCCAAGGGAAAAACGGTCTATCACGCCTTAAAGATTAGTGTATCTTTGACCCGATTGGAAGATACAAGGGAAACCAGAAACCAGAAACTAAAAAGCCCCGGGATTCTTCGGGGCTTTTTCCGTGGCTCGGGACGGAATCCCCGCCTGCGGCGGGACTAGGAGCAGGATTTATGACGGGACTATGCTAATGCTTATCTTAATAGCAGCATCCTTCGCTGAACTCAGGACAAGCCTGGATGGACTCGGGGAATGAACTTGGCAAGGTTGCGGGCATGAGGATGCCGCGGTTGAATCAGACTTGAGCCGGAGGGATGTCCGTCACGGGTGCCTTCCCTCGCAGATAAAGCAAGCTCTCAACCGAGAAGAGCGCCAGGGCAACCCATATCAAGCTGAATCCAATCAGCCGGGACCGGGAGACCGGCTCCCCATACACCAGTATCCCGATCAGGAACTGGAGGGAAGGGGCGATGTAGTGCAGCAGGCCCATGGTAGTCAGGCGCGCCCGGCGAACGGCGGCGGCGAACAGGATCAGAGGAGTAGCGGTGGCTGCACCGGTCAATGCCAGAGCCACATTGATCTCAGAGCCGGCGTGCCCGAAAGTCCCGGAGCCGTTTGACTCCAGCAGCAGCAGAAAAATTAAGGCCGGGAGGAACATGAAGGCGTTTTCCAGAGCCAGTCCTTCCACGGAACCCAACGCGGCTGTTTTCCGGATGAGACCATAGAATCCGAATGTGAAGGCCAGCAGTAATCCTATCCAGGGGAATGTGCCATAGACAAACGTGAGATAAAGCACCCCGCCTAGAGCCAGCGCGAAGGAAACCCATTGCCACAGGCGGGGACGTTCGCGCAGGAAAAACACACCCAGCATGACCGTGAGAAGCGGATTGATGAAATAGCCCAGGCTGGCATCCACGATATGATCCGAGTTGATCGCGAAGATGTAGGTGTACCAGTTGACTGTCAGTAAAGCGGCCGTAACCAGGAAAGTGGCAAGCACTCGCCACTGTTGGATAGCGTCGAGAAAGTGGCGAAAATCCCGTCTAGCAATCAGCAGGGCTAGGACGAATGGCAGCGACCACACCATGCGGTGGCCGATAATCTCATGGGCAGGCACCTGTTGCATGACTTTCCAATAGACCGGGAGCAGGCCCCAAAGTCCATATGCGCCGACGGCATAGAGAATGCCCCTGGAAGAACTCATTGCAGAGATAATCGTCTATCAATGAAAATGGTTGTCAGCCGGGAAATCAAAGTAGTGCAGGTGATGTATTTCAGCCTGATCGTCCAGTTAGCGGATTTCGAGTTCCAATCAATGCCAATCTTTAATCCTGATGGTGGCGAGGGATCTAGATGGATGAAACTATCAACGTAGATTTGAGGAGAGCGTTTTCATCTTTTAATACTGCTGAAGATTACTCGTTAGTTATGCACTATCAAAGCATTTCAAGGGCAACCGGACTACTTGCTGCTCTCTTGACAGGGTCTGGCAGTACGGACACGGGCAGAGTCGAGCCACCCCCAAAACCCCCGGACAACCGGGACCTTTTACCATCAAGTATCCAGCATCCAGCTCACTTCAGCAGCACCCCCGCCCCGCTTTCTGCGGGATTAAAACATTCTGCCCCGCCGATAGCAGGATTTACGACGGGACTATGCTAATGCTTATCTTAATAGCAGCATCCTTCGCTGAGCTCGGGACAAGCCTTGATGGACTTGCTGTACTCTGGCATCACCCCCGCCGATAGCAGGGTCCCCGCACCTTGCGGGGTGCAATCCATTCCGTCAGTGCGGGGCAATTTGTATCGGCAGGCGATTAAGTTTGCTTGTCCCTCATTTATAGTGCCTACTCCTTCCCGTAGACACCTGAAAAATCGGTGGGGTATGTGCCGTACAGGCGGGGATTGGTCAGCGTGCCGGTAAACTCGGCCGGGTCCTTGAAGTAGATGGCGTTCCAGCCGGCCACTTCCATGATGTAGCTCAGGTTAGGCCGCAGCCTGATTTTCTGGACCTTGCCGGCGGCGCCAATGTTGGCCGTTTTCTGCGTGTACTGGACGGTACCGGCGGGCAGCTGGTAGGAAAAGGCGTAATAGCGCTGGCCGTTGAACAGTGAATCGGAGCGGGAGACCGCCACCAGCTGGTCCTCCCACGCCTCGATGGCGGTGCCATCCAGGGTGAACTCGCCGCGGGCCTTCAGCAGCCAGTCGTAGAGCTTGTCCAGCAGCTGATACGGTTGCTCCAGCGCCTCCCCGGTCTCGTAAAACCACACGATAATGGCAAAGCGGGCCTGATCGCTGCTGCCGGCGGTGGCCGTCTTGATCTGGCCCATGAGCACCACCGAGTAGGTACCGTCTTCCCCATAGCCGTTATCGATGATCTGAAAGCCCGGCAGCAGCACCGCCGCCGCCTGGGTCTCCACCAGATCGTACACCGTCTGGAAGTTCTCCACCGTAGTGCTCGACTCGATGCGCACACCGGCTTTCTCGCAGGCTTGCCGTTTGGCGTCCATGATGGCCTCCAGCCGGTCCTGCTGAACGCCGTCGCGGTTCGCGTCGCTGATCCCCCGCACACCCACCTCGATAATATCCTGGGCGCCAAGTATCATCGTAGTGACCATTAGAAACACCATAAGCAGTCGTTTCATATCGCGCTCTCCCCATATTTCGGTTACGGCACCGTAGACAAGGCTCAGATAGTAATATAACCCCGGCAGCCGACCGGCCCCCTATCTATTCTTGCCTCCCGGTGCCACTAGACGGGCAATGTGGATGCCGGAGAAGAGACCCCTTAGATAAACGTCAACCATACTGAGCTGCGTCAGGGTATTAATAAGCTGTTCCAGAGCAGCTTGTAGCTGGCGCTGGTGGACGCGCGAAACTGAGGGCTAAAGGCCATGAAAATGATCTCGCCTTCACCTTTATTCGCCCAAACCAGAGCCGCCTTACCGCCCAGGAGTTCTGCCTTGGCGGCATAGCCCGAAAGTAGAAGGTCACGCTCTGGGAACCAAGCCACGATCCGCCGATCCGTGCCCAGATCAGGTATGCGGGTTTCCCAGACTGGACGAGCCCGGTAGAACACACCCAATTCATCCGGCAGGCCCAGGGTCAGCGGGTGGTCCCGGTTCAGCTTGATGCGGACCAGGGAACCCGGGCAATAAAGGCCATCTTTTTCCAGGTCCTTTGCGAGGTCCTTAATCGGTAATATGAATTCCGTCTCGCCGAGCTTTTGTGTACCCAGGAAGAGCCGGCCTGAACGCCCCCAGGTTACTATCCGACCACCACCGTCAACGAAAGCCAGGAGTGCCTCTTTGCCCTCATCTCCCATGCCTTTCGTATATTCAGGGGGATAGTCAGATATAACGAGAGTGCCGTCGCTTTCCTCCCAGCGACCTTTCTCCAAAACTGATTTGGCTTCATCGGGCATAAGGATGATGTCGAACTTCTTGGCAAGGCCCGCTTTGGCTATCCCATCGGGACGTAGCACGGTGTATGAAACGCCATAGTTATCCAGAATGAATCGGGTCCACCCGGCGTCCATATCATGAAACCACGATTCCACCAAAGCGATGTGAGGCAGTTTCACCGGAATGCTTTTAAGTTTTGGCGTAGCAGTGGTGAAGAACAGCGGCGGCGCAGTCAGGGTGGCCAGTAGTTCCTTCTGGGCGGTCAGGCGCTTGGCGTTCTTGGGCCATAGAAACGAACCAGATGGATACTCTACATCGTTCACCGTGAGGGCTTCAGTGAGACGCTGCACAGCCATGCCTGCTTTAACCGCGCGGAACACCACTTCGAAGCTTTCGTTGCGTCGGCCGTCCAGAAGCACAGCAGACCAGGAACCAGGCAGGGTTCTATCCCACGTTGTGAAGGGAACATCCGAGCTAATGAGTTCGCAGGCCGCATCCAAAGTCGGATTCACTCGGTCAACCTGCCAGGCAGCAACGCCACGATGCAGCGGCAGGGACCAGGTCGTAATATCGTAGGGTTTGATGAGTTTGCCGCCAGGCGTGTAATGGCGCTCGGGAAACTGTTGAGCTTCCATTACTTCCTTGATGAAGGCCCGATAAGGCTGAGCCAAACTCACCACGACATCGCCAGAATGAAGGGGTCGGCCCTCGATGATGAGGTCCGCCGAAAGGCGATGCACCTTCACGCCATGCTCATGGAGTAGATCAACAATGCCCGCCAGTTCTCCGGCATCGTGCTGCCGGGATACGGGCATAACGAAATAGGCCGGGGCTTGGCTCCGGCCTTGGGCCACAGCGCGGCGGGAAACATCGTTGCGAAATGCCAGAATGTCCCGGCGATGCCTGGCTGCGGTGCGCAATATGCTCCAAGTAGAAGTAACTTCGTAGGTTACGATGTCCGAAAGTCGCCACCAACCCCCAGGCCAGGGATCGACCATGTTGATACTTATCTTGTTTTCAGTCAGACCTTTGCTATAGCCAACAAGTTCAGTGGGTTCCACATATAAAGGATATGCCACTCGGGCGCTGGCAGCCTCGGTGAGTAGGCTAATAACGCCCTTCCAGATAGACGTTTCGGTTGAGCCCGGCCAGTAATCGTCAAAACGGTTATGCTGAGATACGCCCTTAAGCCCCTGATTGGTCATATCCCGCACTATTCCCGAGCCGAAGATCCAGGTCCAATTCCAAAGCTCAGCATCCACGTTTTCCGCAATTGGGTCATGCGCCGGAGGAACGAAGTAGCGGGGGCCAGTGTAGCCCATCTGATGTTTTTCCACCAGGACCTGAGGCATCCAGTCCCGGCTGTAAAGAGTGGAGATGGCCTTGGTGTCAGTTTGGTGCAGGGTGACGAAGTCCCGGTTGTTGTCATGGCCCACGTATTTGTGGTAAATCCCCGGAAGATCCGCACCTTCGTATTCGGTACCCTTGTACTTATGATAATTTTTCACCACCATATCCATACCGTCGGGGTTGTGACAGGGCACCATCATGTACACTGTTTCAGCTAGAATAGCCAGCCGTGCCGGGTCATTGGTAGTGGCGGCCTCATACACGATAAGCGGCGCAGCCTGTGAAGGCCCTACTTCATCAGAATGCATGGACAGAGTCCCTAATACAAAAACCCGGCCTTGCTCCAGATACTGAGCTCGAGTGGCAGCGTCCAGATCGGTAATCCATGCCAGTTGCTGGTTAATGGTGCGCAGGTCATTCAGTTGCGCCAGGTTCTCTGGTGCCGAAATAAAGCAGACATACATGGGCCGTCCCTCAGGACTGCGGCCTACTTCGCGAAGGGTCACCCGGTCCGAGGCGTCGTCAGCTAGCTTCAGATAGCTAACCAGTTTTTCATACGTGAAAAGCTCTCGATTTGTGCCCGGCACAAAACCGAAATGACTCTTCGGCGTGGGCAAGTTCCGGGCACCGAGAAACGCGGTGAGCACAAAAAGTGACAATAGAACACGGCGGATCAGCATGGTGAAGGTCCTTATGATGTTTATTCGTGTAGGTCTTCAAAGCCTTTTAGACATTTCAGGTTAAAAACTAAGAGATACATTCTGCAGTTCCAAGGTTTAACTGACGCCTCCTCTGAAGCGTCTTTCGCCTGGTAGGGTCCCGTTGATCATCCTATTACAGTCCCCAAAAACTGCATTACTATGTTATACGGTTGGCTGTTTAGAAAACCTTGCTGTTCTTGGATCTAATTCATTTCCCATTTTTTCAACTAAGGTTTTATATAGTTCTGGCCTTCGCCCACGAATCCAACGACGTCCTGTACACATTTCAAGCAGACTTAAATCTATATCTGCAATTACGATAGCATCTTCGGCTTTCCAGGTTTCATTTTGTATTCTACCATAACAATCAATAATCATTGCATTCCCTGTTCTAACTTCATCGTCATCTATACCTACACCATTGCTGAAAATAATAAACAGACCATTGTCGTGAGCCCGCGCAGGTAACCATCGCAGAAGCCATTCTCTTCCTTTCGGACCACGAAATTCGGCTTCGATTCGGGTCGGTTCTTCCCTTCTCCTTTTCCATAGCTCTGGATCAATTGGTCCCATTGCATAAGGGCTTCGCGATTTACATCCTCCGGTTTGATGGGGAGCTAAAAGAATATCTGCTCCCTTTAAAGCCGTAATACGAACATTCTCTATGAGATTATTATCCCAACATATTAAAATTCCAACTTTAAATCCCAATAGCGTCTCGAAAACAGTATAGCGATCGCCACTGTCCATATGTTTGCTTATAAAACAGTGAAGCTTTCGGTGGCTCACTATACGGCCATCGGGCATTACAACTATATAAGTATTAAATAGCTTTCTATCATTTGATATTTCAATAAGCCCTGCACCAATCACCATTCCCAATTCTTTTGATAGTCCTTTGAGAACAAATATTGAAGAACCATCTTCGACATTTTCTGCGAGTTCATGGATTTGGCTTCTGCTTAACTTTCTCACATGCCAATATCCCGTGATACACATTTCAGGAAAAGATATTAGTTTGACATCTTCACCTGCTGCTATTTCACAGAAATGTTGGATTCTGCTCAGATTAAATTGCTTATCCCCTGGAGCATGATTGAATTGAACTGAAGCTACTCGGACTTTTTTCATTATTTTTTTCCGTCTAACCATTATTATGCGACATTAATGCAGTGTATCAGCCTCCACTCACTTCGAGTATAGTGATGTTATGCTGTCTACCCTACACCGTCATAACAATTTGAGCTCGTGGGGTTAGAAGGTAAAAGAGGCATTTGGCCTTTCCGAGGTTTCCTTTCCGCCTCATTTGAAGTGTTTCCTACTTGATTATTCCATGATCGTCATCCGCCAAACTGGTCACCATTGGGCAAATTTGTACCCCGCCGAAGGCGGTGGCCTGCCCCGCTCTCCTGCCTCAAAGTGTAATTCACCGACTGAAGATATATGAACTGAATCCCATTAACGGCGGGAAATCCCGCCCCTCTGGGCCCTGGCAGTACCGGCCCACGGGGAGCCCGTTGCCCAACCCCGGGGCCGTACCCGGCCACAGGGAGGCCAGGCAGAGGAGGATCTTTCTCCGTCAGCAATGCTGGTTTTTAGCTTGCCTCCCCTTCCTCCAGCACTACCTGGGCTGCCGCCAGACGCGCTACCGGCACCCGGAACGGCGAGCAGCTCACGTAGTCCAGGCCTACTTTGTGGAAGAAGTGGACAGAGTCGGGATCACCGCCGTGCTCACCGCAGACGCCCAGCTTGAGCTTCGGTTTCACTCTGCGTCCCTTTTCGACGGCTATCTTTACCAGCTCGCCGATACCGGTCGCGTCTATGCTCTGGAAGGGATCTTCGGGGTAGATACCCGATTCCACGTAATGGGGCAGGAACGAGCCGGAATCGTCACGGGAGAAGCCGCAGCCCATCTGGGTGAGGTCGTTGGTGCCGAAGCTGAAGAAGTCGGCCACCTCGGCGATCTCGTCGGCGGTAATAGCGCCCCGGGGAACCTCGATCATGGTGCCGATGGTCAGGTGGGGGATTTCACCGATGGATTGGCGCACCTCTTCATAGACCTGCTCGATGATCTTCCGCTGGTGGACCAGTTCCTTGAAATGCCCCACCAGGGGAACCATGATCTCCGGACGGGCGTCCTTGCCCTCCTTAACCAGCTCGGCAGCAGCCTCCAGGATAGCCCGGGCTTGCATCTCGGTGATCTCCGGGTAGCTGATACCCAGCCGGCAGCCGCGGTGTCCGAGCATGGGGTTGAACTCATGAAGCGCCTCAACGCGAGCACGTATTTCCTCCGGTGAGCGCTCCATTTCCTTGGCCAAGCCGACTTGCTGGGCCTCCTCGTGAGGGACGAACTCGTGCAGGGGTGGGTCCAGCAGACGGATGGTCACCGGCAGGCCCTCCATGGCCAGCAGAATGCCGCGGAAATCGTCCTTCTGGAACGGGAGCAGCTTCATGATGGCTTCCCGCCGCTGTTCGGGATTATCCGCCAGGATCATCTGGCGCACGAACTTGATGCGCTCGGGCTCGAAGAACATGTGTTCGGTGCGGGTCAGGCCGATTCCTTCGGCCCCGAGATGCCGGGCCTGTTCCGCGTCCTCAGGGCTGTCGGCGTTGGCCCTCACGCCCAAAGTGCGAACCTCATCACACCACTCCAGGAAGGTCTTGAGGTTCACGTTTTTAGCCGGATCAGTAGAAATCAGGGGCAGCTCCCCCTGGTAGACCAGACCCTTGGTGCCGTTGAGGGTGATAACGTCGCCTTCATGGAGGACCGTGCCGTCCACCCGGACTTCACCCCGGTCCATGTCGATTTCCAGGGCAGAGCAGCCGACGATGCAGCACTTGCCCCAGCCGCGGGCCACCAGGGCTGCGTGGCTGGTCATACCGCCCCGTGAGGTGAGGATCGCCTCGGCGGCGTGCATGCCGTGCACGTCCTCCGGGCTGGTCTCGGTGCGCACCAGGATGACCTTTTCGCCGTCTTTGGCCTGTGCCTCGGCTCGGTCGGGGGTGAGAACGATCTTGCCGACAGCACCGCCGGGACCGGCCGGCAGGCCCTTAGCCAGGGGCTGGTGTGTGCGCTCCAATTCCGGGTCCACCATGGGGTGCAGCAGCTCGTCCAGCTGGGAGGGCTTCACCCGCTGGATGGCAGTAGCCTTGTCGATCAATCCGTCATGAACCATTTCCACCGCCATACGCAGGGCCGCAATCCCGTTGCGCTTGCCGGTACGGGTCTGGAGCATATAGAGCTTCTTCTCCTCAATGGTGAACTCCAGGTCCTGCATATCGGTGTAATGCTCTTCCAGCGTATCCCGGTAACCTGCCAGCTCCTTGTAGAGCTGGGGGGTAAGCTTCTCCAGGGAGGGCAGGGTGTTGCCTTCGTTGCGGCTGGCTTCGTTTAGGGGGTTGGGTGTGCGGGTGCCGGCCACCACGTCCTCGCCTTGGGCGTTGGGGAGCCACTCGCCGAAAAAGGCATCATCGCCGGTGGCCGGGTTGCGGGTAAAACCCACCCCGGTGGCGGAGTTTTCGCCCATGTTGCCGTAGACCATCGTCTGGACGTTGACGGCCGTGCCCCAGTCATCAGGGATGCCCTCGATCCGGCGGTAGGAGACGGCCCGCTTGCCGTCCCACGAGGCGAAAACGGCCCCGATAGAACCCCAGAGCTGCTCCATCGGATCATCGGGGAAGGCCTCGCCCAGCACTTCCTTGATCCTGGTCTTGTAGGCATCGGTAAGCTGCTGCAGATCGGCAGCGGTGAGCTGATAGTCGAACTCGTACCCCTGCTTCTTTTTCAGGTTCTCGAGCAGCCGGTCCAGCTGCTGGCGAATGCCCTGGCCCTCGGGCGGGCTGATCCCGGCCCCCTTTTCCATGACCACATCGCTGTACATGGTGATCAGCCGCCGGTAGCAGTCCCAGGCAAAGCGTTCGTTATTGGTGCGGGCGATCAGTCCCGGCAGGGTTTTTGTAGTAAGCCCGATATTAAGCACGGTTTCCATCATGCCCGGCATGGATGCGCGGGCACCGGACCTGCCGGAAACCAGCAGGGGATCTTTCGGGTCGCCGAAGGTCCGTCCCATCAGCTTCTCGGTACGCTTGATGGCTGCATCGACCTCGGCGGCCAGAGTAGAGGGGTAGGTCCGGTCATGCGCGTTGAAATAAGTGCACACCTCGGTTGAAATCGTAAATCCGGCAGGCACGGGCAGGCCAATACTGGCCATCTCGGCCAGGTTGGCACCCTTGCCACCAAGCAGCTCTTTCATCTCGGCGGAACCTTCGGCCTTGCCAGCGCCGAAGAAGTATACGTATTTGCTCATTGTCTTTTTCTCCCTTTAAAAAACACCCGCAAACTTAGTGAGCAATTGAGAGGTCAGCAACGCAACGTGTAAAAATGTTTCATAAATTCCTGGGTGGTTATTGTCGGCATTCGTTACTTTCCGAACGTGGCACCTAAGACCTGAGCCGGATTCTATCCCGCTGGCGGTCGGGCTGGGAATTTCAACCGCCAGAGGATAGTGTGCACGATTGGGATATGCTATTGAAAATATGAATCAAAAGGAGGTGGAGATGATGAAGCGCAAGGGCGCTACCTGGAGTTTTAAAAATGCCCTTCTTCTTTCCGTGAAGGTTCTGATGTTGCCAGCAGGCATATTTTTCAGCTCCTGCCAGAAAAGCGCTGAAGATGTGCCCGAATATCTGGTTAAAGTCGTCGAAAATGTGAAATTAATCCACGCGCCCGATTCCCGTGTGGAATTGTTTCAGGTCGAATTGCAGCGAAAGGGGGATCAAATCATTGTATCCGGGGAAGTAACCGCTCCCCGGCTGCGGCAACTCCTGCTCGATTCACTGCGCAGCGCGGCCTGCGACTTCACCTTCCCTGATTCCATTGCTGTATTACCGACAAAAGAGCTGCGCCCCAACGTGTACGGCATCGTTTGCGTGAGTGTCGCCAATATGCGCCGGCAACCGACTCACCGCGCGGAACTGGTCAACCAGACGCTGCTCGGCACGGTCCTGGAGCTGTATAAGGAGGAGGGGGGCTTTTATTACGCCCGCAACTGGGACCGATACCTCGGCTGGGTGAGTGAATCATCACTGGCCGTGGTGGATTCCCTGACTGTGGCCGAGTGGCAGCGCGGCTCCCGGGTGGTTTGCACGGCCAACTACGGGCTGGTTCGGGACGTGGCGAGCGTTGCAGGGATTCCTATGATCGACCTGGTGCCCGGCGCCGTATTGAAAAAAACTGGACAAAATGGAAACTGGATAAAGGTCCAGACTCCGGATGGTCAGGTCGGCTACGTGGAAAATAAGCTGGTCGTTGATGAGACCACGCTTCGCCGCGCCAAGGCTGATCGCGACCGGCTCGCGTCGGTAGCGAAAAGTTACCTGGGGATACCATATCTGTGGGGTGGAACCTCTACGAAGGGATTTGATTGTTCGGGTTTTGTGCAGACCGTATTTCTCATGAACAACGTTTCCCTACCACGCGATGCCAGCCAGATGGTTCTCGTAGGAGAAAGCGTTGAACCCGGAGAGCAGTTTGAGAATGTGCTTACCGGCGATCTGCTGTTTTTCGGGCCGACCGCGGAAAGGATCGACCACGTGGCCCTTTACCTGGGTGAGCGGTACTTCATTTATGCGTGCGGTTCGGAGTATGGTTTAGTGACCATCAAGAGTCTTAATCCCGAACATGAGGGCTATAGTGAATATCGACATAGCACCTTCAGATCGGTTAGGCGAATTCAGCCTAAATAGCAGGAGTTTAATCCCACGGTGCCGATAGTTCCTCGGATGGGTTGGCTTGTCAACGTAGGCTGCGGGTGTCATTCATAAACATTCTGTCGGAAGCGAGTTTTACGATGGGAAACAAGACGACGAGCGAAGGCTTACGACTATCGTATACGATTGAGAAGTTGGAATTGAAACACACCTGGACGATTGCGCGCGGTTCCAGCAATATAAAGCAGAACGTCATCGTAAAGCTGGAAAAGGATGGTGTGGTTGGCTATGGTGAGGCAGCACCAAACGTGCGCTATGGTGAAACTCCTGAGTCGACTATAGCTGTAATCGAGGAGGCCATTCCGCTGTTTGAAAGGGAGGATCTGTGGAACTTCGTCGAGCTTGGATTTGTCATCAGGGAGCTGGCTCCCGCCCAGACCGCCGCCAAAGCCGCCCTGGATATCGCGCTCATGGATTGGGTGGCTAAATCCTTGGGAGTACCCCTTTATAGATACTTTGGCCTGAACAAGACTAAAGTTCCGGTGACGAGTTTTACTATCGGCATTGATACGCCGGAAGTAATCGGTAAAAAGGTGCAAGAAGCCGGACACTATCTCCTTCTCAAGATAAAGCTGGGAACGGAAAATGATGAAGAGATTATCTCGGCGATTCGTGCGGTAACTGACAAGCCCCTGCTGGTGGATGCCAATGAGGGCTGGAAAAACAAGGAAGAGGCCCTGGAGAAGATCAAATGGCTGGCCTTCCAGGGCGTGAAGGTTATTGAGCAACCTCTGCCCGCCAGTATGCTGGAAGAGACCCGTTGGCTGCGTGAGCGATCTGATATTCCCATCATCGCTGACGAAAGCGTGAAGACGGCCGCAGATATACCATCGCTGGCGACAGCGTTTGACGGCATCAATATAAAGCTGATGAAGGCTGGTGGTTTACAGGAAGCTCTGCGCATGGTTTGGCTGGCCAGGACGTTGGGGATGAAGGTAATGCTTGGCTGTATGATCGAAACTTCGGTTGCCATTTCCGCGGCGACGAGCATTTCGCCCCTGGCAGACTATGCGGATCTTGACGGTAACCTGCTTATTACCAATGATCCGTTTACCGGAGTTACCGTACACGAAGGCAAATTGATGTTGAATGACAATCCTGGCATTGGTGTGGTGCCGCTATCATAATTAGCTGCTTTCCAGCAATCTCTGACGCGGCGCTTTTAGTAGACATCAGGGTAAATACCTGAATTCCGCCAACCGTATATTGAGAGGTCCCGTCATGACGAATAAAACTATCCTGATCCTGGGCGGCTACGGCAACACCGGTCTGGCCATCGCCAGGCTCTGCCTCGAATACACTGACTCCCGGCTGGTTTTAGCTGGACGGAACCAATCCAAAGCCGTGGAAGCCGCCGCGCAGCTCAACGGTCAGTATGTCCCAACGGATCCGGCCGGGGAAGGTTTCCGGGTATCCGGTATCCAGGCCGACGCTTCCAACGAAGACGATCTTAAACAGGCCCTGGTGGGCGTAGACCTGCTGGTGGTGGCTTCCAGCACGGCCAGGTACGCCGGGGAGGTGGCTTCGGCTGCCCTGGCGGCGGGTGTGGACTATCTGGACGTCCAGTACTCCACGGCCAAGGTTAAGGCCCTGCAAACGCTGGCGGGCAAGATCGAAGGAGCGGATCGCTCCTTTATCACCGATGGGGGCTTTCATCCCGGCGTGCCGGCGGCCCTGGTGCGATATGCCGGGGATAACATCAACCACCTGGAGCGGGCCGTGGTGGGCTGCGCCCTCAGAGTCGATTGGAAAGCCTTTGCCATCGGCGACGAGACCGCCGAAGAGTTTATGTCCGAAATGCTGGACTACCAGTCGTTGCTTTACCGGGATGGACAGTGGCGCAAAGCCAGCATGTGGCGCACGAAGGACTTCCTCAGAATGGACTACGGTGAGCCTTTCGGCCGCCCCTACGCCGTGCCCATGATGCTGGAGGAAATGCGCGGCCTGCCGGAGCTGATCCCCACCCTGCGGGAGACCGGGTTTTACATCACGGGTTTCAACTGGTTCGTGGACTGGGTGCTCTTTCCACTGGGTATGTTGGTCCTGCGCCTGCGGCCCAAAGCACTGCGGCCCGTCGGGCGTCTCATCTTCTGGGGTATGGAGACCTTTTCCAGGCCACCCTATGGCATCGCGCTGCAGCTGGAGGCCAGCGGCCAGGATGAGGGACAGGCCAAAGCCCTGAAGGTGCGCATTACCCACAAAGACGGCTACTTCCTCACGGCCGCCCCCACCGTGGCCTGCATCAGGCAATACCTGGACGGGACCGCCGCCCGGCCCGGCCTGCACTTCATGGCCCATATTATGGAACCGGAACGATTATTGAGGGATATAGAACAAATGGGAGTGGAGGTATCCGTTCAATGGGCAACCACGCCGCCCTGACACTAGCTGCCCGGCATATACCGCGCCAGGGATTGTCCCGGGGCGATCCTCCCCTTACGTGCTAATCTGTCCAAGTGATTAAGACTGGAGGTTCAGGGCAAAGCCGGATGGTCTATTCCAGATGGGCCCGGTGTTGCCGGGATCGCCACTGGTTCAAAATAGATTGGATTGATAAACCCACCCAGGATGCATAGTCCGAAGGTATACCTTCTAAGCAAACGTTGGTATTGAATGATGGCTGCCTCGGGATTTTTGCGGTAAGCTCTCTTGAATTCAAGAGAATTGTCGGCCTCGCGGAGGAAGCCGGCGGTGGCGGCCAGGTTGGCGAAGTCATCAAGCAGCTCCGGGCGGCTGTTGAAGTAATCCAGCAGGGCATGTCTGTAAGGATGATCGCCCACGGCGGTTATATTTCCCTCAGGTCCCACTGCCAACGTAAGTTCTCCCTCAGCTTTGGCGGGGAGCTGGCGCAGGAGGTCAGTAACTGTTTCCTGCAGGATGATTATGCGGTCTTCTACACAAGCCTGGATGTCGGGCAGACTGAAAAGCCCGCTGCCCCATGGCCGGTGGCTGTCTGCTGACGCTCCCGGTGCATATCTCCTTGATTCGACCAGGTCATCAGCCCCGGCGAAATGGGCGGCTGCCAGTAGATTCTGGTCCTGTCCTTGTATAGTAGAAGCAACACTCATTAAAGTTCCTCCTTGCAAGAAATCTCACACTGTGCTTGCACATAGATGTATTTGCAAAAAACAAGCCAAAACTGAAGTCCTTCGTTAGTCTGAAGTATATCTAAAATATAGACCGGAACTTTTTGGGAACGTAAGTTCCTTTTTACCTGTTGTTGATTAAGACTGGGAGTATTAATGACCTTTCCTGTTACTCTTAAGCATATCAGAGCCGCCGCCGAGCGTATCGGTCCCTATGCCCACTGTACCCCGATCCTCACCTGTGCCGGTCTGGATAACCTGGCCGGGGGCCGCCTGTTCTTCAAGTGCGAGAATTTTCAGAAAGCCGGGGCCTTCAAGTTCCGGGGGGCCTGCAATACTATTCTTTCCCTGTCTGAAAAAGAAGCGGCAAAAGGAGTGGCCACCCATTCCTCGGGCAATCACGCCGCTGCCCTGGCGCTGGCGGCCCGGCTGCGGGGCATCCCGGCCCATATCGTCATGCCGCACACTGCGCCCGAGGCAAAAAAAGCTGCCGTAGCGGGTTACGGTGGGCACGTCACCTTCAGCGAACCCACCCAGGAGTCACGGCGGTCCACCCTGGAATCGGTAGTGGAGCAGACGGGGGCTATCTATATCCCCTCGTATGACGATCCGCGCATCGTCGCCGGGCAGGGGACGGCGGCGGCGGAGCTGGTGGAAGATGTACCAGACCTCGATCTGGTTATAGCCCCGGTGGGTGGAGGCGGTTTATTGAGTGGGACGGCCGTGGCCGTTTCCGAGCTTTCGCCAACTACCAGGGTTATCGGAGTCGAGCCGGCCAATGCCGATGACGCCTGCCGCTCGCTCAAGGAGGGCCGCATCGTGCCATCGGTGAACCCTGAGACCATCGCCGACGGCCTGCTGATGGGCCTGAGCGAGCTCACCTTTGGTATTATCAGGGAGCGGGTGGAGCGGATCGTTACCGTGAGCGAGGATGCCATCGCCAGCGCCATGCGGCACGTCTGGGAGCGGATGAAGATCATCATCGAGCCCTCGGCGGCGGTGGCCATGGCGGCGGTAT
>Ga0209976_10001224_pt1 | contig 15366 bp, 19 predicted proteins | sample SumtaG_FD_182806 | JGI IMG/M metagenome (GOLD analysis project Ga0209976, IMG submission 182806) | Deep subsurface microbial communities from Indian Ocean to uncover new lineages of life (NeLLi) - Sumatra_00157 metaG (SPAdes) (version 2) | ecosystem: Environmental > Aquatic > Marine > Oceanic >...
GGAGGTGATCCAGCCGCAGGTTCTCCTACGGCTACCTTGTTACGACTTCACCCCTCTTGCGAAGGTTACCTTAGGCGCCCTCAAAAAGGCGACTTCAGGTACCCCCCACTCGGTTGGTGTGACGGGCGGTGTGTACAATCCCCGAGTACATATTCACCGCGGTATGGCTGACCCGCGATTACTAGCGATTCCGGCTTCATGTGGTCGAGTTGCAGACCACAATCCGAACTGGGGGAGGTTTTTTGAGATTGGCTCCACCTTACGGTATTGCGACCCTCTGTACCTCCCATTGTAGCATGTGTGTCGCCCTGGGCATAAGGGACATGATGACTTGACGTCATCCCCGCCTTCCTCCGGCTATTCACCAGCAGTCTCGCTAGAGTCCCCGGCATTACCCGCTGGCAACTAACGACAAGGGTTGCGCTCGTTTCGGGACTTAACCCTACATCCCACGACACGAGCTGACGACAGCCATGCATCACCTGTACTAGCTCCCAACCCGAAGGAAGGGTCGTCCCTGTTTCCAGTTCCTACCACTAGTATGTCAAGCCCAGGTGAGGTTCTTCGCTTATCATCGAATTAAACCACGTGCTCCACCGCTTGTGCGGGGACCCGTCAATTCTCTTGAGTTTTAGCCTTGCGACCGTACTCCTCAGGCGGTTCACTTAACGCGTTAGCTCCGGCACCGAGAAATATAGGCTCCCGACACCAAGTGAACATCGTTTAGGGCGTGGACTACGGGGGTATCTAATCCCCTTTGCTCCCCACGCTTTCGTGCTTCAGCGTCGGTAGTAGGCCAGAGAGCTGCCTTCGCCATCGGGGTACCTCACAGTATCTACGCATTCCACCGCTACTCTGTGAGTTCCGCTCTCCTCTCCTACACCCAAGCCGGACAGTATCACAAGACCTTCCAGGGTTAAGCCCTGGGATTTCACAAATGACTTATCCAACCGCCTAGACACCCTTTACGCCCAGTAATTCCGGATAACGCTTGCATCCCTCGTCTTACCGCGGCTGCTGGCACGAAGTTTGCCGATGCTTATTCCTGGGGTACCGTCATCGGATGGGCATTTCCTCCCAACCTTATTCTTCCCCCAGAAAAGGGGTTTACAACCCGAAAGCCTTCATCCCCCACGCGGTGTCGCTGGATCGGACTTTCGTCCATTGTCCAATATTCCCCACTGCTGCCTCCCGTAGGAGTCTGGGCCGTATCTCAGTCCCAATGTGGCTGGTCGTCCTCTCAGACCAGCTACCCATTTTTGCCTTGGTAGGCCATTACCCCACCAACAAGCTAATAGGGCGCGGCCCCATCCCCTTGCGGCGGCAAGACCGCCTTTGGAACGGAGTCATCAACTCCGCACAATATCGGGTATTAGCTACCCTTTCGGGTAGTTATCTCCGTCAAGAGGGTAAGTTAGCCACGTGTTACTCACCAGTTCGCCGCTCCGTGACCGGTCGTCAGACCCCGAAAGGAAATCAGTCCGGCTCGATCGCACGACTTGCATGTGTTAAGCGCACCGCTAGCGTTCATCCTGAGCTGGGATCAAACTCTCTCAGTTTTATGTTTTGATCCATTGAATCGATGGGTTAAAATCGAATCAGGTGTTGCAAAGAACACAACTATCACGCTATCCACTTTTCAAAGACCAACAAGCAGTCGAAAAGTATAGCAGCGGGCTCTGAACCTGTCAAGGAAAACCCCGAGAAGAGCCCGAATCCCTGATTCCATCTGACATCCTCGTTGTGGCATACCACTCAAGGATCTATACTACGACAACCCTATGGGAGGTTCTGGAGCATGAAGCGAACGATCGGCGTGCTCGCGGGCGGCGATTCGCCGGAACGAGAGGTTTCTTTGCTATCGGGCAAGGGCGTGTTCGACGCCCTTCAAAGGCGAGGGCACTCAGTTCGCTTTGTTGAAATCGACACGCTCGATGACCTCGTTCCTGGCTTGAATGGCGTTGACGTCGCCTTCAATTGCCTGCACGGCGGATCCGGCGAGGATGGTATCGTTCGGATGCTGCTCGACGTGATGGGCATCCCAAGTATCGGCTCCGGACCGCTGGCTTGCTCCCGCGCCATGGACAAGACTCAGGCCAAGGCTCTGTTTCGATCCAAAGACATTCCCACTCCGGCGGGCGTCAGTGTTGATACGGAATCGCTCGAGGTCAAGCTTCGGGAGGCCGTCGATACACTCACTTTTCCGATGATCTTGAAACCGCAGAACGGTGGTTCAACGATTGCCGTCCATCGCGTAGAGGCTGAAGCCGACCTATTGCCGACCGCGCAATCCATCCTGGCCGAATTCGACTCCGTGCTCATCGAGCCGTTCATCTCCGGACGCGAGTTGACCGTTGGTATCCTAAGAGTCGAAGGCGAAGAGATCGCTCTTCCAGTCATTGAGATTCGATTCCCCGGCGATCTGTTCGATTACGGAGCCAAGTACACGGCCGGACAAGCCGAATTCCTGGCGCCGGCTCCGTTACCGCTCGATGTAGCCGAACGGGTACAGGCCCTCTCTCTGCAAGCCCATCAGGCACTGGACTGTTACGGGTTTTCCCGCGTAGATTCGAGGCTTGGAGAGGATGGTGTCCCCTATGTATTGGAAGTCAACACACTGCCGGGAATGACACCGATATCCGACCTTCCTCGGGCGGCGGCTGTCAATGGAATTGAGTACGACGAATTGGTTGAAATCATGTTGTCAACTGCGGAAAAAGCGAGCGGCTGACACGTTCCCGCCCTATGCACGAAAACCATTGAACCATTGGAGCCGTGGGCGTGAATCATGGACAATACGCGGCGAATCAGAGGCTCGAAGGTCTGTTAATCGACCGAAGATCTTCTCATTGCCACGGAGGTGTGGACTTACAATCATGCGTAGCGTATCGGAACGAACGAAAGCCCTAAAGGGTTCGCCTATTCGGCGACTCGTGCCCCTTGCCGTTGCCGCCAAGAAGCGAGGCATCCATGTCTATCGTCTCAACATCGGCCAGCCTGATATCCCAACGCCTGTCTCATTCATGCAAGGTGTGCGCCAGGCGAAGATCGACGTCCTTTCTTATGCGCCGGCTCCCGGAATTCCCGAGACGGTCCAGGCAATGTTGAAGTTCTACGCCGACATAGGCATTGAGCTGACTGAAGACGAAATTCGAGTCACCATAGGCGGATCCGAGGCATACGCGTTCGCCCTTCAGATTACGTGCAATCCTGGAGACGAGATTCTCGTTCCCGAGCCGTTCTATCCCAACTACAACGGCCACGCAGTGATGAACGGCATCACCGTTGTTCCGATTACGACTAAGGTGGAAGATGGGTTCCATCTGCCTCCGATCGATCAGATCCATCAGTTGGTCACACCCAAGACCAAGGCCATCCTGTTTTCCAATCCCGCCAATCCTACCGGAGTGGGATACACGCGTGAGGAACTCAAGGGCCTAGTCGATCTGGCCATCAAGCATGATTTGTTCGTCATCTCCGACGAGCCGTATCGCGAGCTGATGTACGATGATCACGCTGTCGGCATCCTCGAATTCCCGGAATTGGAAGGTCGCGCCATTCTGGTGGATTCCATTTCCAAGCGCTTGTCCGCCTGTGGTGCCCGTATCGGCTGCATCGTCTGCCGGAGTAAGGAGGTCATCGCTGCGGTCGACAAGCTTTGTCAAATCCGCCTGTCAGCGCCGACGTTCTCTCAGTTGGGCCTGGTGAGTTTCCTCAACAATCCGAACTACAAAGCCGACATCGAATCAATCAAAACGAAATTCCACTCTCGGCGTGATACGTTGTTCAAGGCACTTCAGACAATCCCGGATGCCGTCTGTAGCAAGCCCGAAGGGGCGTTCTACATCTTCGTCAAGTTCCCGCAGATCGACGATTCCGAGGAGTTTGTCAAGTTCATGCTCAACGACTTCGATCTCGATGGGGAAACCGTGATGGTCGCCCCTGGCGCCGGCTTCTATGCCACGCCGGGCAAAGGCCATGATGAGGTTCGCATTGCCTATGTCCTAGAGGAACCCAAACTTTTGCGGGCCATCGAAATACTCAAGGCGGGGCTCGAAGCCTTCGTCAAGACGCGTCAACAGGCAGCTGCCACAGCGGAATGAAGGAGCGACTGGACAAGGTCATCAAACAGCGCCGTTTGATCCGCAGCCGATCCCGAGCGCAGCGGATGATCGCCGCCGGACGCGTCAAGGTTGATGGACGCGTTCTCACCCGCCCGGGCCATCCCATCGATCCTGAAGCCGAGATTGAAATCACCTCATTCGAGCAATACGTCAGCCGGGGCGGCGACAAGCTTGACGCCGCTTTGGACCAGTTCCGGATCGATCCCAAGGGATTGGTCTGCCTTGATGTCGGTGCATCCACCGGCGGATTCACCGACTGTCTGCTGCAGCATGGTGCAGCCAAGGTGTATGCCATCGACGTCGGCCACGATCAGCTACATCCACGCCTGCGACGGCATCCCAAGGTCGTTGTGCGCGAGGGATTGAACGCCCGTTATCTCGAACCTCAAGACATCGACGAAACCATTGAGCTGACAACGATCGATGTGTCCTTCATCTCGCTCAAGCTCATTCTGCCTCCCCTCGTCGAGATTCTCGCACCGAAAGGCGACATCGTCGCCCTCGTCAAACCCCAATTCGAGGTCGGGAAAGACAAGCTGCCCGACGACGGCGTCGTGAAGAGCGGATCTGACCGACAAGAGGTGCTGGCAAATCTGATAGCGTTCGTTGAATCCGAAATGCCATGGCAGGTCGTCAATCAGATGACATCTCCGATTGAGGGCGCCAGCGGAAGCATTGAATACCTACTGCACCTCCAGTCAGGCCAATCAGAGCCATAGAGAACGCAGGGCATTACCAGGCTCTTCCAAGCGCCTCTTTCACACAAGCGGGGCGAGCTCACTAAACGCAGGAGAACGCAGCAGATTTGGGGCGTTCTCCAAGCTACTCGTCGTAAGTAGACGAGGAGCTGTTCTCACCAAGCAACTCGTCACACGATTGCGAGTTGCCGTGCTCTCAGACATTCGCTCATTCATCGAAGCCGAGACACCGTGGTCGGTCATCAACCAGATGACCTCTCCCATTCAGGGCGAGAAGGGGAACACGGAGTTTCTCTTGCACTTGAGCTGGACCTGCTAGCCAGACTCAGGAGAACGCAGCGTCGTTGCGCTCTGCCTAGCAACTCGTATTGCAGAACTCGGGCCCCGGAGAATGCCGAACTTCGGCGCTTTCTAAGCAACTCGCGACACCGTCGTGAGTTGCCGAATTCCTATTTACTGCAATAGCGGACGCTAATCCAAGGTCATGGACGCATCGCTGAAGGGGTAAATTGCCGGCCGTTGGACGAGCGATCTCAGGGCACCTAGGACCGCGTGGATACTCGGATAGATCTCAATGACGATCAGGTGTTGGCTTCGGACCTTCCGAGCTGGACACCAAGAAACAAGCCCCCGAGCGTTGACGTTCTACAACCAGTCCCCCAGGCCACATCTCACGAGATCATCTCGTGCATTCAATGGCTTTCGTGACAAGGTAGCAGGCCGGATCGCAGAGACAAACCAAACCTTCCTTGCTATTCCAGGATGGAATAGATAGACTATTCCACGCCGGAATAGTCATTGGATCAGCGAACTTATGGTTGTACCTCTTGCCGTCATCGGCAGGGAAACGGGCTCCGTTTCAAACCTCCGCATATTCGGGTATATGCAACAAGCGCCCCGAAAGGAGGCATGGATAGCCTCAGAGGCACCGATGGAGGGTTCGCTGAATCGTGTCTCGGCCTGTCAGTATCACCTCAGGCCGCAGAAAGGAGAAGGATTTTCATGAAAAGAGTCTTCGTGATCGGAGTTTCATTGGTTCTCATCGTTGGGGTGGCACTCTTGGCGATGGCACTGGCGCAGTCGACCACCATTGTTGCCACACAGGGTACTCCGAGGATTGATGGAGTTCCCGGCGATCATGAGTGGGGGATGCCAGTTTCTGTCTCGCTATCTCTCCCCGTTATGGCGGGAGGCGGGCCGGAGAACGCAACTCTACGAGCTGCCTACGATGACGAGTTCATCTATCTCTCAGTGATGTGGCAAGACCCGACAGCAACACAGAACATCCGTAAGAACACGTGGACCTACGATGACGCGACTGACTCGTGGGCGAGGTCCGGGGATGAGGACAGGGTCTATTTGCTGTGGAACATCAACGCTCCCGATTTCGAGAGCGGCTGCGCGGCATACTGTCACGTTGGCGCCCCAGCTTGGGACGCGGTGGATACAAAGATGGGGACGAACAACCCAGGCGATATGTTGGATGTCTGGCACTGGAAGGCCGCGCGTACGAACCCGGTGGGCTACGCGGATGACAAACACTGGGTTGACCTCACCAACGCGGACAACAGTGAGACCCGGCTGGGTGATTCCGGCTCGGGGTTCTATTCTTCGAACAAGTCTGGGGATCTTCCGCAGTACATGGATTTGCACACGGCTGAATTTGCGTCGCCCTTCTTGTTTGACAACGCACTGGCCGATTTTGATTCCACAATGAACTGGTCAGACGGCAGTACCATTCCGGGGTATTTCCTGAAACAGCCCAGTGGGAGCCGAGCCGATGTCTTTGCAGAGGGGCGGTACCACGACGGCATCTGGGTCGTCGAATTCAAGAGAAGGCTGGACACCGGCAACCCTGATGACGCCGTATTTGCAGCCGGGCAGGCGTACTTGTTCTCTCTGGGTATCTCAGACAGCTCGGGACAGAACAAGAACGGGGTTCCTGTATTGAACCTTCGCTTGTCGTCCCGCTAGGATGACCGGGGAAATCAGGGAGAAGTAGCTCGTTCGACAAGCCGCTCCGCCCCACGTTGATCTTGTCCTTCGTGGGCGGAGCGGCTACATGATCCTACGTTGCACTGATGGGCACGGAAGGCATTCGCGGCCGGGGAGTCTTGTCTTCTGACCCTTACTCAGCCTCAGCTCGCGATGCGATTCGACTGATCGTGGAGTAGTGAAGCCCGAGTTAGTCTTGCAGTTCGGAAGGCGTGTACTCATGGATTCGGGTAGCCTCGTGGAACCTCTCGTGACCCATCGCTTCCCGCTTGAACGGGCTGCCGATGCGTTCTCGCTCGTCGCCGTCTTATCTGATGGCATCGAGAAAGCGCTGGTCGAGTTATTGTAACCCGACTGTCGGATGCCACATGGTTGCTTGGCTTGGAGACTAGGCAGCTTAGAAACACTGCGCAACTCACTTTGTGATTGGCGTAGGCTGAAGGGGTAGATTGCCGGCCGTTGGACAAGCGTTAGACAAGAGACCTCACGATTCCTCGGACCGCGTGATTCTCTAGTCGATCTCGTCCAGGGTGAACGGCTTCCCGTGGCCCGGGTAAACGATCTGGATGTCGAGTTTCTTCACTCTCTCGAAACCGGCCTTCAACGCCTCAGCATCGTCGACGAGGGTGGCAATTGACGGACGGGTCCGGTTCTCGAGGAAGTCGCCGCTGAAGAAGACGCCGTCAGTGGTTAGGACAGCAATGGACCCGGCGGAGTGTCCAGGAACGTGCAGGATCGTTGCATCGAGCCCGTATTCTGTAAGGCGATCGTCATCTTCGAAATATAGGTCCGGTTTGAATCGGTCGCGCTTCCGCAACTGAAAGAGGGCCATGAGCGGCTTCAGCATCCGCCTCCCGAGAGAGGGCTGCCCCCTGCTGAGGAACATGTCTCCCTGTTCGACGGCCGCTACCTCGGCTCGGTGCATCGCGATCTTTGCCCCGTAGGTCTTGCGCACGTAGGCAGCGTTGCTGCTGTGGTCGGGATCCCCGTGGGTGACCACGATCAGCTTGAGATCGCCGGGCTGACATCCCGCGGCACGTAGCATCTTGTCCAACTGCGCCCGATTGGAGACGTATCCAGTGTCGATCAGGATGAAGCCCGTGCCGCTCTTGACAAGATAGGCGTTAACCCACCGAAAAGCGAGGGTTCGAATCGATTCCGCCATTCTGAGTCCTTTCTCGGCTCCTCCACAGGAAAGCGAGAATTTGTGGGCGAATGCCAACCGTCGGAAGAGAGATCTCGCGTCACCTCGGACCGCATGAGCCCTCAGATGCAGCTCAACAGCAATCCGGGCTAGCCTTCCGCGCTGAACACCAAGAAGACAGAGACCTGCCCCCGAGTGTCCCCCCAAGCTTAGGATTTCTGAGTCGCTTGCTTCTCCTGCTTCTTCTTTGCCTTCTTTGCCTTCTTGGCATCCTTCTGCCGACTCTGCTTTGCCTTATCCTTCTTGCCCATCTTGTCGCCCATGGGGTGACTCCTTTCTTGCGCCGTACACTACATTTTGCCGCGAGCGCGACGTCCGATCAGTTATGCCCTTGAGTACCTTACTCTATTCCTGAGCCAACAGTGATTAGCGTGCTCAGGCGCTGCCGGGAGGGGAAGCGCAGCTGTCGCCCCACGCCGAGACCAGAAACGCTGATCACCCCAATGACAGCAAGGATGACGGCGGAGCACATTCTACGGGTTGACGCACCGCTAATCAGTGCGCCACCCTGACGGCACCCCGAGCAACTTCGCCACAATCCGATCCGCCTACTAGCTCTCGCCCTTGTCAGCTTTCTTGGCCTTCTTGGCGGCGCGCTTCTCTTTGATAGATTTCTGCGGTTTCTTCTTTTCGCTCGTCCGTTTCTTATCCTGTGATTTTGCCACAGCAAGCCTCCTGGTCATGCAAGAGATTCATGTTCGCCACAGGCAACCATGGTACAGCAAGTCGTTCGATCCTAGGATCGTCGCACATAGTCTGCCTTAGCAATAGGGTAAAGCTCTGTTTCTTACGAAATAGGGCAAATGTCCCTCGATTACTGAGATTGCTTCCTCAATCCTTTCTCCCGCGAAGTCGCGCTACGTGGAAGTCTCGTTCTCCAATGCATCTTCTCGCAGAGTCGGGCAACCCTGCGTGTTGCTTGGGCGCAGAGAACTGCCAATGCTATAGTTCAGACTTCAGAACTCAGGTAGTGTTGCCCTACCCATGAGAAGTGGCTTGAGGTCTGATTGTCTCAACGCGAGAATGCCTTTCCCTGTTGATTAATCGCACGAGAATAATGTGTCAGAGCTCGCCAACCCAAGAGAACGCCGCAGATTTGGGGCGTTCTCCAAGCTACTCGTTGTTGGCGGACGAGTAGCCGTTCTCACCAGGCAATTCGTATCTGCGATACGAGTTACCTGCAGCAAATGCATGCCACCAGATCAACTGGTGTATCTGCAGCGCAGCAGTCCGAGACAGAGAACGCAAACATATCGAAGCGTTCTCAGTAGCTACTTGCGACACAGACGTGAGTAGCCGTGGTCAAACACGTTCATTGAAGTCTGCAAGATGTGCAAACAGGGGAGTCGCGTCGTTACGATTCCGGGTCGTGTTGGTGTCGATCCAGCGCAGATACTGCTTTGTTCGTTTGTCCCTGACTGCGATTCGTGTGTGAATCGGCGATGTATCACCGCGGCGCATTGATCATCGCAATCAACCTTCTCGCCCGGTCCAGACGTCCTTCTGCGTTGAGGCAATACGGGCACTCCCTCACGAGGGTTTGGTCGCGGCTCCCTTCATCGGGGTGATTGCGCGAAGGAATCCGATGAACATGATAATGGCACCGAGCAACTCGCTCACGTAGAGCGCTCCACTGAATCCGAAGCGACTAACCGAGCCACCGAATGCTGGCAAGATGGCGCCAACGGCAATCAATACACTCCCGATTGTCCGATGCAACAGGACTCGCTTGCGCCAGAAGAGCACGGCAGACCAAATGGCACCGCCAACCAATGTCAATGTTCCATAGATATTGAAGAACGGCGTCAGCACCCGTACACCGGGAGTGACAATCGCATGTCCGCTTAGCTCACTTCCGGTATGCACGCTAGTGGTCATCAGACTCGGATCGAGTTCCGCGCCAAAGACACGAATCAGACCGTAGACCGACCCGGCGGCCAAGATTACCATCAGCGCGTGCGCCCAGCGTTTCCGCCCCAGCAGGTAGACTGTCCCCTGTCCTAGCCAGGCAGCCACCAAGATCGCGCCGAACAGATACCAGAGGCGGAAGATCAACGGATTCCATCCAACGACCCCGTAGAAGCCTTCGCAGAAACCGCCGATTCCGTAGAAGACCAGCCCAATGCCCCACAAGAGAAGATGAGGGCCCCGACGTACGACGTAGCGCTTCAGCACGAGGAACGCGAAGATGAGACTGAGAGCGCAGGAGACAAACGGCAGGTAAGTGTTCATGGCTGGATGCTACCATAACGGTTCGACGATCAACAAGCGGTGACAGCCAGCCGACCGTGACACTCAGCTCGCCTCAGTAGCTGGGATGTGTCCCTCGACTTCCAACCTTGGGAACGTAGGGACACAAAACGACATTCTGATCAGCAATCGCGTGAAGCTCCTGTTATTGCGAAATGGTGAGAAGCCCTGTTTGCTACGAAACAGCAGAAGGCGCTGATTCTTGAGAGTTAGGGTATGCGTCCCCCGATTCCAGACCTAGACTCCCAGGGATGGATTCCGGGGACACAGTACTCAATTAAAACTAGAGTGTGACGAGTTTCGTATTGTGTCCCCGGAACTCCCTTCTTTGCATGTGAGTCAGCTCTAAGCTTTTGTTATATGCCCCTTTTTACCGGCTAGTTATATTTCACCCTATTCTTTATTATTAATGAAGGTCATCAAAACGGTATTAAATGCATCTGGGTTATCCATGTTGGCACAATGACCTGCGTTTACAATTTCGCGATATTCGCTAGCAGGTTCAGATTCATGCCACTTTTTACTCATTCGCTTTGCTAACTCAATATCTTTGTCGCCACTTAGGATTAGTAGTGGATAATCCAGAATAACATTCTCTCGTACTTTTAGTACATTCCCTAAACCCGACATTACCGTAAATGATTTTCTTTTAAATAGTCCAGCCATTTTATAGAAATGAACCTGCTGGACGGGGTTTGATACTACCCTGGATGAAACATATCGTCGAAATGAATTCATTGAAAAAATTGCTCTCAAAAGCCACTTAATGTTTTCAGAACGCTGGGCCTTGGCAATTTCAGGATTGGCAGCATTAATATTATGCCCACCTAAAATAGACATTGAAGAAACCTTCTCAGGATGCTGCAGCCCAAAATATTGAGCCATCAACGCTCCCATCGAAACTCCAACGAAATGAGCTCTTTCATATCCTTCGTGTTGAAGAATTGAGTAAATATGGTTCACCGTAGCATCAATTTTATCGTCTGCTTTCTCAACGCTTGATTTTCCATGCCCAAGCATATCAACAGTAATAATTCTATAATATTTTGAGAACTTTTCTATCTGTTTATCGAAGCATCTATGGTCGGCGAATGCTGGATGAAGAAACACTATCAGTTCGTGAGTTGTATCACCGGAGACGTAATAGTGAACGGAATATCCATTCTGCTTCAATTCTTTGTGCTCGATAAGATTTTTTAGCTTCTGTGCTGACGTGCCTTTCTCAATTACCATTGGGACTTCCTTTGCATATTGTTGGTTTTCGATATTCATTGTAATCGCTAGAAAACTGATGATTATAAGAGATAATGCTGTTACTATTTACTTCCTTTTTCTTTCCGCATATTGGCATGGATATTGTCGCAAGGCAGTCTACGGATTGGAGGAGCTGAGGGCAAGTGTCTGGCTACTCGTCGAACGCGAGACGTTCGACGAGTAGCTTTCGAGTTTCAGCCTTGCTGAAACGTCGTGGCTTTGTCCGGGCAGCTTGCGAGTTTCAGCTTTGCTGAAACGTCGGGAGGCTTGATCGTGTGGCTTCCCGTTGGGAAGCTTTCGAGTTTCGGCACAGCCGAAACATCGTGGCCTTGTTCGAGCAGCTTGTGAGTCAGGCTCTGCCGAAACGTCGGGTTGGCTGGTCCGTGCCTGCTCTTTGAGCAATTGCGAGTGGGCGAATCAGGTCTCACGGCTTCTTCCCTAGGACAACCAATACGGGAAGGCCCCACATGCTCATCTCGGTTCTCTGCGTCACTTGAAAGCCGGCTTCCGCCAACGCACGGTCGGCATGGATCGGTCGACAGTCCACAACCTTGGGCAGCTTCTCGTGAGTCCATTCGTAAAGCTTGGCCATCGCGCTAGGGTTGGCCTTCTTCTGCATCGAAACCACAGCGATGCGACCGCCCCTTCGGAGAACTCTGCGGCACTCGTGCAACACGAGCGGGATCTCCGGCGTATCGAACAGCTCGAGCGTGAAGCTCATGAACACGGCCTCCATGGACCCATTGTCATAAGGGAGTGCCGCGGCGTCTCCGCAGATCAGCTCGACTCGATCGGAGAGGCCTGCCTTACGGACCTTCGAAGCGGCAACGCGACGCATGCCTTCCGACAGATCGATGCCCACTATGTGCCCGGTTTCGCCGACAGCTCGGGCCAGGGCCACGAGACTGCGCCCCGTGCCGTAACCGATCTCAAGCACGGTCTCTCCCTTAATCGGATGGAGCTGCTTCAGCCCACACTCGACGGCCTTCCTCTCACTCCATCCGGCGATCAAGTCGTACCACCGGCTTAGACGATCGTAGCTTGCCTTGGCATCGGCCTTGGAACGTGTAACCCTGCTGATTTGCTTTCCATCCATCGACATGGTTCCTCTACTTTGCTCCTTGAGACCCTCAAGAAGCAACTGGGATCATCCACCGCTCACTATACCCATGGGTTCCATCACAACTTCCTCTCCCCCGTACCGAGTTGGGTAGTTCATGAGTTGCTTGAGGGAACGAGTCTTCAGGAGTATTGCCTGGGTGAGGCAGCAGAGCTTCTGATTCCGCCCCCAACAAACCATTCCGATTTCCGGCTCTGGCAGTTCTCTGCGCCCAAGCAACACGCAGGGTTGCCCGACTCTGCGAGAGACAGCCCTTTCACGTCTTCTTGAGGGAATGGTTGTGTCGCCCGAGGGACTACCCGAGCAGCCACAACAGCAGGCTGGTGACGCCCAATCCGCCCAGCGTAGTCAACAGCACGACCGACGCGGTCAATTCGCTGCGACGCTGGAATTGCAGCGAGAGAATCAGCGCGTTGACCGCCGTTGGGGCGCTCGCCTGCACGATCAACACAGCACGCAGCAATCCGTCGAAACCGAGGATCGTGGTCAGACCCCACGCCAATAGCGGAGGAAGGACAAGCTTGGTCAACGAAATCGGCACGGCCTGTCGCAGCAGGCTGCCGATGCGTACACGGGAAAGAGCCATTCCGAGTAGCAGAAGCTGCACCGGGATCGCCGCCCCGGCAACGAGTTCCACGGGTCGCGCCAGTGCAATGGGTAGCTCGAATGCGGACAGCCGCACGACCATCGCCAGCGCAAGTGCATAGAGCCATGGGACTCTGAGTACTGTTAGCAGGACATTGCGAATCTTCATGCCCTTACGCCAACTGGCGATGCTCACGCCGACGACGATCTGGTACATCATGTGAGCGACCATGTACAACACGCCGAGCGTGAATCCGGCCTCACCGAACGCGAACAGCAATACAGGCAGGCCGTAGTTGCCACAGTTGTTGAACGAGAGCGACAGGATGGCAGAGGTCTTGGTATCCGCGTCCCATCCGGTCCATCGAACGCCGAGGAATCCAACCAGTGTCAGCAATCCGTGGACGATCAGCACGAACAGCGCGACGTCAACTAAATCGGCCATCAATACCGAACGGTTGAGCATGGAGTGAAAGATGAGCAAAGGCGTAAGGATGTAGAACGACAACCGCGTGAGCGATTTCGTATCGCAGTGTGTCAGGCGCGCGAACAGAAAACCAGCGCCGGCAACGATAATGACTGGAACAATGACGTTAGCAAGAACCATAGTGTGCCCTTAAGGCTTGTAGGCTACCGCGGCGTCAGCACCGGCGCAACGACAGCGATCACCTCGGACGCCGAATGCGGCCGATCGTGGGTAGTCTGGCTGCTCGGCGAACGCTTCGCGTTCGATGGCAGCTTGCGAGTTTCGACTTCGTCAAAACGTCGGGCGGATCTGTGGCTGGCTGCTCGGCGAACGCTTCGCGTTCGATGGCAGCTTGCGAGTTTCAGCCTTGCTGAAACGTCGTGGCTTTGTTCGAGCTGCTTACGAGTCAGGTATGATCAAGACGTCGGGTGGGAAATCCTTCGGAAGTAATCGGCTACTCCTCGTCGGGGACGAGGGTGAATGCGGATTTGATCTCTTCGGGTATGGAGCGAGGTCGTCCGCTGGCGGCGTTCACGAATACCCAGTCGGTCTCACCCTTCGCAACGAGAGCGCCGTCGGATAGCCGTACGAACTTGTAGCGCCGCAGGGAACGAACTCTACTGAAGTTGACGATCCATGTGCTGGCTTGGATTCGATCTCCGGCAAAGGCCGGCCGCAGATACTCAATGTGGTGGGAACGCACAACCCACGATGCCCCAACCTCATGCATCGTGTCTGCAGAGCCGGAGGCTCGGAAGTGGCGAACGGCAACGTCAATCATCCATCGCAGATAGGCGACGTTGTTGACGTGCCCATTCCCATCGATCGCGGTTTCGGGAACCGTGAACTCGTCTTGATAAACACCCTTCACGTGACGGCTCCTCTCGATGCAAGATCCAATCCTCAGAACGCCATCCCTGGCTTGGAGAACGCGATCACATCAGTGCGTTCTCCGTGCAACTCATCGCCTGACTCACGCCCAGAGAATGCAGCGATATTAGAGCATTCTCAAACCAACTCATCGTCTAACGATGAGTTGGCCGGACATAGAGGCCTATCCTACAAGCACTCGGACCATCGATCCACCTAGATCAACCCCCACCTAACCATGAAGGACATGAAGGCGCGAGCTATGCCATGAGCTAGCTCGTAGAAGAAGAGCGACGCATCGGTTGTGTTCAAAACAGTGGCAGAGTTTCCTTCAAGAGCTTCATGCTCTTCATGGTGAGAAGCTGTTGCATCTCTCCAGGGTTCTCCAATCCCGAAATGATGTTGATACGACGCTGTGGCTCTGCGCGAGAAAGAATTTCGGTGTTTGTTCTTCACGCTCAGATGTCTCTCTTGGCAGAGCTAAGGTAGGACTAGATCCATTCTTGGTCTTCGAAGCTGACGGTTTGAGCTGAATCGATGTCTCCGGTATGTGCAGTAGAGCGAGGTTCGATCAGCAGGATGTGCGTCTCTTCCTCTGCATAGGGGGCGTGCTCAACGCCTTTCGGCACGACCAACATCTCACCTGGGCGAAGCGCCACCTCCCGATCTCGGAAGCGAATGTTCAACACACCCTTGAACACAAGGAACAACTCGTCTTCATCCTCATGAGAGTGCCAGACGATCTCGCCCTGCCCTTTTGCAATCTTGACCAATTGCGCATTGGCCTCGGCCAAGATCTT
>Ga0209976_10001225_pt1 | contig 15359 bp, 26 predicted proteins | sample SumtaG_FD_182806 | JGI IMG/M metagenome (GOLD analysis project Ga0209976, IMG submission 182806) | Deep subsurface microbial communities from Indian Ocean to uncover new lineages of life (NeLLi) - Sumatra_00157 metaG (SPAdes) (version 2) | ecosystem: Environmental > Aquatic > Marine > Oceanic >...
AGTCATACCGAAAGGATCGCCTTCATCTTCAAAGTTTTTCTTGGCAGAAGTAAACATCTTGCCTAAACCTGCCTTACGCTTGCCGAAATTGCTACTTCTTTTACTTGACTTCACTTTCGCCATTAGATGGCTCCTTTCTTGAAAAATGTTAACAACAATCATTGTCTTCCATGCTGATTAATCTACCAGCATATCGCACACTTTCACCAAACACTGTTCTGAATTCTTTTGGATATAATTCCTGAAGAAGTATAGCACACAAAAGACCAGCATTTTCGTTAATGGTCCAACCTTTTTTGTTACGAAGATAATTCGCCACCAATCTCGGAGCAATCCATTTCTCTTTTGACTTTTTAGCTAATTTCTTAGCAATTCGTCCAAATTCTTCAAGATCAATATCGCCAGAACCGATTGAAGAAAAAACAGAAGCAATTTCCCGCTTCAACAAATACAAAAAACTTTTATTTCTTTCGGCTCTATCTACTTTTTTCGGCATTCAAATTTACCTCCTTTTGATTTTAAGTTTTTTCCTTTTAGACTTCTTTTTCTTTTTCGGTACCATTTCATCTATGGTAGTGTAAGTTTGTTCATTGGCGAACGCTTTCAATAAATTCTGGTATGCTTGTTTAGGCGATCTACCCATGTCAATTTCTACGATTGACTCACCATCTGGTGTTTGAAAAAATGTATCAATTCGATGACCTGCACCAATCTCTTCATCTCCTTCAATAATTAAAACGCGTTTCTTGTCCATGTAAGTGTATGCTGCCCAAAGATCAATTCTTCCATTCAGCACTTCTTCCGCTTGTGAAGTTAAAAATGTCACAAGCTTTTCAATTTTGCCGCCACCACGTTTTTTGACTTCTGCCCACTTTGAATGACAATTAAATCGTGGTGCAATTCCTTTTTCGTTTAAAGCAAGTAAACGAAGCATCGCTTGCTCAAATTCATTCCGAATAAAGTTCCAGCTTTGGCCATAGTCGTTTTCGTCGTGAGGATGAACAATCGCCAGTTTTTCACATGACCATTTAAAGCAAAGATGATAGGCAATATCAGTACCATCAACAATAACAGTTTCGACATCTTCTTTGCCTGTTTCAAGCAAGTCAATATATGCCAGAAAATGTGGCCATGATTTCACATGCCTTTGTCGAATTGCCATAGCTTTTTGGAGCGGATCAAACATCAGAAAAAAGGCTTTTTTCTCTTGTGCCCACAATGTTGTCTTGCCTATCTTCTTTTCACCGTGAAGCAAAATACTGTAATCACGAAGACTTTGACTTATTCGAGATACCTTTGTTGGAATTGAAACTTTGATTGGTGTTTTCTTTTTCCGTTTCGTTATTTTCGTGCCTGCCTTTGTGCTGCTTATTTTTATCTTTGCCATTAGACTGTCTCCTTTCAAAAGGTGCCAACATTAGGATGGCAAGCATGCGACATATTTCTCGTAGTAGCTGCCACCCTGTTGCTGGCATTAAATGTTATCAGCGAGTTCATTATAAACCATTTTTCTTCGGAAGAAGTTTCTTTTTGCATCATGCACAATTAAATGATACAATTCACACCTGCCGTATTTCGAAGTCAAAGAATCCGGGTTCATATAAGTTCTACATCCTCCCATCGACCATTCTCGAATTTCCATGAGAACTGGATTTAGAAAAGTCCGTTGCCATTCTTCAACTTCTGACCAGTCGATTGCCATTTCGATTCTTTTGAAATAATGATCTTGTCGTTTCGGATGATTGACGTCTTTTTCAACACGACCAAGAAGTTGTTTAAGTGTTTCACTTTTACCCTGTCGTAATCCCGGACGACGGACAATGTTATACAATACACCTTTCGGTTTCTTTTTATACTTGAGATAGATCGCAAGAAGATAAAGCATGCATTGAATATCAAGAGGAAGAAGTTCCATGATTTCATCTTCTTTAATTATCGACAAGCACTTGGTTTCAAGAAGCCACAAGTCGCCATTTTTATCCATGAAGACTCCGTCGAATTTGCCTCGTAGAAATACACTAAGAAAACCGCTGTCGAATTTATAAGGCTCTTTCCAAATTTCTTCGAATGACATCCACTTCTTTATATGAACAACGTTGCATCCCATTTTGTATTTCTTTTCTCTGGGATAATCACCATTCCAACGTTTCAGATATGCAGGCAAAACTTTTTCACAAAGACCAAGAACATAATCCATTTGTTCAGCTTTCTTGCCTGTAACTTTAGGGTTCTGTCCCTGCCAAAGTGTATAATATAAATCAAGAGCATGTCGAATTGATAAATCACCCGGTGGCTTCTTAAATTGACTATTCAATGCCCAAGGAATTAGCCAGTGAAAACAGGAACCGAATTCTCGAAAAATTGGATCGTCTTTTGCTGTCCAGAGTTCTCTATATCTGAGATGGGTTTGTTCACGGCAATTAATATAAGAATGGATGAAGCCTTGGCTGACACCATCTCTATCGAAATCCCAGCCTTTTTGTTTGACTTTTTTCTGTTTATGTTTGGCTTTCATTGTTCGACTCCCATTATCTTCATGTATGCAGCTGTCATTTTGTACAACAAAGTAAGAGACCATTGTACGCGGAAGGTTGTCCCTTTCGGAATGAATCTTTTAGGCCATCTTCCTTTGTTTTGTAATTCGGCGTATGCTTTTAAATGCTCTTTGTTTTCAATGTCAAAAAATTCTATTATATCCATTTCAGCGTTTGAACCTTTCCCTAATCAGCATAATAATATTATCTACATGACAAGGTAGTGGAAAACAAACACATCCAAGTCTTTTTCCTTTAAGCTCATGTAAATGTTCAATCACCCATTTGTTACTTAATCCTCTTATTATGATTTCTTTTTTATTTTCAATCCATTCCTTCAACCATTTCATATGCTTCGCAACGACTTGTTTTCGCGTTCCATCTTCTCCTATCCGATAAGGATTACCCCACTTGCTTCGTCTTGTCATGTCGACATCATAATCTTCATAAAGGATGTTGATAACCATTGTTCTTCCAATTATAGCCATTAAAATAATCCTCGCACATGAAGGCCAATGCCAATCGCATCATACATATGGCTCTCTGGTTCTAAATATTCAAGTCTTGATGCAGGTAAAATTTTGTTGATTCTCTTGATAACAATATTTTTCGGCAATTGACCTTTCCATTTGTTAACAGCGACAGGAAGAAATTCACAACCAAAAGCATCAGCCATCAAAGCAATCTGTCCACACCCGAAAGCCAACTTGACAACACTTCCGCTACCAGCAGCAGCACGTCCGCCAGCTGAGTCGAAAAATGCTGGCCATTCACATGCAATGATTTTAGGCTTCAATTTAGAAACAATATTATTGCCAAGTTGATGAATTGTACTATGTGTTTCCAGAAAAAAATCTTTGAAGCGTTTATGTGGTTTAATGATTCCACATTTAGATGGATACTTCTTCCCTGCAGACCAATAAGCCCAGCCTAATGACAATCCCGGATCAATAGCCAGCAATGATGAATTAGCCATGTGCTTTGATGATAAGAGCAATTTTTTCTGGTTTGCCGAGTTTTTCATATGCTTTGTTAGTGATATACAAAGTCTTTATAACTTTGAAATCTTCATCTGGATTATCAAATCGAACAACACTTTTACATTCTTTTGTTTTTGTCAAAACTTCTGTCACTGCATCAGCCATTTTAGTTTTCTCCTTATTCTTTTTTTGAAATTTTCAATAATCTTACTTGTAAAGAGTTTTGCATTCATGCCCTTTTGCTGAAGAGCAGAATGAACATCTTCATCAATTGTATTTTTTGTAAGTATATCAATTATCAGTACAGGTTCTTTTTTCTTGGGATGGATTATCCTATCTTCAGATTGTCTTCGTTCTTCATATTCGAAACCGTTGCTGTGATAAATTTCTGTTGAAGCACACGAATAATCAAGTCCAAATTTGCCACATTTCAGTTGAACAAGCAAACATTGAATGTTGCCTTTACGAAATCGTTTTGTTGTTCTTTGACGTTCGGTCGGATTGACTGCTCCTGTAATGAAGTCATTAGTGATATTTTTTGTATTTAACCAATGATGTAAAAATAATATTTCATTTGTAAATCTGAACCAAATTACACATTGTTCATTGGCTAAATCGTTTTGCAACAATGTACTGACTTCTTTTGCTTTGTGTGGAGAACAATATTCTTCCTCTTCTGGTTGTCCGCCAGCCAATCTCGCAAGCCAAACTTTGTTGACAATAATCCATTTTGTTTCTTTATCGCCAAGACAAAAATCCTTTTCAATATTATCATATACTTTTCGTACGTGTGAAGGCAACTCAACGTATCTTTTTTCATAGACTTTTGGTGGACCAACCCCTGCCTGTTTACGAGTCAGAGAATATGCATCTTTAGAAACGGCTTGTTTGATTTTTGAAATCGTTCCTTTGCGTGGTTGCCAATTCCATTCAATTCCTTGTTGATAAAAATATTTATGACGAAACTTCCAAAAATTTCGACATCCTAAAAAGTTGCTGTAAACAAAAGCCATCTGTTCGAAATAATTCATTGAACTTTCTGGATTAGGGAGGCCAGTTAGAATACATCGATATTGAATTTCATTGAAATACTTACGACACATTTTGGTTCTAAGTGCTTTTGGATTTCGAATGAACGTTGATTCATCAAGAATAATACAATCCCAGCGATAATCAAAAATAGGTGATGGTTTGCGTTTTCGATTGAGAGCTTCATAATTTGTAATAAACCAATTGACGTCGTCATCTTCAAGCATTTGGTTTTTAGTTTTCCAAGTCCCTGTAAGTAACACAGAAGAATGTTGTTCAAGAAAAAGTTCTTCTTGCCATACAGGACACACTGCTAAAGGACATACAACAAGAATCCTACCGAACAATTGCGAAGCCCAACGTATGGCTACTAAAGTTTTTCCTAACCGCATCTCCATAAAAAGAACGAGACGAGATTTATCATTCGCCCATGCCAATGCTTTTTTTTGATAACCATATAGCTTTCTTTTGTTCATTCTTAATCCTTTAATTTTATGGACTTAACCATCTTAATCTATTTTAGCCCACACAGCAAATAAATTTTTCTAAATTCCCACTTGGAATTTCTTAACTTGGTCATAAACCTGGATTTGTGGCCGTTAAATTCCTGTTGAAATCTTAAAAACACTATGCTTGAATTCCGAAATCACTTAATGATTTGAGATTCGAATTCATTCTGAAATCTTGATTATTCGACAGAAAACACTATGCTTGAATTCCGAAATCACTTAATGATTTGAGATTCGAATTCATTCTGAAATCTTGATTATTCGACAGAAAACACTATGCTTGAATTCCGAAATCACTTAATGATTTGAGATTCGAATTCATTCTGAAATCTTGATTATTCGACAGAAAACACTATGCTTGAATTCCGAAATCACTTAATGATTTGAGATTCACAACCCAGTCTCCTATCGTCTCACAGGCTTGATTCCTTACAGGTCTGACCCCATTGCACCGGCTGAGTAGCGTTCGGCCAGCAGCGTCGACGTGTGTGTTCAGAATGGATAAAAAAAAAGCCCACGTCCCGAAGAACGCAGGCTCTTTGCTTTTTCATTGCCCGAGACTAATTCCGTTTAGCCTTTTTGGCCTTCTTAGCTTTCTTCTTGGTCTTCTTGGCCTTCTTGACCGTACTGCCACGTGCTGTGCAGACGCTACCATCTGCAGCATAACGCTTCGATTCAACAGCAGGCGTTTTGCCTCTTGTAAGAGCACCCTTGTTGTATCTGTTCCGAACTGATTGAACGTGGTCAAAAATGGCCGAGTCACGTCCCGGAAAGTTCTTCTTGATCGCCTTGCTGATTTGCTCGTCCGTGAGTTTTTCTCTGGGATTGTCTTTGAACAGCTTAATCCACGTTGCGATAACGCCCAAGCCGTTCTTTCCCTTGACTCTCTTGATTACCTTCTTGGGAGTTTTTCTCTTTGCCTTAGCCTTTTTCACTCTCCGTGCCTTAGCTCTTTTTGTTCTTACCTTCGCCATAATTTTGGTCCTTTCTGAATAAAATGTGGTTCCAACTTTTTTACATTTAGAACATTCCAAATGGCTGAGATTTTTGTCGCCTGTCGCCATGCCATTTTCGTGTCCACAATTTTTGCATTTAGTCTTGAAGGGATATTCTCTTTTGGCAAGAACCATGTTGCCAACTTTTTGCCAGTCTTTCTGAAGCTGGGTTAATTTTTTCTTTTTAGCTTTCATCTTTCACCGCCCTGCTGATTCCGTCCAGTTCTTTCAACGAAATATTCTGTGCATCCTTGCCTAACTCTTCGGCCAAAGCTGCAATTCGTATATCCAGAACATGAAAGTCATCTGGATCTTCGGCTTTGAGTTCCCTGAAGAAGTGTGCTACTGTTTTTGTCTGCATTTCTTTTTCCTGTTCTTCAGTAGGCACATTGCCTACTTCGATTTCATCTGAAAACTTTTCTTCTTCAAAGATCCGTCCGCCACAGTTTTCACAATAAACTTCATGTTCATCAGGATTTTCAGCAACATGAAGAATCGTCAATCCTCCTGATGCTTCTGGCTTCAAACATTCCGTTGCTTGGCATTTAAATTTTGTAGTATCGATCAACATTTTAATTCTCGCTTTCCAAAAAGAAATAAAAAGCCACCGAGCTTATGAGAGACCACGACTAAGGAGGAGGAAATAGCCGAAGTGCAACTCGGTGGCTTCAATTCGTTTTGTTTCGTTTGGTCTCTCATAATGCCCCGAACAGGAGTCGAACCTGTCATTCTCTCAGCTTCTAAACCGAACGCTTTAATCCGTTAAGCTATCAGGGAATGCCCTGTGCAGGAGTTGAACCGACGAGCCGTGCAGGGCTTAGAACTTTATCGTTCTTCTGGTCTCAAACTTTTTTCTCCAAGTGTCCGCAATTCTCGTAGTTCACGGCTAACGGTCGGAGTTACACCTGTCCTTCCTGTTCTCTCAACTTCGACAACTGCTGTGATAGTGCCGAAGCCAATATTTTCCACAGCTTTTTTAATCGACTTAGTAAGTGCTTCGCTGTCCGCAGGAACATTGTTGTCTGCGTCTTCAACTTCCATCGCAATCGTGACTTTGAATTTTGTAGCTAACATTTTGATTCTCCTTTAATTATTTATTTGGTCTCTCACAATGCTTCGGGCAGGAATTGAACCTGCCAACTTCACTCCAACAGTTCGAAGCAAGCATGCCTCTGTTTCTGTCCGGTCGTTGACCGGCATCAGTGTCTGGCTTCTCTTTAGCAAGCTTTGCCTTTTAGCTCCATATTATTGACTTTCAAAAGAACACAGAATTATTTTCATTTTTGCCTTTCAATTTTTGTCTTTTTTTGGTCTCTCATAACTAACCTTATTATAACAAATGCTTATCGGAAAAGCAAAAGAATTCCTGAAAATATTTTTTGACTTCTCGTAAGTACTTATAATAACTATACTTACAGCAATAAATTTTTCAAAATTTTTTTAACTTCCCTGAAAGGAATTTGAGTTTTGAAATGAGTTTGTGATTTTTTTCTTAGATATTGACATCAAAAACTAAGCACGTCGCAGAGAACACGTCCAAAAACGCAGGTTTTTTTACTTTTTGTGTAATATCGTAAGCGAAATAAGCGCACTGCCGGCATACACCGCTGCAGTTGTTGAATCAATTCCAGCCCATCTAATTCCATAAGCTCCAAATAAAATTATAAGTATCGAAATTATCCAATGCATTTTTTAATCTCCTATCGGTTTTATTTCGGCTCGGCATCTTGGACAATAATATCGTCGGTAATAAGTACGTTGTTTTTTTGGTAGCCCCCATCCTTGTATAAGCGTAATGCGTTTCAAATCTTTGCGTCTGCGACATCGAGTTCTTGGACGTGTATTCAACCAACATTCACACCTTGTTGGTCTTTGGAATTTTTTCCTTCCAAGGTATTCTTCTTGTGTCATTCCGAAATGTTGCTCTGCTCCAACCTGATGAAAATATTCTCCGCAGTATAGACAACGATAAGCTGCCCAAAGCGGTATTGTTCCGCCTCCACGAATTGTAACGTGGGCAGTGTCTCTTGCTTGAGCAGTTTGCTTTGCCACAAACTTACGCTTTTGTTCTATTGTTTCTTTTGTATCTGGACAATTATCCATAACATAGAATTCGAGAACGAGACCATTTTACGATACTGACTTTTAAATAACAACACAGCGAGATAAGCGAGAGAAATGAAATGAAAAGCCAGCGAAGCGTAAAGGTATGATGTCTCGTTCCCGAAATATTCATTCTTTTACTTTCTTCATTGTATTTGTAAAATCTGTCAAAGTCTTAGCCCAAATCTTGCCGTTGCGACCAAGATATATAATCATTGTTGGATGAGCATTTGTTTCAAAGTGTTCATTTGCTATCAAGATTACTGTATAAAAACGCCAACTACCCCATCGCCATTGACTTCCTATATCCGGTATCTTTCGTTCAGGCATTCAAGCTTTTCCTTGAATGTGGACACGTACACCTACTTGTATAGGTTGATCATCGATTATAATATTCAAAGGTGCAAGGCTGTTTAATTTTTGCTCAGCTTGAATAATTATATCGTCTTCTTTTTCTTTGGATATGATCACATCACTTGTTGCTGTGAAAATAATATTCGCTTTTACTTTGATTTGTTTTACGTCAGCCATGATTTGAATTCCTTAAAATAAAGGAACGAGACCGTTTCACGATGTCGGCTTATTAGTTGCAACATTGACATAAATAACTCTGAGCAACAAAATGCGTAAAAGAAATGATAAGCCAACGTGGCATGAAGGAGGGTGTCTCGTTCCTTTTTGTTCATTTTCTTTCTATCTTACCCTTTCCATTGCGAACATATTTGAAACTTTGAATTTTCGGTTCGACACCTTTAAGTAAACGTCCACGATTATATCGTCCTCGTACTTTGTGAACAAGATGGAATATCTTGGAATTCTTACGAGCAGGAAAAGCCTTCAACATAGCTTCAGTGATTTCTTTATCAGTCATAACCTTGTCAAATTGTTTGGCTTCGAAATGCTGCTCATTTTCTTTGAAGAGCTTTATCCACATTTCACAAACACCGAGACCGTTCGAATTTGATTTATCAATAACCTGCCCTTGCCTTTTTTTCAACATAATTGTATTTCACCTTCAGGATGAAATTTCTTGAATTTCTTTATTGTATCTTCTGTGCCACCTTTTCTGTCTTTCGCAACACAGGCAAGCATGTTGGTTCCATACTTAGCAATATCTGTGTTTCTTTCAAATCCAGCATACCTGTTATACTTGCCGTTTTTTCTCCATTTGGCTTTAAAAATTTTGATAGGTATATCGTACATGTTGGCTAAAATTTCAGCAAACTTGTCACCTCCCTTGGGACAACCTCCACTCACAATTGAATCACCTTCTTTATATATGCCAAAGAAAAAGAATTTAATGCTTATAAAATCTTCATAGCTATTTCTACGTCTCGAACCTATTATTATTATTTTCTTTATTGTATTTTCTCCTTTCGCAACGAAAAGCAACTTCACACACTCCTAATATAATAAGTATAAGGAGCACCATAACTCCTGCTACTATAACTATTACTTTCCATGCTGATATGATAAACATCATTAAAACTCCAGTTCTTCCCAATTATCAGCAACATGCTCCAGTTGATTTTTTTCTTCCTGTTGCCTGTTCAGAATCGCTCGTCTTTTCTTTTGGTCAGTAAGAGCATCCACGTTCGTTCTAATCAACTTTTCCAGCACCTCCGGTACAAGTGCATCCAACTCCCATGATTCGCTACCATACTTGATTACGTACTCTGGTGCTCTTGAGTCAGCAAACTTGACTGGATTCGGTGGCGGTTTAAATTCTTCAATCTGATCCATGTTCAAAGCAATTCTTCTAACTTCAAGATTGTCACATCCAAAAAGTTCAAGTGTTTCCTGATTGACTCTGGTCATATCCAATCCAGAAGGATCATGGTCACCAAGATGAAGAATAATACATTTCTTGTCTTCCAACCTTTGTGCTGCTCGCCACAATTCAGAAAGGCTAACGAAGCCTCGACAAGCAAAATAGTCAATATCAAGTTCTTTACAAACAGGTTCGATCATTCCAATCAATGCTTCCTTTTCGATCCAGACTTGGATTCTATATTTTTGATCTTCTCTGGAGTCAAGTTGATATGATTTTGCTGCTGACAGTAGAATTTCAGAAGGACTGTCCCAATGTGAATTGCCTTCGAGGTTTCTTGTTCTGTCCTCAATTAAATTCCAGTCAACTAAACCGGCCATTCTTCCTTTGTTCAATGCCGCACCAACGTATCCATAAGAAACAAGATCGTTGGGAATCAAATTTCGGGCAACAAACTGATAGTAAACTTGCCTGACGGTCAAGATAAAACCTTGCTCATCATACTCTTCAATAATTTCATTGGCTTGGTCAATTAATTTCAGGGTCTTTTTTTGCAATTTTAAACTTTTGTATTGGATTTTCATTTCTTTCTCCTTTCAAAAATCACAACAACAATTATTTAATTTTTGAATGATTTTCTCTTGGCTTTGTTTTTTATATATTTAAATGGTGCGTAGCCTCTGACTTTTGCCCATTCTGCTTTAGTTAAATTTTTTTCATTTTTTACTCTAACTGCAAAAGAAAAATCAAGACCATCTTCAACCCGTTTCAAAATGCAAATATTTTCTGCTGTTCTTGTTAAGACATAAAGCTTAGTTTTATTTTTGTACGTATTCGTATATTGATTGTCAATTTTATGTATCATATGATCTTTTCCTTTTCACTTTTACTTTGAGTTTCTTCTCTTTTACGAAAGTACGACTATCACCTTCAGGCTTTTTGCCACCGATGGAAAACCAATAACTCCATCGCTTGACGTTCATGAATTTGTGTATTGGATATCTGCCTTTCGCAAACCAAGTATCTAAAATTTTCTGCCACTGCGGTTTGCCTTGTTTTTTCTTTGTTATTTTCTGTTCGGATTTCGGCCTGACAACTTTTTCTGGCTTAGGAAGTCCCCAGATTTTCCAAAGAAAACTATCATCAACATCTCTTCTTTTTTGGTGATATCTACAAATGAAAAGAGTTAGATCTATTCTTCTGGGAGGATATGTACCGCATATCCATTTCCTTTTGCACCCTGCAATACTACAAATCCCACTTTCAAGTGCGCGCAACTTTTTTTGTGCTTTCATTGTTCAAGTCTTTTGATTAAAATTCTTCTTTCTTTTTCTTCAACTTTATGACAAGCGTATCGATAAGCCTGTTGTAAATCAGCCCAATAAGAAGACAACGGAGATGCAGCTGCGATGCAATCTCTTAATGTTACTTTACGTGCTTTCCAATAAGCTAAATCATGGTCTCTCATTCTGTTCCTCTAAGTTTTTGAAAAATGCTTCCCAACCTAAAGCTTTAGCCATCCAAAGACAACACCCTCTTCCGCTCCAAAAAAATCCTTCTGGAACTTCTGGGCATTTGTTGATGTGAAACTCTACTAAACGTTCACCGTCGTATTTGTAACTCCAGCTATTTTTAATAGTGTTAGAAGTTACACATCTTTTTGCTTTCAACATTACTTCTTTGAGATATGTTCTGCAATAATCATGCTCTGGCATTGTTTGACTCCTTAATTTTAGGGTCTCTCATTTCAACTTCCATTATAACAGATTTCGCAGGAAGTTACAAATGTTTTTTTCAGGAATTTTCTATCTCCATTGTTTTGCTTGGTTTACAGGCGAAAATTTTTTCGGAAAAAGAGCCGGCTTAAAACTGGTCAAGTCCATTTTGTGATTTTCTCACATGCAGGCTTGCCCGGACGGCAGCAGCTGAGATGTGATATGCTGTAGGCTGAGCAGCTAAGCTGTTAGAATTGAACAAAAAAGGGATGGCCAGCTTTCCTGAATACCATCTCTTTCTCAATTTCACCAAAAGTTATGGTCTTGTATTTTGTGGAAACAAAAATCGCGGACCTACAGACAGAAGGTATTCTCCTTTGCTGTCATCATGAGTAGCCTTCAAACTATCACTGTAGGACCGCCATTGAAACTCCGTGAGTATTTCTATGCCTCCAAGTTCTTGAACCGTGCCGGTAATAAAAGCATACATGCCACTGTCGTTGCTTATATCTGTAGTAGTTTGAAAACCAACATAAGGTTCACCTAATAACCACAAACCATTCGGATCCGTAAGAGGTTGCAGAATATATATTCCATAAGCTTGACCCATTTTTTCTTCTTCTGGCCAGCAATGAATAGCTCCGCCAATCTCCATACGATTAATTTGTGCGCCAAATCTACCTGTGTATTCAGTCGGCGCATCTTCAAATTGACCAGGACTGCCAAGCAATGTTGCTGCCGGTATCATTTGTCCGGCGCATCCTGCAGTCAACAGAATTAACACTGAAATTAATACAATCCATATCGTTTTCATTTCAATTCCTTTCGCTTTACTTTTTTTGCCACACTATATCCGCCAGCAGCTATCAATCCCATTACCACACCTGTGACATAAGGGTTGGGAATTTTTTGCAGATAAGCTGCCACCATGCCCAGCACAATTGCAACAACGACATATATTGGCACTTGGTCTTTGATGGCTTCAAAGTATTTTACACGTTTGCATTGCTGAACCAAAATGCCAATAATCGTTGCCAACATTAGTGCTTCAGAACTAAGCTCTACTTCTAAGTTTCCCACTTTACTTCCTTTCATTTAATACTATTGGTGATTCTGTATTATTTACTATTGAATGTTCACGATATATAAATAACAGCCAACCAGCAAGGCTGATAATAAAGGTGACAATAACAATTTTTAGAACGTACATCCAAAAATCTTTCCAACGAGAAATAGATTCTTTGCAATAATTCAATCCATTAACACGTCTAACAAGGCCATTTTTTCCAAAAAGAGCAACTCTAACTTCATCTGTTTGAGTTCTGTGAGCAATACAACGTTCTTCGAACCCTGCTTTCCATTGCAACATTAAATCTAACTTCTCATTTGCTGCATCTAATTTTTTCTCTGTCTCTGTAGCCATTTATTTATTCTTCTATTCTAAACTCAACACATGTTAACGATCTTGCAACAACGTCTGTCGCTGATCCTGAATTATCAGTTTGTCCTTGTAAGTGGTAGGTGTGATCGTCTTCGGCAGCAGCTTCATCTAAGATTTGAAAAGAAAAATAAGAATCTGCAGCTATTCCTACAGGAGATTCCCAAACTAACTCAGCATCTCGAAGAATCTTCAAATTTATTATTTGATTTGTATTGAAAGAAAAAGAAATCTGGACATTGCCACCTATTGTTGTTATGTCTACTGTAATTATATCAGTCCAAGCTCCTGGCGAGCCTGCAGGTAGCTCTTGAATCGAGACATCATAAGTATGTTGACTATTCGACCCAGTTGTTGATGGTAATATATTAGCAAGAATTTGGTTCGTGACACTTTCTTGGGTCACTGGCTCAGCAACTTGTCCTAATTCACGAACTAACGAAACCAACAGAACTTTTATTTGCCATACATCAGTAAAATCCCAACCAGCATCTTCATAACTGGATTTTGTTTTCATCCACGATGTTACATGACCAACACCACCATCACTTGCAGCTTGACCTGAAGTTTCCGTATCCCAGAAAACATTTGTAAAAGTACCATCTTGTGAATCAGCAACAAACCCACCTCTAACATCACCGCCTGAAACGACTCCTACTGAGTAACAATTTGCACATACAGCTGAACCTAAAGATTCGTAACCTGAAAATCCACCAACCTTTCCTGTAGCTTGATCGTTGCTTACATCCCCCCATGAATAACAATCAGTAATATCACCATCATCAATTCGACCAACAAAACCTCCTCCGTTATCTGCTCCTGAACCTACACAACTTACATCACCAGTTGAGTAACATTTTAGAACAGCATCATCGGTATGCGACATCCAACCAATAAGACCGCCTACTCTATCTGTCCCGGTAACATCACCTACTGCACAACAATAAGTTACGGTTGCTGCAGCAGACTTCCCTATTAAACCACCAATTAATGTGACTGTTGAAGCACCTGTGACGTAAACATCCCCTGTTGCAAAACAGTTACTCACAATAGTAGGATTTGCGTTACCGGCCTGACCAATTAAACCGCCGAAAGAATTAGCAGAAGACACAGTTGCAGTATTAGTTACTGCACATGAAGAACTGCAATCGTAAACATTAACACCGTCAATCCATCCCAACAATCCACCAAAATAAAGCAAAGTAGTGGCTCCACTAACGGTAGAAAAAGATGAGATAGTACCGGATGAATGACAATTTTGAATCAAAACTCCTGTTGTGATATTACCAGCTAACGCACCAACACCAACACCACCGGAAATATTACAATCCACAAGTGTAACATTAGCTATCTTGGCAGGAGTCTCAACATATCCAAATAATCCTACCCCATACTTTCCTCCAGCACTAATTTGATCACTAAATAAGCGAGTAATTGTGTAACCGCAACCATCAAATGTACCGGTGAACTCAGATAAAAAATTTCCAATAGGATTGAAACCTCTGCCGCCGTTCCAGTCAACGGTTGCTAAGGCGTTTATCTTTCCAGTCAAATAGTAATTACCGGCTAAATTATCACTCATTGCCTGCAAGTCATTAACATCACTAATTGGTATTGTATGAGGTAATCCTGGATCAGCTTGATTACTTGTAGTCCGAAGGGTTGGATAACTTCCTATAAGCCCTGTTTCAGGATCAAGGTCATCACAGGGAAATAAATCCTCATCATAAGTTTCAACTGTAACATCGAAGTAGTTATCTTGAGTTGAATGTTTCTTAATGATCCTGCGAAGTTTGATTTCACCAACAGGACCTATTGCAACTAAGTTGTTTTTGATAGGCGTAACATCCCAACTTTCAGTAATTGCAATAATACTTGTTGTGACAGAAGCTATTTCATATGAATCGGTAACTACTTGTTCGGTAAGGGTATCGTATGAACGTATGTGTAATACATCACCTGCATTTGCTTCGTCGGTAGCATCACGATCAACAGTAATAGTATTGTCCGTGCTGCTTACAACCTTAAATGCATGCCCCCAATTGGCTATCTTGGACTGAAGACGAATCACCCTACCGAGTTTATATCGAAACCCACTCTTGTGTATTCGAAAACTGTTCGTATTACGAATCAAACGAGTACGTTCAAGAATATAGTTCGCAAGATGTATTGCTGTTCCACGAGTTGTGATACCGGTTCCCTCAATGCTAACGGTGTCTTTGTATGAACCGGCATCTGCATTCGAGAAAGATGCAAACGTGCGTTCATAATTTTGCCTTGCATCC
>Ga0209976_10001226_pt1 | contig 15357 bp, 17 predicted proteins | sample SumtaG_FD_182806 | JGI IMG/M metagenome (GOLD analysis project Ga0209976, IMG submission 182806) | Deep subsurface microbial communities from Indian Ocean to uncover new lineages of life (NeLLi) - Sumatra_00157 metaG (SPAdes) (version 2) | ecosystem: Environmental > Aquatic > Marine > Oceanic >...
AAAAAGAAAAAAAAAAAAAAAAAAAAAAGAACGTTAAGAGATAGAATTAGAGAGTATAGTAGATACACAAGCCCTCTCTATTAGATCTCATGAGGTTTTAATCATGACAGAAGTAAAAGAAAGAATTGTGGATTTAAATGCAGAAAGAATTGACGCTTCTGAGAAATTAGAGGAATCCGAAATAAAAGAAGAAAAGAAAGAAAAATTCTGGGATTACTTCAGGAAATACCCTCCTGTGGTTCCATTCTTTTTACATTTCTAAAGTTTTTTATTTTTTTTTTATTTTTTTATGAGTATCATATACTTTTAACGCCATATTAAAAGTACTGTAAATATATGGGATCTTTTTCTAAATATCTGAGCAATAGTGTATTTTCTCATAGAATCTGTTAACCTAATCAGTGAAATATAGATGCTCATCGAATCCTGTCGTCGCAATTAGGTCTTGGCCCAATTTCTGTATGGCTCTTTTCGTTGGCTTTTGTAAAATCCTTCTCGCAATATTTATAACTTTTGCCAGCTTAGAATCAGGAAATTCCCTTACAATATTATCGTATCGAGAAAAATCTATACCTGCAGTATAAACACCTGCTTGATCTATTGTTGCTTGACTCGATACTTGCCAATGTTCAACTTTTAATTCTATACCGGAAAGAAGATGTGAGCAAAAATACCATTCTAAGAATAAATCCATTCTTTTTGATTTTCTCTTGGTTTGTTTTATTATTTTAAAAGCTTTCATTAATCTATCGGGATGAATTTGTTGGAAAACTCGTTCATATTTTTCTGTTAATTTATCTCTTATATGAGCTTTAATTTCTTGCATTATGGCATCTATTTTTTGAGCCCTTTCTTCTGAAATTTCATGCTGAATCGTGTTAAGATGCTGATCAATCGCATCTTCTGTTGCTTGACTACGGTCTATAACTATATCCTGAGATCGAGATCGAGGCTGAGTTTGAGTTTGAATTGAACTCTCGTGTTGGAGCTCTGGTGGTACAGCGTATATTTCTTTTTGTGGTAAACTAAATAAGGCATCTAATTTAGATGGATCTTGCCTAACTTCACTAAATTTCTCTTCAATTTCTCTCCGTGAATAGCCCATGTTTATTAGGTAAAATGCAGCCGAAGATAACTGATGCTCTAAAGCTTGGGACGTAGTATATTGAGACCCCCCAAACTCATTTTGAAGTTGCTCGTCTACTATTGAATTAATTTTTTGCTCTGTTATTTCATTCAATTCTAAAGAATCTATTTTACTCAGAATGTAATCAAGTTGACTGGGACTTAAAAAATGTAAATTTCCTGTTGGTCCCACCATATATGAAATGTTTTCCATTTTTTTTAGAATACTATCTAAACTTTTTTGATCTTTTCCTTTTGATATGTTCAGGAAATATTCTAAGAATTTTTTATTAAATCCTGCGACTATCTTTATTAATTCTTCATCAAACTTATCTAAATAATCATATAATTGTTCTCCTTGGGGTAATTCAGGAGATTTAATGCCAAATACCGTTAAATTGTCAATGATCATATAGATATAGTCAGATTTTTGCATCTTCTTGATTATAATTTAGTTACTTTTAAGAATAACTTTCAGAAATACCGTCTAATAATTAAATAATTTCTAATTTAATTTATAAAAACAATAGTATTAATATATTAGGATATCTGTTTTTGATTCATTTTTTATATTTCTTAGCGATCTTTCTGGCAAGATCCATTTGTTCTTTAGTTTCTAAACTACATGGTCTAAGTTTGCGTATCCACTTTACTGGATCGATACCGTCTGGAAGAAATCCATTATAAGCCGCCCATGCTACTATAAATTGCCCTGTTCTACCACATCCCGCAACACAATGAACCACTATTGATTCATTATTTCTTCCATGTTTATCACAAATTGCAATGAATTGTTCTAATTGCTTATTTGTAGGAACTCCATAATCAGGAACATCAATATGGTAATATTTAAAATTTTTTGAAATTTCTTGTCTATTATCAAATTCAGAACAATTGATGACTACTTTAATCCCTTCCTTTTTATAGATCTCAATTTCTCTATTCTCCGGCCACCATCCTGCTGCTAATTTATTCTTTACGATCCAAGTAAATGGTTCTGTTCTTTCAGGCATTCCACCGTTTGGCCAGTACCAAGGTCTCACCATATTTCTTAAAATTGATCATTTCATAAAATCTTTTATTTTTTAACTTAAAAATTCATCAATTTCTTTATCTTTTAGGAATCTTTGTGCTTCTTTAAAATTTTTTACTTCATAACTTCCAAGTATTTCTTTAATTCTCTTATTTAAAGTATGTCGAGACATTTTATATTCTAAAGTTAATTCTCGACTTTCTCTTCCATTTTTGATATCTAATAGTAGTTGATGTTTATTTTTAATCTCCTTCCTTTGGTGTTTATGAGCTTCAATTTGCTTTTTAATATAATCTTTGTTCTTTACTTTTTCTCTATTAATTTTAGTCATAATTACACGCATTCTCTCCTTCTCTTCTTTTGTACTCCATCTTTTCTCCGAACCTTTTTTAAGTATTTCTACAGCTCTTTTTTTATATTTAGGATCATCAAATCTTTTCTTAATTTCTTTGACTATGGCTTTTCTATATTCTGGTTCGCTCCATTTCTTTTTGATTTTATCGCTTATTTTTCTTTTTACTTCTTCCCTTAATTTGGCTCCAGCACCACCTTCAGTCATATTATATCCCTTTTTCCTATTCATTGAATCATAAAATCGTATCCAGAAATTTTCTTTATAAGTTAACTCTTCTGAATTATAAGCTATATCAATTTTTTTCAAGTTCCATATTTTCTCTCCATACTTAGCTATTGCATTATTAAGATGTGTTGCAGAGAATTTTATATTCGGATTTAATAATCTTAACTTCTTAAGACGTCGACCTTCTTTTAAATGTTCTTTCCACCTATCCATAATATCTCTAGGAAACTCTGATTTTCCAACATATACTTTTCCATTAAATACATTTGTGGCTAAATATATGAAGCCAAATTTTTGAGCGTTAATCTAGGTTTTTCACCTTGATATTTAATCTTTTATTAACTAATCTTTTAGTGCTTTATAAAGTGAAAGACTAAATGTATTTTTTAAAAAATTAGAAACTAAATTAAGTAATTATCAAGGTCGCACCATTTATATCGTCTCTACCAAAAAAATATTTGATGGTTGAAAAAAAACGATATCTTAAATAAATTTATCATTTTAATGAAGTTATAAAATTTTTTTATTATAAATTCTTGGTTTAAAAGAAATTAATTAAATAGGGATTATTAACTGTTATGTCAAAGGAGATTAAGGGGAGGAACGCAACAGAATGGTGTGATTTTGGTTTTGAATTAGGAAAGGAAGGGAAATTTGAAGAGGTAATTGAAAATTTGAAAAAATCCCTTAAATCATTTAAAAAATTAGGTTATGAATCAGAAATAACTAAGGTTAAAGATTTAATAAAGAATATAAAAAGATAGAATTTATTTCTTTTAAGTTATATCTATCCTTAACAAATTTGATTTTCTCTTTTTTATAATGATAATAGCAACTACGGCTATAATAGCTCCAATTGAGCTAGCGCTAATGATTAATAATATGATAACCATATCATCTTCACCATTTTCGTCATCATCGCCACCTCCATTTCCACCATCCCCAATTAATGGAACTGTATAACTAAATTGAAAGGTTTCTTTGAATAAGTGTCCTGTAATATTACAATATTCCATCTCAATTTCAAAGTGCAGCACTTCTCCTGGTGCTATTGAATCCGAAAGACTAAAAATAGGAAACGATAAAGAATTTCTTGTAATTTCACCGGGATCAACTCCATTCCATTGAATGTGGACCGTTGGAAAAGCAAAAATAAAAAATATCCAGAATGGCTTATACAAGGTTACCCTTGAATCTGAACACGTAATATTTGTATTAAAAATTTGTAAGGCACTTCCAGATCCCATATTCCTAAAATTTAATTTTACATATCCCGTCTCACCGGCTTCCAATAGTCCATCATCATCTCCGTCAATAAGTTCACTAAACTCCGCTGAGTCTAATTTTAGATCGGGAATCCCCGGAATTCTCTGATGGATACTATAATTTACCATATTCTGGAAGAATGGGATGAAATCATCAGAATTTCCAATCTTAGCAAAAATTACGCTCCAGACAGCAAAATATATATCAGGTACATTATATGGAACTGAGAAATCAAGATCATCATCACTCCATTCAGATTCATTAGCATTCATAAAATAATCAATATCAATATTATAGTCTAAAATCTCTATAGAGGAATAATTCGTAGAAGTAATCATCATAAATACCTCAGAGATATATTCTTTAGTATCAGCAGACTGGACTAAAAAGTCAGCACTTCCATATTCATCCCCCTCAACTATTCCATCTTCGTCTTCTGGACCATAATCATCAACTCTCGATTGATTTATAAATAGTTGGAGGGGTATATTTCCACTAATTTCAAATTCAATAGGTATTTCATATAAAATATTACTTGAATTTAATAGTTGAAGTTGGAATTGATAAGTACCAACAGGAGTCCCACTGGGAATATTCACTGAAATATTTACAAAATATTGACCTACTCCTTCACTAATTGAAACTTCATCAGATGATGTAGGACTACCATTAAAAGAGACAAAAGATTTATCATTACCTGTTTTTTTAAGCTTTAAATCAGAAAGAGCTTCTCCTTGCAAAATAGTACAGTTCCAATATAGAAATTGTCCAGCATATTTCAAATTCAATGGATTATCAAGTGGAGAATATGGAAAAAAGGTGGCTAAAATTTGAGTTATTACCCTAATATCTCGTTGAAATTCATTATTTAAATAAGATTCTTCAAATTCATTAGAAGAGAAATCTGATATAATATTAATATTATGAGATCCAGTACTATTAAAAATGACGGGGATCCTTATCATAATTTCTTCATTAGGAATTAATCCATTAATTTCTGTCTGATTGATCTTAATGTTATCTATATATGTGGATACATTAAATTTTGATGATGTAGAAAAACCTATGTTTGTTATTGATATATTTAAGGATGTTTGAGTTGCATTATAGATTAGATTCGGTATTGAAAGAGTGTTAATAGCAATATCGGGTTTGTCAAGTTTAAAAAGTGGAGTGTTTTTGCCTTTATTGATATTATCGATAAAATTAGATTTATTATGTCCAAATGCTAGAATTATTGGGATAAAAGCATTCGAATTAGGGGAAAAAGTTGTATTAAGCCATTCTTGCACTAATACTACATCACCATGATATGAAGTGTTGTTGGTTAGGGCGTCATTAATGAAATTGGAATTAGCTTCGGAATAACCATTAACTTCATATGCAATTGATTGATTCATCGATGAGAACCCAAGGAAATTATTTGGTTCGAAACCATCTTTCGGATCAGAATACTCATCATAGTATGTATCATTAGCCACTAATGTATTAATATTATAAATATATTCACCATCATCACTATCATCTTCCTCATCATCCAATGTAAGAGGACCATATATCTCAGGATCCATATAATAATAGAATTTGGTATTTTGAATATCTGAATTATCAAGTGACGTTATATTGAAAGAAACTCGCATCCATTTTGAATCATTATAATTTTCATATATGATATCAATCTTAAACACATCATCAGGAGTTTTTAATGACTCGATAGCAATCTTATGGCTTGAATTAGAAACTAACCATCTCATTTCTCGAGGATAATTCTCAATTAAGTCATATGATGTATAAAATTTCTGTTCTTCACTTGTATTATATCTTATTGCAAAAAACATATCCCAAATATCTTCATAAAAAGTAGGAATAGAACTTGAGTCATGTCTATCAGCGAAAAAGTCAAAATAAAAACCAGGTTCAATTCTAACTCCTAATTCACCATTATATATCTCAAGCGTATCAATTGCATTTGTTCTTTTTAATTCTGTTGCTCCTGTTCCAAGTTTTCCATTTATTAAATTATATGCCGCATTTATATCTAATCTTCCAGCACCTTGAATATAACTAGACACTCCTAAGTCAGCCGCAGATATCACCAATGCAGTTTTAATCATTATAGGCGTTAGATCTGGTTTCGATTGTAACAATAGAGCGATTGCACCAGCGACAAATGGAGTTGCCATACTGGTACCACTTTTTGAAGTATAATTTCCTTCAATCGCGGATAAACTCGAAATATTTGCTCGAGCAGAAATGATATTAACGCCGGGAGCACAAATATCTACTCCCGTTCTTAAATCGGGAGTAGGTCCTCTGCTGGAAAAACCTGTAACTTGATCATTTGAATCTACTGCACCTACAGTAATAGCTTTTGCTGAAAGTCCTGGAGAGTCTACAGTAGAAAAGTCATCCCCTGAATTACCCGCAGCTATAACAACAGTCTTATTCATATCCCATGCAGCATCTACAGCTTGAATTATTATATCATCAATAAATCCCGAACCACCAAGAGACATTGAAATAATATCTGCTTCATCTCCCGTGTTTTCCTCCCCATCTTCTCCGTATACTGCATATTCAATACCTTGTATAATCCAACTATTATACCCACCATATGTAGAAAGAACTTTTACATTCATCACATTTGATCCTGGAGCAATACCTCTATATTTATAATCTGAAGCTTCACCTGTTCCCGAAATTATCCCAGCAACATGTGTTCCATGACCAACATTATCACTTGTATCCTCATCTATTATACCATCAAAATTAAAGTCAATAAAACTTGTTTCATTAATTACTTTAGGATCATCCGTAGAAGGATTATCATCTAAATCATTCAAATCTGGATGCGTTTTATCTATCCCAGTATCTAATACAGCAACAACCACACCACTCCCATTGAGCCCTAAATCCCATAGATAGGGAGCCCCGGTTTGAGAAAGGCTTTGATTAACTAAAGGGGTATAAGGGAGATGTTGGGAAGTTGATTTATATAATCTTTCATTTTTTTCTATAGTTTCAATTGATAGAGGAAACACCTTTTTATCAAGATATACATGCTTAACTGCTGACGATTTCGCAACAGAATAAATTTTGCTCCTCGGCAAATAAAGAGAAGTAGCTGGAATTATTTTGTAATTATAAATAGGTGTAATTGAATTTTGTTCTAATTCTTCTTTAAATGCATTATTGTCATTATTATACAAAACAATAACAGGTAATATTTGACTTTCCTCTTCAGAACTTAGAATTTTTAGTAAACTAGAATCAATTTTCTCCCCAATTATTTCTTGATGAGAATCCTCATTAAATGCTGGGGATGAATTTTGAATACTATTCGATAAAGTAGGGAATGTTAAAATATACGAAATAAATAAAAACTTTAACACTTGTTTTTTATTATTCTTCCAATCTGGCGATCTCATTATAATCTCGCCCATATGTTTAAAATTGATTTCAATTTGATTTGAATATTAAAATATTCTTTACAATCTTAGATATATAAAATAGATCGAATATAAAAATCTTTACTGTATAGAACACGGTAACTAAATTAGAGCTTCTAATTAAACAAGGTTTATACGTACTTTTAAGTTCTCTTCATTAAAATCTTGATTTTTTAGAAGTAATGTAAAGCAATATTAAAAGTGAATAAAAATAAAATCGATGCAATTAATCCTGTAAAAAATAATAATATGGATCTCTTTTTTGTCTATTTAAAGGCCTTAAGATTCTCATTATGAATGGATGGGCTTGAGTTTTTTCCAATTTTTCTATATACCATTTTATTTTTTCTTTATCAAGTAGATCAGTTTTTAGTGGCTTGTCTTCGGCATAATCAATAGCCCATGACCCCAGACATTGAGGGAGTTTATCGTTATTATAATACTGTTATAACTGGATATACTGGGATTGGATTTGTTTTTACTCTAATAGTACTAGTTATTGATAGGCTGCAAAAATTAGATCCTGGTTCCGGAGAACTTACAGATATTCCTGGGATACTTCTATCTCCATTTGTGTTAGCATTTTTGATCTTTTCAGCAATAGCGTTTTATGAATATAGGCTTAAACAAATGAGAATTAAACTACTTAACAAATTAGAAAAAAAAATGTAAAGACCATCGAGACAATACAAGAAATTTTATAATAAAATTCCTTTTTCTTTTTATTATATTTGTGTTTGATAATGAGAAATCATGGTAGATAAAGAAAGATTAACTGCTTATGATACCCGCCATTACCCTGTGAGACCCCACATCGGAGTAGGTGTAATGATGGTAAGAGATAATCATTTACTCTTAATAAAAAGAAAATATAATCCCGATGCGGGGTATTGGAGCATTCCAGGAGGACATTTGGATCTTGGAGAAAGAGTTGAACATGCGACAGTCAGAGAGGCTCATGAAGAAACGGGGTTTAAAACCAAAATTACCAAATTAGCAGGGATTATCAATAAAATTATGTATGACGACGATGGAAAAATCGAATATCATTATGTTTTAATCAATTATTTCGTCGAACAAATAGAAGGCGATCCTAATCAACCCCCTAAAGCTGCCGATGATGCTCTCGATGCTAAATTTGTGCCATTTAATGAACTTAAAAACTATAAATTAACGGAATCTTTAGTAGAATTATTGAAGCGGTTAAAAATTGGCTATAATTAATTTTTAATATTTATATATTAACTCTTAATTTTAAAATTAAAGATAAGGAGATTTAAAGAGCATGTCAAAAAAACCTAAGGAATTTGAATCAAATAAAATGATGGAACAAATTCTTAAAAGGTCGAAGGGTAAAACTATAGATTTAGTGGTCGATCACGAATTATATGGGGTTACTCCAGAAATGATTGATTGGTGGTGGGATAATATTGATACAAGCGAGCGCTATAAATTATGGCACCCTGAAGACCATAAATCGTTTGAATGGGAAGTTTCTCCTAAGGAAGAGCATGTCGGGGCGATCCAACGTATTGTTGAAAATATTGGACTTCCTACTATGTTACGAATTCGGTGGGAAGATCCTAGCCAATCACCAATACCAATTGAGTATAGTCATGCTCTAGTGGGTAGTACCCTTGATCACGATGATAGGCCGATGAGCTGGCTTTTGCATGAATATGAACCATTCGAAAATGGAACAAAATTACGTACTACATTTCGATTACCTGCAAAAGTTCCAAAACCGTTTATTGAAGCTCTACGTAAACATAATTTAGAAGAGATTGGTGAATTTACCAATTTTCTACCAAAACTATATGAAAAGAATAAATCGTAGTTTATACTTTAATTATCAGAAATTATATTATTAAGGAAAACTAAAATGGTTGAAGTTAAAAAAGAGCTTTTATCACCATGTGGCTTGTATTGTGGCGTTTGTAGGGTTTATGTTGCGCATAGGGATAACGATATAAAATTTAAACAAGAATTATTACCCATATATAAAGCTTATGGGGCAAAAAATGTGGACGATATAGCTTGTACAGGTTGTTTGTCTGATGGCATCATTTTTCCTTTCTGTCAATCATGTGCTATTAAAGATTGCATAAAAGATAAAGGAATTGAAGGTTGTCGCCAATGTGATGAATTTCCATGTGATATTATTGCAAATTGGCCAAGCGCACCAGGGAAAAAAATCATACTTCGCAATATACCAGCTTGGCGTGAACTAGGAACTGAAAAATGGGTCGAACAAGTGGAGAATAGATACAAATGCCCAGAATGTGGAAGTCAGTTATTCCGTGGAGTAACAAATTGTAAAAAATGCAATGCTACGGTAAATTTTGATTAATATAATATTATCAAATTCAAAAGGTAAGCGTAAAAAAATCATAAATCTAATGCGCTTTAATGAATTTCACATACCATATTATAAGTATAGTATATACTATAACATTACCTAAAATCATTATAGTCCATCGAGCCTTTTCAGATGAAAGAAAACCGAGAATGAATACAGCACTCATCCCAATTATATAAAAGATTATAAAACTCTTCTTTAACCCTCCAACATCATGTTCTTCATCGAGTAAAAATCTGGGACCGAAAGTACATGTTGCCCAATGTGAGAACATTCCGGTTTGGATGAGAATCATAACAAGAGGGTTACCTATACCCCAAGGCACCATTCCGAAGATGATCCATTCTAATATCAAACCAATGGTCCCGAAAATTATAAAATGCCTTAAAGGTTGTTCTTCAGATTTCGTAGAATACCAATATCCACAGACAATAAAGAGTCCGTAAAATAAAAGAACAGTGAGAATCATTCCTAGCCACAGACCCTGGCCTATTCCCATATTAATCGTTTCGACAATTGCTGCGAATATCCAACCTATTACTAATGTTTTTAATATTTTTTTTGACATGAAGTTACCTTTTTTTATACTAAAACTATTATCTTACTCTTTATTTTTAACTTTTTGTATTAGTTAAGTAGTTAAAAAGGAGGATTGGATAATTCTATTTAACATAAAAAAAATACGCCAGAATAGTAAATAGTTTAGAACACTTCGAGGAGTTCAATTGCTCGTTCTTTTATCTGTTTCCTAAGAATTTTTATTCCTCTGTCGTTTTTATTCTTGGAGTTATAATACCGCTCTATGGCGATCTTACGCCATTTTTTCTTCCAAGTAGGAAAGCCTGTTTTCACATATCTTTCCCGTGCAGGAAAATCACGCACTACCCAATTGAATAGGACGAAATATCGCTGGAAACCTGCTTCTGTCGTTAATTTAGGCGAATTCACGCCTAACTTTTGAAGGTGCGACACCAACCGCCCCTCTACAGCATCTTGGAGCTTTCCTTCTACGATAGCGGGCTCGTGTTTGATACCCACTTCGTCAAACCATTCACGTACAAGGTCAAAGCAGCTTCCGCGGCATATTTGAACTTTATCAGTTTCCTTGTTAAATTTTAGCGCGTTAAGCCCGTCTTTTACCATTTCTGAAATATATTCAAAGGATTTGCGATTTTTATGGTTTTCTTCGTTATAGAATCCCACTGGTATTCCGCGAAAAATAATTTTTCCCGTTTCAACCATATGTAAACCGATGAAAGCATCACCAACAAGGTCGCCTGTGCCGCTATCGTCAATTTCGATTGTTTTTGATTGCATTTTCAATGCATCACCTGTTTTTGTTATTTTTATAAATTAATTTTAAGCGTAAATCGTTGAAATCTAAGGATTTTTTTCGATTCGTATTGCCTTATATTCATAAATTAATGCTAGTTTAAAATTCTTTTGATTTGAATTGATGAAAAAGTTGCTAATTATTAAAATTTATTTAGATATGGTAAGATAAATTTAAAAATTTGAGAAAAAAAAGAGGATTCTGATAAGTTTACTTGAATCTTACATTTTTGAATCGTTAAATCCTTCAAAAAATTCGAGTTCTATTTATTTCGGATTCGGAGGCATAACAACGATCTCTATTGAACTCACATTACTTTCACGGTCATCTTCGCCCTTAAGTACTTCTGTATCAATGCGTATCTCTTTATATTCCGCTCCTTTTAAAAAACGGTTTCTTAAAATCTCACAAACATCGACGGCGTGAGAAATTGCTCTACCGCGAGCCTTAACAGTACATTCTTCACCTTTATTTAGGACCATCATTACTGCCATTACATAATTCATCGTAGGACGACGCCCAATAAAGACGTTGTTCTCTTGACCTTTTTCTTTTTTTGCCATTATAGTTTCCTCTGTATTGTTATTTTTTCATTATCTAAGTTGTTAGGTTATTCTTATGTATTATGATTTAAATTAATTCAGAATTTAGTCAAAAAAAATGTAAGTTTTAAATTTCTTAGTTGCGGTAAAAAGTTATCAAAGTTACATCAATAAGTTATATCAATAAGTATTTTTAACATTTGATAAAAAACAGAGTATTGGTAAATGGATTGAAAGTCTGGCATTAGTAAATAAAATAAAATTCAAATCTTTATATACTTAAATACATATTATCGATACGATAGTAGTTACTAATATCTATTATAATATTAGTTCTATTTCGGATAATATTTCCGAATAGAATGGTATCAGATATGGTACTACAGTTTGGTAATAATCAAAATAAAGCAACCCTTGGAGGAATACTTATGAAAGCGATTGTATACACAAAATACGGGCCTCCGGAGGTTCTTCAGCTCAAAGAGGTAGAAAAACCTATCCCTAAGGACAATGAAATACTGGTAAAAGTATATGCGACAACAGTAACAGCAGGGGACGTGAGACTTCGAAGTGGCAAATTCCCTCCCTTGTTCTGGCTCCCCGCGCGAATAATGTTGGGTTTCAGAAAACCAAAAAAAAATATACTTGGGATGGAGTTAGCCGGGGAAATTGAATCAATAGGCAAAGATGTAAAACTATTTAGGAAAGGTGACCAAATTTTCGGAACTACCACTGGGTTGAGTTTTGGATCTTATGCCGAGTACATATGTATACCTGAAGAACCTTTATCCACAGGTATGTTTGGAGCTAACGTGGTAGCACTAAAACCGTCCAATATGACCTATGAGGAAGCCGCCGCCGTCCCTATTGGGGGGCTTACAGCACTACATTTTCTTAGAAAAGGAGATATCCAGAGCGGACAAAAAGTTCTTATCTATGGAGCTTCGGGAAGCGTAGGTACTTTTGCGATACAGCTTGCCAAATACTTTGGGGCAGATGTAACAGGGGTATGCAGTACCACGAATTTAGAATTGGTGAAATCCCTGGGAGCAAGTAAGGTAATTGATTACACTAAAGAGGATTTTAGCAAAAGTGGTGAGATATATGATATTATTTTCGACACGGTAGGCAAGAGTTCGTTTTCAAGTTGTAAAAGATCGCTAAAGAAAGAAGGATTCCTTCTTGAAGCTTTGATGAAGGTGTCACATCTTATTCGAGGCTTATGGACTTCAATGAAAGTAATAGTTGGGGGAGCAACCGAAAAGATTGAAGATATAGTTTTCCTCAGAGAGCTTATTGAGGAGGGAAAGCTAAAATCGGCCATAGATAGGCGCTATCCATTGGAACAAATTGCCGAGGCTCATAGCTATGTTGATAAAGGGCACAAAAAGGGAAATGTAGTAATAACTGTGGAACATAAAATATAATATAAATAATAATAATCATAAAAACCAACAAATTAGGAGAATTGAAATGACAAACCGTATCGCCGATATATCACAACGCAAAGCCGCAAGGGTCGCAGGGTTCGGGATCCTAATCATGATGATTGTCTCTCCCTTGGCATTTCTTGTTCTCTCCAATCTTATTGTGCCGGGAAATGCAGCAGCAACAGCCAATAATATTAAGGCTAATGAGTGGCTATTTCGCTTCGCTATTGCTCTCTCTCTAATCGTGATTATATGTGATGTAGTGGTGGCTCTGGCACTTTATGTTTTAATCAAACCAGTAAACAGGGATCTCGCGTTGCTTGCGACGTTTTTATATTTGATGCATTGCATTGTTTATGCAATCAGTCTGGTTGTTCTTTTTATTGAACCAATTAGATATAGATCTATATTTCTTATTGGACAAGGATTTTTCTGGTCCTCTCATCTTATCGTTCTTGGTTATTTAGTTTTCAAGTCAGGCTACATTCCCAGAATTCTGGGCGTCTTGTTGATAATTGGTGGATCTTTAGGCTTCCTATTAGAAGGTTTGACATATTTTCTTTTTCCTAACTACGTATGGGTAGCTTACCCGGGTATTGCGGTTGGCACTATTGCGTTATTGTATCTTATGTTGTGGCTTTTATTGAAAGCTGATAAAATACCCGAAATGAAATCCTGAAATTGATTTGTTCAAGAAGTATGGTAAGGCATATATAATTTTTTTTTTTAATCTGATTTTTTCTACCTATATTTGTTTGATTGGATTGTAGTTATCATTTTATATTAAAAAATCAATTTAATCATTATGTCATTAATTAGCGATTTATATAAAATAAAAAAAAAAGATTAAGAAAGCAGCAAATGTACTCGCGAATGCATTTTCTGAAGATCCAATGTGGAAAAAAATATTTAAAGAAGAAGATAAGTACCGTGTAATATCTGAGATGATGGCTAGATTTAGTTTGAAATATGGTAATGTTTTCTCGACATCTGATAATTTAGAAGGAGTAATGGCAATTTTATCACATGATAAAGCTGAAATGACAGGATGGAGAATTATTCGAAGTGGTGCTTTTTTTCTTTCTATGAAATTATTAAGCGTTATGAAGACAATGAAGCCAGTCGGTAAAGCAATTAAAGAAGAGAAGAAAAACCTTAATATAGGCCCATATATATATCTATTAATAATTGGTGTTTCACAAGAATTTCAAGGAAAAGGTTTTGGAGGGAAAATGCTAAGAGCTCTCATAGAGAAAGCAGAAAATGAAGGAAAATCTATATATTTGGAGACTCAAATAGAAAAGAATGTTAAACTCTATGAAAAGTATGGATTTTATGTTTTTAAAAAAATGAATCTTCCAGTATTGAATTTATCCATGTGGTTAATGGTTCGAAATAGTAACTAATGAATATTGTAAAAAACTAACTTCTTTAGAACTCTATCTTTGGAGAGTTGCAAAATAAAGTTTATAGGTGCATAATAAAGTTGAAAAAGTTGCAATTTAAAGTTTACTTAAGAACATTTTTGGACAATCAAATTTGATTCATCTAATAATTGTTCTTTAACTTTATTCTCCATATTATACCCCTCTTTATAGACCACTTTCTTGATTCCAGCATTTATAATTAGCTTTAAGCAGCTCATGCAAGGAAATGTCGTACTATACATAGTTGTTTCTCCTTTAATAGAAGTACCATGAATCGCTGCTTGAATTATGCAGTTTATTTCGGCGTGAACTCCTTTACATAACTCTGGCTTTTCTCCACTCTTTAAATCTTTTCGAACACATGATTCAGGAGTGCAATGCTTAAACCCGGGTGGTACGCCATTATACCCTGTAGAAATAATATGGGAATCTTTAATCAACACAGCCCCAACTTTTCTCTTTACACATGTAGAGCGTTGAGAAACCACCTCAGCAATTTTCATGAAATATTCATTTTTAGAAATTCTAGTATTTTTCTCATCCATTATGACTCATCATAAAGAATTCAATTTTAATACATTTAAATTAATCAATATTTTAATTTAATTATGACAAGTGATAGTAAGCAAAACGCTACATTTTTAATTTGGCTTTTAGCAATCCTATTTTGCTGGATCTTAGGGACAAAAGTTTCAGAAATATTACTGGATTATATAGTTGAATTATCTTTTCAAGAGATCCAAATAGCAGAGTCATTGTTTAATTATACTATTGCGCTTACTATCTTCTTTTGGGGGTATCTTGTCGATAGAT
>Ga0209976_10001227_pt1 | contig 15348 bp, 19 predicted proteins | sample SumtaG_FD_182806 | JGI IMG/M metagenome (GOLD analysis project Ga0209976, IMG submission 182806) | Deep subsurface microbial communities from Indian Ocean to uncover new lineages of life (NeLLi) - Sumatra_00157 metaG (SPAdes) (version 2) | ecosystem: Environmental > Aquatic > Marine > Oceanic >...
TTTTCCCAATAATAAATGAATCGCAATGATCATCTTTGCTTGCCACGGTATATCCATTAAAAATATGCCCTGGGCTTAAACGATCTTCTCCATAAACTAAATGCTCCCCTTCCTTGCCTATATCTGTTGTTAAACTATATGGTTCCACTTCCCGCCATCCTGCAGCAGTATTTTCTGTTTTAGGATAATAAATCTTTACTGTTTCCATTTTTCTGGCAGCTTTTGCAATAATCTCCAAAATCTCTCTAAAATCTGTATATTTCATAATAACAAAATCTCTGTTTCTCTTACTAAACGTTTAAGATCATGCTCTGATATTTTTGTTTCTCTAGCAAACTTTGCGACATTGATTCTTAAAATATCTTGAGCCAGTATTATTTTTTTTGAAGCAAAAATTCCGGCTAAATACGAATTCAGAGAAGGAAGAATTGTAATTGGATACAATTTCTGACTATCTATTAAATATTCCAACCCCCTATTCCTTGGATAATTCCATCCCAAAAGTTCCACCCCTACACAATTAGAATGTTTGATAGATTTGGTTGTAAATTTAGTGTTAGTCACAAGCAAACTTTTTATCTTTAGGTTTTTACGATCAAGTTTTCCTTTTTTAATATCTAAAAAACAAGCGTAATTTGCCAAAGCAGTATCTGAATGAACTCTACCTCCGGGCAAATTATGATATTTACACTCGCCAATATATAACAAGCTACCTTTTTTTGCTACAAAATCTATTTCATATCTACAACAAAAACCTGAAATATGCTGATTTAGCTTTACTTCAAAACCATTTCTTGAAAAAATTGCTCCAACATATTTTTCAAAAGGAAAACCAGTAGGACCTAGCTTCTTCATCCCTTTTTTCAAATTAAACTTTAAAGCAGCCTTAGGAGTTTCCTGTTGAAGTAATTTTTTTACCCGCTTAAAAATCTCTAAAGTCGTGATGCCAGGATAAACCTCTTTTTCAATAGTTTTAGCAACCTTCTTAGCTAGTTCCTTAGAAGCTCCTACTCGCCTAGCTGATCTATATACTTTCTCTGCTGAAAAAGACTCTCTTTCCTTATTGGAGTTTATAATATATAAAGATGTCATATTTTCATTCTATCAAAAAATCGCCCTTTTGGCGAGATTTTCAAAGTGGAAGAGAATAGTTCTATGCCATTTATTTTCTTCCGATAAGCGCTAACATTGTTTGGAGCTTTTGTGGTTTATCGCGCCTAAAAGAGAAGTATTTATTTTGAAGGCAGAAAGTGCATTCAGGGCTAATTTCAATATTTTCTGGTTTTATTCCTATATCAATTAACTGAAGCTTAGCTATTTTTTTTAAATCCAAAAATAATTTTCCATCTCTTTTCAATAAAGTATCTTTTAAATAGGGCTTAAACTCTCTTAATACATCCTGTTTAACTTCAAAATGGCATTGGGAGATTCCAGGGCCTATTCCAACTAAAATATCTTTTGATAAATTCTTAACTGCTTCAGCTAAAATATTTTTAGCCAGGCCTCTCCATCCGCCATGAATTAAACCAATAATTTCTTTTTCCGAGTCAAAAATAAAAATCGGCAGGCAGTCAGCCACCGTAATAGTTAAAAATAAACTTTTATCTGCTGTTATTAATCCATCGGTTTTTTCTATTGTCTTCCCAGCATCTTCATCAGAAACAACTTTTACATTATTCTCATGAACCAAACCTGCTTTTACTGTCAATTTATCTTCAATCCCTAATTTTCTTAAAAAATTTTCTCTGTTATCAGGTGAAAACTTCATTGGCCCATTTTTCTTTTCTGAAATAGCAATAATTATATTAAGATGTTTGCTAAAAATTTTAAACATATTTCATTCTATCAAAAAATCGCCAAAAAGGCGATTTCTTTTATAGTTTCTTTCTTTAGTCTAATTTCAAGAACATTATTACAGCTTGCAAAATTGCTATGATGATTTGAAAAACTGCTAAACAAACTAATGCTCCTGTTAATATTGTTAATGTTTTTCTTTTCATACTAATAAGGCACTATTACTGAAGTAGAAGGCACCACTTTTGTTTCATACCATTCTACAATCTGATCAATAGCAATAACATAGCCCATACTTTCCGCCTGGCCTGAAATTGTCCAAGTAGGAGCTCCAATAAGCTGATTCCTGTTATTTAAAGCAGACCCTCCTGAATTCCCAGAATCAATTTTAGCATCTGTTTTTAAAACAAACTCTCCTACTCTTCCGCTTATTATTCCATCAGTGAAATTAAAAGTCCCTGCCCCTATTCCAGGATAACCAGCAATTGCCACATAATCTCCTGGCGCTAAAATGTCAGAATAACCAAGATCTAAATAGGAGAAGCTTGAAGGAAGAGTGCTTGGCGCACCTTCGCACTCTCTGCAAACATCATTGATATATAAGATGGCGATATCAAAATCAAAATAATCATTTGTTACGGGCGCGTAAGCAATTAAATTAGCCGCATATTTCACTACTGGCGGCCAAGCAATATCACTTGTAATAGCAACATAACAAGTTGGCGCAGACTTAATAACACTCCAGTCCTCATTTGAGATAACATGCCTATTAGTAATAATAATTCCCTCTGGACTAACAATACTGCCTGATCCGATACTAATATATCCTGTGTTATTATAATTATCATCAGGACACCAAAGCTCAACTACAGCGCTAATCTCTTCTTGAGTTAAAGGAGGAAGAAAATATTCCTCAGGAGGAAACGGAACTTGTTGATTATCTTCAAGATCTTTAATCTTTTCTTCTAACTCTTTAATTCTCTTCTCCATCTCTTCATCTGAGTATTCAGGCCCTTCCTTGAAGGTTAAGCCTTTTCCTCCTTCACCCTGAACTCCATCTGTACTTTTCCTTGTGAATACTTGAGAGATTTTATAAAGCAGAGGGAATAGTTTCCCCTTACTGTCTAAAACAAGCCCGGTTATTTCTAACGATATTATAAGCAAAGCCACGGCTAATATTATTAACTGAACCTTTATAGAAATAAATCCTTTTTGTTTCATATTAGTTTATTATAGCACAATAAAAAACCCGAGAAAACAATTCCCGGGAATTTTAATAAATAAAATCTCGCATAAGCCTTTAATAACAGCCTTCTTTGAGATCTTCATATCCATCCAGTAAATCAGTAGCAATATCCTTGGGTAAATCACACTTTTCTTTTAATCCTTGCTTTTCACATTCTTGATTCCAAGAATATTCAAAGGTATCATAGACCTCATCAAGACAAACTGATAAAATCTTTTTCTCTACTTGTCCTGTAAGCCTTCCTATCAATTCTGTAGTAATTTCCTTTCCCAACATTTCTTCTGACGGGAAAACTGTAGCCTTTAACTGTTTGTTCAATGCTTGTTCCTGTTGAACAATCAAAAACAAAGAAGCAACAAAAACTACGCCAATTACTACTGAAAACATTATTGATTTTATGGTTTCTTGTTTCATATATTTCTGTATATCATATCTAAAGACCTTTGTCAAGCACTAAACCCAAATTACACCCTATTTCCACAGTCAGGACAGAATTTATCACCTGATATGACGCTAGCTCCACATTTAGGACAGAACTTTCCTTTTGCTACTGGAGGAGCAGCCGGAACAACAGATGGAACAACAGCTGAAGCAACTGGCTGACGACTTTTAGAAAAAGCTAAAATTCCCATTAATACAAGATTGACTACAGGAATTAACATTAAAATTCCCCACCAACCTGGCCTGCCTAATCTTTGAGCCATACCAGCCCATAAAAGAATCATAGCAACAACGTTAACAACAGGAAGCAAGAGTAAAATTATCCATATCCCAGACTTTCCAGCAGCTTTGCACATTAAATATAGGTTCAAAATGGGAATCCAAGCCATCCATGCATTTGGAGTTCCTGTTTTTTTAGCTATAAACATTAAAGTAAGAGCAAGATAGATATAAAAAGCAAGATAAGAAGAAATCCAAGCAAGCCCAAACCCAAGGCCAAGACTATCGCCGATATCCCAACCACTGCTATAGCTACTGGTTCTGGCAAGAAGATTTGACTTGCCAAGAAACATTGTTTTAGTAAAAATATCTGTCATAAAATATACAACAATTTATATTTTTTCCGACCTTTTTAATCTTCAAGATCTTCAAGATCAACACCAAATTTTTCAGCTAAATCAAACAACGGACCCTTACAAGCTTCAACTAAATTCTCTCCAATATACTCTCCAACATATTCTATTCCTTTTTTATAAACCTTTTCTGGAATCAAGCATTCAAAAGATAAATCCTCAAACACTTTGTCCAGAAGAAAATCAGGAATTACATTTAATCCTTCAGGAAGTTCTTTTAATTCGGTTATCTTAGCAAAAACCACGCAGGAATCACTGCCTTCAGCAAAACCTAATACTTCAAATTCAGCTTCAGCAAACTCTCCTAAATCAGCTTCGCCTTTAGCTGGAGCGCATTTTTCAAGATTATCTTCCAAACAAGTAAGAGAATCTCCGCACTTAATTGTTTTTTCCTTTTTACTTTTAGGATCAATATCAAAATATTCTCCTGCTTCGCCTCCCTTCATCCCAGAAAGAAAATAATAACCAATTCCAATTAGAACGCCTAAAATAAGCAATATTACCAAAACAGTTATTAAACAACCAACTAAACATCCTGTTCCACATCCTGTTCCTCCTCTTGAAGGCGGTGGAGGCAAAGGCGCTATTGGTCTTGGTGGCACTGTTCGTGGAGCTGGCGCTGGCGCTGTTTTACGAGTTTGTCTTGCTTTCATCTTTGCACCGCAAGCAGCACAAAACTTCTTCCCTGGCTTCAAACCCTTGCCACATTTTGGACAAAATTTAGGCATATTATTTAATCTTGAAAGAATCAATCATTGTTTCAGCTTGATCTAAATACTTAGAATAGGTGCTTTCTAAAGCAACATAAAGTATTTGATACCAAGTGTCGCCTGCGTTTACAAAGTAATGCAGATACTGAATTTCCCCCATGTCAATTTCGTCTGATGAAGAATAATTCTTATAAATATAACTCGCTCTATAGCCTGGATATCCAGATATCATTACTTTTTTATAATCAAGCAAAGTTACATAAGAATCTCCTGACAAATCTTCTATCAAACCTACCATTAATTCATCGAAATCCTCTGGCTGAGCTGTTGATGCATAAACAAGAAGGTTTTCTTTAGCTTCATCCTTTTCACTTTCAGGCGGAGCATAAAAAATCACTGCAAATTCATTAACGCTGGAATCTTCTTCTTTTTCCCAGTCCTCTGGATATTTAATCTCAAACCCCCATTTTGCATTTTCATAAGTCAGATATTTCTCTTCCTCTTCATCATCATCTCTGTCTCGAGATTTTTTTGATGACTTGTCCCCACAATCAGCTCCAATTAAAACCAAAGCTGTTAAAAGTAAAACTGGAACAATAATAAACTTTAATTTTTTCATAGTTTACATAAAAATTACTAAATTCCCGACCTTTATATTATTTCCACGTAATGGTAACGATTTCTTCACCGCCATGTTCTTTATCATAAATTCCAGTAACAACCACTCCTCCGGAATAACTAACATCTATGCCTGGGCTACGAATCTTATAAGTCATATCCAAAATCTGACCCTCCTGTTCCAAGCCATTGTCAATATCGTAGTAAATAAGACCTCTTTGTTCTGGCTTTAAATCCATTTTTGTTTCAAAGCCCAATAATCTTGATCCATCTCCAGTAATCATTGAAAAGGTAAAATCATGGTTTTGAGCTATAATTTCACCCTGGTCATTGGCAACAAAAACTATCCCGCCTGGAGCCAAAGTACCTGAAATTCTTTTTCCATTCTTGCTTACTGAAAGCCCCTCCCTATTAGAAGGACATCTTATTCCAATACCAAGGCTTCTCCCGCTCTCCAGCCCTCCATTAAAATCAACTACAGTCAAAATCCATTCATATTTATTCTCTATTGTTCTGGCAAGGAATACTCTTCCAGAATCATCAATTGCTAAACAGTATCCATTAATTCCTTTTTCTAAAACCTTTAAGCCGGTGCCGTCTGAATTAACCACACCCACTATATCGTCTTCTGGCACATCATGCCTATCTCCAAACTCAACTCCAGTAACATCAGCTGTAAAAGCGATTTTGGAACCGTCAGGGCTTATCCTTATAGATGTTGGCCAAGCTCTTTCAGCATCAACTTCTGGAGGATAATACTTTTCTGGAAGATCATGAGGATCTATTTTTCTTGCTGTTTCTGCATTTAAATCTAAAACAAAGAAATAACTCGGCATAGGAGCTACAAGACGCCAGTTTTCAATAAAAGGAGTGCCTATAAAAACAACTTTAGCGCCTTGATGATCAATATCTAAAGATTCAGGGGTGATGCCAAATTTATCTGTAAAAACATCTCCTCTGACCTTAATTGTTTTCTTTTCTTTGCCATCAGGATCAGTCAAGACCAAAGTATCCCAATAATTATCTTTATCTGTATCCCTCCAAAAAATAATTGTCTTACCATCGCCTGAAACCCTGGGACTAAGATCTCTAATTCTATTCTGGGTAATTTGAACAGCTGTTGTCTTTCCTTGAAAAGGAACACTTTCTCTTGACCCGACCTCTTTATAATCGTTGCCACAAGTAGCTCCGACTAAAATTAAAACCATTAATACTAATGGAATGAAGAGATATTTTAATTTAGACATATATTTAAGATTAATTAACAATTTTAAACCTTTATTTTAATATTTGGACTCAATGGTCTAATGCTTTGAATAAATGATTCCCAGCCTTTTATTTTATATGAAATTGCCTTTGAATTGAAAATCCTGGAAACAAGTCCTGTTTTTTCCGGCTTTCTATTATATTTGATACTAATCAAATTAAAAACTGGCATCCTATAAATAGACTTTATTCCCCTTATTGGTATTCTTCTCCATTCTTTCGTTTTTCCAGAAAAAAACTTATTCCTATAAAAAATTATTTCATTCTTGCTCAAAGTCAAAACTCCTTTTATGCTTTGCCCATAACTATCTCCTGTATCTATTTCTTTAGCTTCCCAATGCCCTATAGATGACTGCGCAGATGACTGTGCCCCTGATTCTGCTCCGCAAGAAGGACAGAACTTATCTCCTGTTCCCATTTTAGTTCTGCATTTTGAACAAAAATTAGCCATAATTTTTTAAGAAACTTAGCTCTTTATTTATTTTAACATCACTCCAAAAATCTAAAAGTGGAAAGCATTTGGTTGAAAGCTTCCATACATTCGGAATTATAAAAATGCTTTTCAACAGATATTTCATTACCTTTGTCATCTACTTTAATTTTATTGGCATCATATAAAATAAAATAATATACTTTTACCCCTTCCTCGGGTCCTTTTTCTAAAATGTTCTTCTCTTGTGTATCTTTTTTAAAAACTTCTCTTTCTAGAAAAAAAGAAGCTGTAATTGGAAGTTTTGGATAACTTATTTTGGTAGTAGGAATCCCGTTTATTATAATCTCTTGCCTTTCCCAATCCTTAGCTTCTATATATTTATAAGCTTCTAACATCTGTTCGAAGAATTCTGGCGAGACCATAGAAACCTTAAAACCACAACTTAATTTATTAGAATTCTCTAAAAACACTTTTAAAAAATCAACACTTAATGATTGTTCCTGGATTTTCCAATCTTTAGGATATTCTACTTCAAACTTCATTGATTCATTTCTATAAATCTCCCAGTCAGCGGTTTTATCTTCTGATATTTTTTCTTCCCCCTCCGACATGCCCAAATACTGCCAAACTACAAATCCACCAACTAAAACAGCTAAAACAATAATAATGATAATCGCTAATGGCGTAGAAATTGCTTTATTCATAATTTCATCCGCAGTTTATCTTTAAAGAATTTGAACAAAAATTAGCCATTTTTAGTTTTTGGCAATGAAGCGTTTTTTTTCTTAATCAAAAGTATAATTACGAATATAACTACACCAACAATAATAACGCTAATCAAACCTATTATTATCCATAACCAAACAGGCACGCCTTTTTCTGATTCTTCTGCTTCCTTTCTTAATTCTTTTGCTTTCTTTTCCGCTTCTTCCAAACTCGGGTCAAGCTCGCTGGCGGTCTCATAGGCCTCTACTGCTTGTTGAATTTCACCTAACTCTTCATTAATTTCCCCTAATATCAGATATGCTGTTTCATATTTTGGTTCAAGTTCAATTATTCTCTCGCATTCTTCCTTTGCCTTATCAAGCTCTCCTTTAGTAAGATAAAGCTGGGCTAATACTTCGTGGACAACCACTGACTCATAAGCGTAGGGATCAATGCTTTTAGCTTGTCCCAGCTGTTCAATAGCTAAGTTATACCATTTTTCATCCTGGTCAAAATATCTATATTTTTGGGCATAAGCTGCAGCTAATTCAAGATAGGCATCTGACATTTCCGGGTCCAATTCAATAGCTTTTTGGAGAGATTCTATTGCCTCTTCATTTTTTTCTGCTGTATTTTCAATCAGGAAATCCATGCCTTGAATATAATAATCAAAAGCATCTTCATATGCCTGGGCAATATTCCCTACATTTATCAAACAGAAAAAGAAAACCACAGCCAATATTCCTATTTTTAATAAATTTTTTCTCATATAAATTTATTACTTTATGACTTTAATTTCTTAATTTCATCCCTGATTACCATGTTTCTCAAATAAAGCTTGTGCATTTTATCTTTTAGGTCATCAAGATATTTTCTTTGACCTGCGATTATTTCCGCATCTGACTTGTCTTGTTTGTAAAAAATCTCTCCTTGAATTTTAGCAACTATATCCACTATAAGGTCAGGCACAGTCATTGGACTTGGAACTGGAACCTCAAATAAGAGAAACTTCATCATTTTTCTAATAAGGTTTGCCTTAAGCAATCTTGCCATTCGTTTTCGATATAATTTAAGCTCTCTATATTTAAGCTGATTCTCTTTATATTCTTTAAGCAGTTGTTCAATCTTAGGACCTATGGCAATACATCCTCTAAAATTTGCCTCTTTAGATAATTCGCATTTCATACCAGATGGGCAGACACAATCTTCTGAACAATATTTACAATCTTCTGAAAAATCGCAAGTGCCATCGCCGCATTCTATTTTTTTTTCCTCCTCTTCTTCCTCCTCTTCTTCCTCCTCCTCTTCTTCTCCTGGAGGATGTACTATTACTATCCCATACGTACATTGACCAAGTGATCTTCCTAAAGCTTTATTACAAGATGCAGAAAATTCCCGAAAAGAATCCGGACAACAATGAGAAATTATTATAGGAAAAACACATAAGGCCTCTTTCATATTCATCCAGTTTTCATCATTAATGCTTTCTTCCCTGAGCTCATTTCTCCTATCCCAGTAAAAATTGCACTTTGCATCCATGCATTCCCAGAATTTTTCAGCGTTTTCACAACTTTTTTTACAAACATCATATTGATTCTCTAATTCAGCTATTTCTTCAAAAACATCTATTTTATCCCAAACATTGTCATCAGCGCAACAATCTTCAAAAGATTCACATCCTGCTTGAGTGGTTGAAGAAAAACCAAAAAGAGGAAGATTAGAAAAATCGTTGTAGATATCGCAGGTTTCTTCACCCCAATCCTTGCAATAGGCAGGGGTTTGAGCCTGAGCAGAACTCGTCCCAACCAAAACCAGAACAATTAATAAAATTAATATAAAAATGTATTTTGATTTACTCATAGTTTTATTCTAAATCTTTTTCAGGTATTACGTCGCAATATTCTAATTTATAACCTTGTTGTTTTTTCTTATTATAGCCAAAATACCAAACAGTAAATGTCTGCCAATCAGAATAATAAATATTTTGCCCGCTTGATTTTGTCCATCCCTGACCCTCCATTAAGTCTTTAAAATGATTAACAATTGTCATCCATTCCATTCCTTCAGGGGTCTTGCATTCTAAGCTTTTGCATTTTTTAATTGCTTCTACTCCAAAAATAGTCATTACTTCTTCTTCGCTGTTATCCCAAGGCCCGATTTCAGAACCTATTGGCCAACATTCTAATTCCGGCTCTTCTAAAAGAATCCTGTCGCCATATTTATCATAACCCATCTCTTCAACTTTTGTTTTTTTGCCTTTTTTGCTCTGTTCGCCACAATCAGCTCCAACCAATACCAAAATCACCAAAAGCAAAATCGGAATGATAAGCTTAAATTTTCTCATAATCTTTAATCTCTAAAATGACTTTGGAAGTGTCTTACAGACACTCTCTACATCATCTACGCATTCATTAAAATCCTCATACTCTCCAGTTGCTTGATGCATAGAACAATAAGAGGTGTAAATAATCAAACATCCTCGGCGAGTAAGAAAGTTTTCTATGGTTAACCTATAATTTTCAATCACTTCATCGCATATGTCTTCATCATCTTCCTCGTCCATGCACTCATCATATATATCTTCTTCTTGTTCAATCATATCGTCCATACAATCGTCTAGATCATCTTCTTCGCCTATTAGAGAAAACTCTTGGTCAAGAACATCATCCAGCTCTTCTGAAAAGTCTATAGCAGTGTTGCAAACTTTCTTATAAAAAGACTCGGGGCTTTTTGTACATATTGCCCCAACCAAAACTAAAACCGCTAAAAGCGAGATTAGAATAAAAACTTTTGTTTTCATAAATAATTTAATACTTTATACTAAGTTCCGACCTTTTTTTAAAAAAACAACCTTTTATTATTATAACTAAAATTATGACTAAAGATAACCATTGGGCTGTGGATAACCCCCAATAGCGAGGATCAGATAAAAGAGTGTTTGTAGAACGGGTAAAATCCAAGAAAAAGCGAAAAATAGAATATGAGAAGAAGAAAGCAAGAAATAACTGGCCTGGCTTTGTTAGCTTAGGCCTTAAAAATCTCATAATTAAATACAAAATTAAAGCGCTAATAATCAGATATTCAGCTACTGGATGCCTGATTGTTCCATCTGGCCACATAATTCCCCAAGCTAAAGATGTTTCAGCTCCTTGGTGGTCATTAATTAAAGAACAGCCGATTCTGGTAATAGCAATGGATATTGGAGCTGCCAAAACAGCTAAATCTGCTATTTGTAAAAACAATCTCGAACCAACCTTAACAAACTTTGCATAAATAATAGCAGCAATCAACAAGCCAAAAAGACCGCCATGAAAAGTCATTCCTCCCTGCCATATTTTTAGAATTTCAATTGGCCTTGAAAAATAATAATCTAAAAACTGAACAATATATCCTAATCTTGCTCCAATAACTGCGCCGATTATCAACCAGGAAAAAGAACTAATAATTAATTCTGTATCAATCCCCTCTTTTTTTACTTTTGTCAAAATAAAAAACAAGGCATACAAAAAAGCTAAAGCCAAGAATGCTCCCCATGTATAAAGAATAATTGGTCCTATTACAATTTTATCAAATGAAAAATAAGGAATCATTCCTTTATTTTATCATAGAAAAGCGCCGAGTCCTATTCAGAACTCGGCGTGTTTAGCGTATTTAGTTTTTCGCCAGTTGTTGCTTCAGTTAAAACTTCCTGGAATCTCTCAAGCCACGTATTCCAGCCTGGTGTCAATTGATTAAAAGAATCTACTTCGTGGCCATTCCTACAACAGGAGACGTTGTCCAAATTAAGGCCTTTATTAAAGCCCGAAACATTGAACCAAACTCCATCGTAACCCCAACGACCTGGAACTCCAAACTTTATTCCACCAACCTTGTTTTCAGCAGAAATTCCCACTGTGGCCTCCACCTCTATATCTGTTCGCGTTTCTGCTTGTGCTGACAATTTACTATACTCAATCATATCCACGGTAAACAGCAAAATAACCGCAAGTACAAATGCAGAAGCTACAATAATTTTTGCTTTCAATCTATCTACTTTCGTTGTCATCTAATTCTCCTTTTAAAAAACATGAAATGAACTAATTTTTACATTATTTGCACAATAGCATGCTATCTAAATATGTCAAGCAGTTTGTCGGTTGACATCGGATGTCAACAGCGCGAAAATAAGGCACACAATTCCTCCGATGATCATTACATCAGCTATATTAAAGACAGAAATTGGAAAAATAAAGACTCTTATCCAGTCAATAACATAGCCAAAATACAAGCGGTCAAAAAAGTTGCTTAATCCTGCTAAAATAATCAAAGAAAAACCAGCTGTTAATAAAAAGTTATTCTGTTTTAAAGTTTTAAAAAAGAAAAAAACAAGCAGTAATAATACTGCTCCAATTATTAAGTTAAGAAAAATTGGATTTAAAGAAAAAAAGTATAAATCTGAATTCTTAAATAATTCTAATTCAATAAATCTTCCTGAATAAAAATCAGGGTTTTTCAAAATAAACCATTTGCTCAATCTATCCAAAAATAATATTCCTGTTTCAAAAAGCAGTAAAATCTTAATTCTCCTCATGGTTTACTATTATGGATGAACTTGGGTTCCTGGTTTTCCTGACTCTCCCTTTTCAAATTCTGTTTCAAGTTTTTCTTTTTCTTCCTGTAGTTTTTCTTTTTCTTCTTCTAAAGCTTTTAACTCTTTTTCTTTCCGCTCCTCAATCCCTTCCTGCTTCTTCTCTTTTGCTTTCTCTCTTTCCGCTTCTAAAAGCTCTTTCTCTTGAGATAGTTCTTCTTCCTTCTCTTCAATTTCTTCTAATTCTTCTTTGGCTTTTTCTTCTCTATTTCTTTGTTCTTCCATTTCTTTTTCTCTGGCTGAAAGTTCTTCTTGGGCTTTTTCCCTTTCGGCTTCTAGCTTGGCAATTGCTTCATCTTTCTTGGCTTCGGCAACATCCTTTTGTGCTTCTATCTCAGCAAGTTTAGCACGAATTTCTGCTGCAACTGTCTCATCGTCTGCCTGAACAGCTTCAAGAAGTTGAGCGTGAAGTTCATCTTTTTGCCTTAGAAACTCATCTTGAGCTTCGTTGAAAACTTGTTTCACTGCCTTACGTTGTTTGTGAAACTCCTCCACAACAATTTGAGCTAACGCTCCTACTTCTTTTCCTTTAGCTTTCTGCTCCTGAAGTATCTCTTCTGTTTTTTTGGCGTTCTCTTCTAATTTTGCTAAAGCAACATTTATTCCCTGCGCATCCACTCCTTTTTCTTCAAGCAAGGCTTTTATTTCTGCTACTCGTTCAAGAGCGTGTTTGGCCTGGGTCCTAATTTTTGCTTCTGCTCCAAAAGAAAAAACAAGTTCTATTTTTTCACCGAATTCGTCTAAAAAATAGAAAAAGCTGTCAGGAGTAATACCTGGTTTTGGAAGTTCAACCTCCTGAGCTAAAACGCCTCCGATAAAACCAACTAAAAGTATGGGGGTCAAAATTAAAGTTATTTTTCTCATTTCTTAAATATCTCTTTCTTTCTTTTACTATCGACCTTTGTTTTTTATCTCTTTTCTAAATGAGTGCGGGTGGAAGAACCGACAAAGCCAGTTCCATTTGTTATGCCTAAAGGTTCAAGAATTTCTGAAGCATATTTTTCCTGATATCTAATCACGGCTGATTTGGTAATTGAACCAAAGTATCCAGTAGCTTCAACTTCTGACTCCCAAACCCCTTCACTTATTAATATCTCCTGCAAGGCCTTAACATCGTCCCCGCTCATTCCTAAACCCAGATTCCTGTTAAAGCTTGCTTCTTCTTCCCTTTTTGCAACTGATAAAGATATGTTTTTGAAATAATCCTGAGTTTGAGGCCCAAAATAGCCAGTTCCTTTTTCCAGATCAAATGGTTCTAAAATATCCCATCTATATTCTTCCTGAAATCTTATTAAAGCCTGCCTGGTAGCAGGGCCGAAATATCCAGTAGCTTCATATTCAGACCTCCAAAATCCATCATTTATTAATACTTGCTGTAATGCTTTTACATCTTTTCCCCGGCTTCCAATAGTTAAGCTTCTATTCCATAAATGAGAAGGAAATAGTATCATATCGTTTTCTAAATCGCTGAGCCGGCTATAAATATATGCTTGGGTTATTCTAACCTTTTGATCAAATAAATCAGCTAAATCTCCAGAAACTTGTTCTAATTCATATTCAGCCAGCTCTATAGTATAATCGTTAAACCATGCTTCGCTATAATAACTGTAAGGAAAAGAATCTAAATTAACTTCCTCTTCAGTAATTAAAAATAAATTGAGTTCGGTTGTGCTTTCGCTAATCTCAGAAATCCCGCTAATTAAAATCGGATAATACAGATAACCGCTTTCAAAGCGGTAAATCAAGGGCTTTACGCTTTCTTTCTCATTGCCTGTTTCAATAATATCAAAAACAAAGTACTTTATATCCTTTTTCAAATAATTCTCAACTCCTTGTCTAAACTCAGAAGAAACCTCTTTCTGCCCAAAACCTTTGCCTTCTGCAAAATCCTGCACCCAGTTTAAGAAATAATCTAAATCATTAACTTTAGCCACTGTAATATCGTGGGCTCCAATTTGTTCTTGAAAAACAATCTCCACTCCAGCCTCATCGCCTGGCGCCATTGTCTCTTGCTCATCTAAATATTTCCACTCTCCTCTTCCAAGCTTTTCGTTCATAATATCTGCCAAATTCTCAAAAGATTCAAAGCTTCCTTCTTTAATCTCAGAAGGTTCGGCAGGCAAAGGAATAATCCTTAAAACAGTAGAAGAGACAGAGCTTTCTAAATCAATAGAAAGGATTATTACTTCTTCCTGTCCATTCCAGCCAATAATTGCGTTCTGGGCTGACTGGTCTAACTCAACTTCTGGTGGCCAAGGAATCATTCCCCCATCAGCAAAAGCTAAAACAGGAAAAACCAAGACCAAAAAACCTATTAAAAGTGTCTTTTTCATAATATTAAATATTAATTTATTAATCGATATTGCTAGTACATCCCAGTATTTCACTGCCTATTTCCCAATCTTGATCTATAACATTAAATGTCATTATAAAAAGCCCAGCAGCATAATTTCCAGGGCCCTTAGAAAACTTATCTTCAAATTTTTTGTAATCAGAGCTAATATCAGGCAAGAAAATCAATGCTGATAAAGGACATTCAATATAACCAAGCTCTCCTTCGTCATAAGCCTCAAGCCGTATCTTGCAATCATATTCGCTTGTCTCTGAAGCCTTAAAAGTTATATCAACATCATCTATTTTTATCACAGAGGTTGAATCTTTACAATTATTCTTTATATTCTTGCCCATGCAGATAAATACATCGTCTTCATCAAAATCAGCGTTAAACATATCCATATGAGTAGGATTCAAGAAAATATCACTAACCCCGCAATCTCTATATCCGTTAACCATTTCTTGTTTGTCTCTGGATTTTCTTCCAGATTCTTCTTCCCCAAGAACTTTCCAGATTATTATTCCTGCAACTGTGCCAAGAA
>Ga0209976_10001229_pt1 | contig 15340 bp, 6 predicted proteins | sample SumtaG_FD_182806 | JGI IMG/M metagenome (GOLD analysis project Ga0209976, IMG submission 182806) | Deep subsurface microbial communities from Indian Ocean to uncover new lineages of life (NeLLi) - Sumatra_00157 metaG (SPAdes) (version 2) | ecosystem: Environmental > Aquatic > Marine > Oceanic >...
GTCCGCCCTTGCCAGGATCCAGCAGATGTACGCTTCAAGGGAGGTGGAGATGTTATAGAAACCATCCCGCGTTTCGCTTCCGGTCCACTGTTTCTTCGGTTGTCGGTTCTTCTCCAGCAATTCCCTCAGGTAGCTGATCAGTTTCTGGGTGAAACCTTTCTGGAGAAGCTCTTGGGCCGACCGGTCGCCGAGGGCAGCTGCCGACAGGATGTACTCCAGGCTGTAGGCTGACAGGTAGGGCGAGCCGTACCGGGACTCTTTCCAGTAGGACATGGCTCCACTTCGGACCTGGTAGAGGGGGATCTCGTCGGTGTACTCGCGTACCGACTTTTCCATCTTGTCCATGTCCACCATATCCGACTCGATGCCGAACGATTTGATGACATCTCTCAGGGTTACTATGGGAACAAGCCGGGACAACTGCTGTTCAAGGCAACCGTAAGGGTAGTTGATTAGAGAACCGATGGCCTCCTCAAGGCCGGACAGCGCGGTGGATCCCACGGTCAGGTCAAGACCGCCGATCTCCTTAAAGACGTTCTTCGGGGCCCGGACCTTTTCCAAACCCTTTTCGGTGATGACCCCGTAAGCGGCAACTACCTCCTTGCTGAGCGGCGTTTTCACAGGGAAGGAGTAACTGGACCGGTCGCCCAACTCCCCGGATGAGGCTGTGAACTGAAGCGTTGCGGTTCCGGGTACTTTCGCCTCCATGTCAAACAGGACCTCTTTCCCCATCCCGTTCGGGATCTTTACCGTCACCGACCCGGGACCCGTCACCAGGAGCCCGTTACTCTTGATGCTGACCGTTACCTCCTGGTCGCTGCCCGACTGGTTGTGAACGACAACCCCCGAACGGAAGCTGTCTCCGACATTGGCAAACCGCGGCAGCGACGGCTGGAGCATAAGGGGCAGCTTGACAGTCAGATCCTTCTCAGCCGAGCCGAAAAGCTCCTTGTGGTCGGCCGCCACTGCCATGATCCGGTACCTGGTCAGGTTGTCGGGGAGCTTGAAGCTGATCTTCCCCTGTCCGTTCTCGTCGGTGATCACGCTCGGCAAAAACAGCGGAGTTGTAAGGAACTTGCCGCGCAATCGAGCCAGTGCGGCCATGCCCTTTCCGCCGCCGCCCGGCTCTTTGCCCTTCATGCCGAAATTTATCCTCGAAAGCAGGCTGTCGAGAGAAGCCTTCATGGTAACGCCCAGACCTTCCTCATTCCAGAACGCTGAAAGAGGATCCGGCGTCTTGTACCCGGTAAGGTTAAGAACGCCAACGTCCACGGCCATCAGAGTCACATCTGCTTGTCGCGGGCGCACACCGCCGTCGGTGACGAAGATGCTCACCTCGACGGTCTGCCCCGGCTGTGCCTGGGCGGGCGCGTTTATCCCCACATGGAGACGCTTCGATTCTATGGAGATTGGCAGGTTAACGTAACCGGCCTTGTAGGTGGGACGCCCCACGTCTTTACCTTCTTCATCCAGATCTTCCGATATCCGGCCCTTTACGAGGACCACGGAAACAAAGACATTGGGGATGTGCTCGGTAAGTATCGGTACTTCTATGACAGGGGCTGACCCTTCCAGCCGGACCAACCTCTTCTCGATGAATCCTTCACGTTCCAGAGACAGCAAGGCATTACATGACCCAAGAGGGTTTTTAATGAGTATCTTCGCCGTATCGCCCGGTTCGTACTTCTCCTTGTCGGGGACCATTTCAACGGTATTGTCGTTATCCATTCTCCACGGCACATATCCCGCACCCCAACTCCAGACGCGTGTCGAACATGCCGAGACGTTGCCCCTCGCGTCCCTGGACCTGGCCCCAACGTGATACTCACCGCTGGAGGGGATGACGAAAGATACGTCTGTCCGACCGTCCTTAAGGTTGATTTCACGGGTCTCGATGACCGTATCTTCCGGTTTGCTCTCATATTCCCACCAGCCGCCGACCCCTTCACGTCTGACCGTGTGCCATTCCCTTTTCAGGAGGACTACCTCGGCCTTGACGCCGGGGATCACCTTTCCCTTACGGTCCGCAGCAACCAGATTCACTTGAAGTTTCTTACCGGCTTCAATGAGCTGGTCCGAGGTTTTGAGCCCGATGGAGAACTCGGCAGCGTGAACCATGCTCCAGGAACGCCCGCTTATCTGCTGACGGTTAACATCGGTCACGGTGGCTTCAAGAGTTACGGAATAGTCGGAATAGCCCTTGGCGGGGCCGAGCTTCTGGGTAACCTCAAAGGTTCCTTCGGACGATAGTGTGCCCTCACCCTCGGCGAGGAGCTCATGCATGGACAGGTGCCTGCCCTCCTCGTCTTCCATCCACATTTCGGCCCAGTTGGAGAACACGTAATCACGATGGCCTGGAGGGGAAAAGAAAGAGGGTGTCATGCGCAGGCTCCACGCTACTTGTGCGTTCTTCATGGTCCCGCCGAACAGGTACTTGCCCTGGACGTCTGCCTTTACCGTGTCCCCCACGATGTAGGCGTCCTGATCCGCCTTTACGTTCACCTCGAACTCAGGAACTCGGTATTCGCGCACATCGAAGGAACCCCGGAACACATCCTTGCGGTCCGTAAGGCGGGCTTCGATCCTGCCCGGGCCAAGGGGGATGTTCTCCGGGATATTGACCTTGCCGTCGAAACCGCCGAATCGGGAAAGATCGTAATCGCCCTCATGTATCTTCTGGCCGGCGCGGTCGAGCACCGTCACCGAAAGCCGTCGCCCCGTGAAGTTGAAGACACCTTCCTGGGTCCGGGTGCGCAGCCACCCCTTGAAATAAAGGTCCTCGCCGGGTCGGTAGACGGCCCGATCGGTGAAAATGAACCCCTTCAGGCGGGCTGTTTTGCCGGATCCACCCTGGACGCCAAAACTCCAGGCCGAGTCCACTCCGTAGCGGCCGTGCCTTATAAAGGTTTTGTCATTGCCGTTTGTGGCAACAAAGACAAGATCAAGATCCCATGCGTTCTTATTCTTTTCCTTTTTCCTCTGGTTCAGATGAGACATTCCAAAAGGAAATTGGGCTACTCCGTCCTGATCGGTGACCGCTTCTCCGAGTACATCCCCATCAGAGAAAAAGAGTTCCACCTTGACCGAAGGGAGTGGTTTCCCGTTGCTTAGGCCGGTTATCCACACGAGGCTTTTCTCCTGGGCAACCTTGCTGGTCAGTGCCATATCGGTCACCTGGATGACCGTTTTGTCCTCCATGTCATCCGTTTTGTTCCAGCCGCAATATTTAAGCCCCTTCTCTTCGGCGGTAAGGCGGAAGATCCCGTACGGCTGATCCGGATTCATGTAAGGACTGAGGTCAAGGCCGTACATTATGGACCGCTTCGGTTTTTCGGGAAGGTTTATCCTGTCCCTTTTAGTATCCTTGTCGGGAAGGACAATCTTCTTCGTAACGAGGTGCATGGGATCGTTGAACCTTTCAACCTTCAGATCGAAACCACCTATACTCCTCAGGACCATGGGCACCAGGAGCGGACCCGTGGCTTCGAGACCGGCGAAGCTCTGGTTGAATTCGACCTGCGGGTACAGGGCGTCGGTGGTAACCTTATAAGTGAAATCCTCGCCAAGTTCGTTGCCGTGTTCGTCCTTGAGACCCTTGTTAATTGTGACCTCGTAGGTCTCCTCTGGTTCTAAAAGGGCGCCGGAGAAGTTGACCTTCGAATACCAGTTAAAACCACCCTCATCAAACGGAACCTGCGGCGTAACAGTTATGTATTTGTCGAACTCCTCGGGCTGGACTGCGTTGTTGAACTTGATCTCAATGCCGTGGCGGCACTTGTTATCGCTGCCGTCGCCCAGGATCGCCAGTGGATCGTAGGTTTTAAAGCAGAATTCGTACTTTCCTTTTTGCAGGGTGAGGGGACCTTCCTCACCATGAAAGTCTGCGGCGATCGCCCCGCAGTATTTTGTGGAGCGTTCCAGAGGCTCGACGGGCGTTATGAGCGCAGAGGTCTTTTCTTCCCGGGATAACAGTTTCTCCAGTTCGCCCTTAACCATGGATTCGATCATCTCCTCTGCGATCCCGGACGAGTAAATACTCCTGCGCTCAATCTTTAGCGGAATATTGGATCCGTCCTCATGGAGAAGGTTGAATTTCTCCCTGAGCAGCTCAAGGTCGAAACCCTGGTCGAAACGCAGCAGGATCTGCTTATTGATGTCCACGCCTGTGTCTTTATCTTCAGGATTCACGCTCTTTACTCTGATAGCCGGGGTGTTGAAACTGAAGGAATAATCCTCACTGAGTGTTTTGCCCGAAACGGAAGCGAACCCCTCCATAATTTTCACGTTGTACGAGGTTGAGAAGGGGAACCTTTCTTCAGGTCTCCACACGAGGGTATCCGATCCCAGCCAATGAAAGTCGCCCTTCAGCTCAGGGGTGATCCGGACCCATTTCTCCAGCCCCTCCTTACGCGCGGACACGTCCCCTAGGGCGACCATGGGCTGGTTGAACTTGACGGTGATCTCCACAGGGTTCCGGACCTCGCCGGTTGGCCGGGCGGCTGTAATCTGGAGCGTCTTGCTTTCGGGATTGTCACCTGTCCAGGCTGGCTGCTCGGCGCCATTAACGCTCTGGATGCCGAAAAGAAAGGAGAAAGCCAGGGTAAGCAGAGCGGTTTTACGAAACATCGTGTACCTCCGGTGGGCAGGATTGCAGGGTGATAATTGTCTGTGGCGGACCGCTCAAATGAGGTCCGTTCGGCTATTCCTCTATCCTGAACTCCAGGATGTCCATGACAGCCCCATCGCTGTTGTTGACTATCTCCACCTTCCAGTCGCCGGACCAGAAGGGATCGATATTCTTGGAGCTCCAGGTACGCCAGTCAGGCCCGCCTATATTCAGCTTTGTTTCGGCCATGATCTTGTCCTTGTAGATCCAGCGGTGGGTTACCGAACCGCCGCTCTCAATGCCGAGGATTCGCGTGTGAACATAAACTTTGCGTACATCAGTGGGAAAGGTGGAACCGATGCTGTCACAGGCCCGGTCCACGATGGCCGTGCACAGCATGCCGGGGTTGACCTCGGCGGCAAAAAGCGTTGAGGTTGACATAACAGCGAGAATAACAACGGAAAAAATAATAGCTTTTTCCATTTGGGCTCCCCCCTTTCAATTAAAGATGAATTTTCTACAAATCCATCAGTTATGCAGATTAGGAAAATAGCTGTATTGAGTCAAGGCCTAGAGGAAAAGTCATAAGACGCGGAGACGCGGAGACGCGGAGACACCGAGACACGGTGACACGGAGAAATTTCCGACTCAGCGACCTCGCGAAAGAGCAAACCCTAAAGCTATTTTACCGCGGGGTACGCCCGCCGTCGCCTAGGCTATGGTGGCAAGCAGCCTGTCCGCCGAAGCTTTAGCGAAGGTGGAGGTTTCACAGGGTAAATTTTGGGTCTTGGATCACAACTTTGACCAACCACTAACCGCTAATCACTTATCGATTTAATCCTGCAAATCCTGTTGACATCATTGTCATATATGTGCAATATGTCATTATTGGCGAAATGATGCTGGTTGGGGGAGGTCAGAGATGAGTGCGGAAATAACTGGATTTACCTCAAGGAGCAGGTGGACAACAATATGGACAAAAAGCAGTCTGGATATTACCCGAAAAATATTTTTGATGCCATGGTGGACATGGTTTTCATCTGTAACGGTGATCTGAAGGTCGAGTATGCAAACAGGACATGTATTAAGGCTCTGGGAAGAAATCCCGTTGGTGATGCTTGCTGGGAAGTTTTTTCGGGTCTTGGTGGATCATGTAATAAATGTTCACTGAAAAAAACCAGGAATGCTGAACCTGTCAGCTTTGAGCTCTTTATACCACCTGACCTGGTCTACGACCTAACTATTACACCGTTCAAAGATGTGGATGGTTCCGTGTGCAAGCTCCATCTGGTTAGAGATATTACAGCACAAAGAAGAATGGAGGAGGATCTCCGGGCTAGCAAAGAGCAGTATCAAATGCTTGTTGAAAACCAGACAAATCTGGTTGTTGAGGTCGATATGGAAGGACGCTTCCTGTTTGTCAGCCCGTCATATTGTGAAATGTTCGGAAAAAAAGAGGATGAGCTGATCGGTAAAAAGTTCCTGCCCCTGGTTCACGAAGACGATCGCGAAAGAACCTCCAAGGCTATGGAAAATCTGTTTCATCCACCCCACACCTGTTATCTTGAGCAGAGAGCCATGACAAAAGACGGTTGGCGGTGGCTCTCCTGGGACGACAAGGCTGTTCTCGATGACAAGGGTGAAATAGCATCAATAATTGGTGTCGGAAGGGCGATCACTGATCGAAAACTGGCTGAAAATGGCCTGAGACAGAGAGAGATCCAGTACAGGGGGATGTTCGAGGCTCAAACCGACAGTGTTATGGTCTTTAATATCAACGGTACTTTGGTGGATGCCAATCCTGCAGCATGTTCCGCATACGGTTACACTAAGGAAGAGTTGATCGGCATGTCCCCCAACGATCTGATACATCCTGACTTCCAAGGCTTATTCCCGGCCGCGAAAGAACACATAAAGGAAGGTAGGACCTACATGACTGAATCGGTGGATGTACGTAAGGATGGATCGTCATTCAATTCCGATGTGCGAATCTCCCCTTTCATATACCAGGGCAGGCCACACGCTCTTGTTGTTATCCGCGATATCACCTGGATAACAAAGACGGAGGCAGAGCTTACAGATGCAAGGGAGTACCTGAATGCCCTGTATGAGTCATCATCGGATATGATCTTCCTCCATGACATGACCGGTTATCCTCTTGAAGTTAATGATAACGTCCTCAAGGAATACGGCTATACCCATAGCGAGATTACCCAAATCCCTCTTCTTAATCTGATAGGCGGGAGCACTACTGCGGAAACTATATTTGAGAATTGGAAACGCGCTGTAAACGGAGAGAAACTGGAACTTGAATGGTTGGCCAAGCGCCGCGACGGTGAAGAATTCAACGTGCAGGCCCGAGTCCGCAAGCTTGAATTCACCGATTATGACGGGGGAAAGCAAACTGCCATACTGGCGCTCCTCAGGAAAAAAGAAACAGTGAGCGTCTCCCTTTAGGATCTTATTCCAAATTCCAGATGCCAAAAAAAGAGGCCTCACGGCCGCTCCCTCTGTTCGCTTCGCCGTTCAGCCTGTCCTGCCTGCCCCTAGCTTAGTCGAGGGAAGAAGCCGTAGGTCCTGAGCCTGTCGAAGGGCGAAACGTTTCGAAGGGCGTACTCCGCGTTTCAAATTATCGTTTTTCCTGCCCGGTTAACAGAAACAGTGCCGACAAGGCCCTCAGGTTCGGCCAAGCGTTGATGGGTCTGAAGCCACCACCTGTTGCCCGTCCAACAAAGGCTTCCTTGAGGATTTTCAACTCCATCTGACAACAGAGGTTTCGGAAATCCTTCACCGTGACGAGCCTGATGTTGGGTGTGTCGTACCACTGGTAAGGAAGGGACGGTGTGACGGGGAGGCGTCCACGCAAAGCCAGTTGATATCTTGTCCTCCAACCGGCGAAATTGGGGAAGGTGACGACGATTTGCCGGCCCACCCTGAGTGATTCTCGCAGGATAGCGGCCGGGTCACGTATGACGGTGATCACCTGGTTTAAAATGATCAGATCCCAGGACTTATCGCCCATGGAGGTCAAACTGTCCTCAATGTCGCCGTGGGTTACGGACAGGCCTCGGGCAATGGCCTCGCTCACAGCTTCTCCTTCGATCTCGATACCGCTTTCGTGGATCCGGTGCTCGCTTTTGAGACGGGCGAGAAGGTCCCCCCTCCCGCATCCCAGGTCCAGGACCTTTGCGCCTGTGGTGACAATAGAGGATATCTGATCGTCAAGAGCCCGGTCACGCAGCTTTGTCAGTGCCCAGTCCACACTTTCAGATTGGAAAGTTCGATCCGTTTCGTCCAGATGCCGCAGTGAATGAACCAGACTCATGGGGCGCCTCCTTCTCGCAGCCGCTCCAGGAACCCCGAAACAAGATCTCCCATCCGATGGCCCGGAAGGAGAAACGCGTCGTGTCCCTGGTCCGATCCGATGTTGCAGTAGGAAACCTCTTTTCCAAGTTTCCTGAGAACCCGCACGATCTCAGCTGATTGCTGGGCAGGGAAAAGCCAATCCGATGTAAAGGACAGTACCAGGAACGAGGAAAGGCATTGGGAAAATGCCGCCTCGAGAGAACCGTGGTCAGTCTCGAGGTCGAAGTAATCCATGGCCCGGGAGATATACAAGTAGGTGTTGGCGTCGAAACGCCGGACGAATTTGTCCCCCTGGTGGTGGAGGTAGCTTTCCACCTGGAAGTCCTTCGAGAAGTTGAAAGAGCGACCGTCGCCGTTTACGAAACGTCTGCCGAATTTCTGATGCATGGACTCTTCCGACAGATAGGTGATGTGACCGATCATGCGGGCGATGGCAAGACCCCTCGCAGGGGGGTCGTCCTTAAGATATCGGCCTTCGAGCCACTTGGGGTCGCTGAGAATGGCCTGTCTGCCCACCTCGTTCAGAGCGATTCCCTGGGCCGACATCCGGGAAGTGGTGGCGATGGGAATGATCCCTCTTACCCGTTCGGGATAGGAGATGGCCCATTGGAGCGCCTGCATCCCGCCCATGGATCCGCCAATCACAGCGGAAAGGGTATCGATCCCCAAGTGGTCAATAAGCCAACGCTGCACTTCGACCATGTCCCTGATGGTAAAGAAGGGAAAGGAGAGGCCGTAAGGCTGTTCGGTCCCGGGATCAATGCTGGTCGGACCTGTGGTCCCGTTACAGCTTCCCAGGAAGTTGGGGGAGATGACGAAATAATGGTCCGTGTCAAGGGGCTTGCCCGGACCGATGAGGATGTCCCACCATCCCGGTTTTTCGTCCGGCGAGTGACCGTAATATCCGGCGGCGTGGGCATCTCCGGAAAGGGCATGGCAGACCAGGATGGCGTTGTCTTTCGATTCCGACAGTTCTCCATAGGTTTCGTAGGCCACCTGGACGGGGGAGAGAGACCCCCCCCCGTCCAGATTAAGAACATGATCTGGCCCATCAAACGTTACAAACTGAAGCTCGACCTGTCCGACAGAGCTATCCGGGCTGTCTGTGCTAGCTACCCGCGCTGCCGGCGAGGCGTGTTTGTGTGTCATGGCTGACCTCCTTGCTCGCAGCTTTAAGAGCGTTCTCGATGTCCTCCCAGATGTCCTCCACATCCTCGATCCCCACTGAAAGCCGGATAAAGTCTTCCGTCACACCAGTGCTCAGACGTTCTTCAGGTGAGAGCTGCTGGTGGGTTGTGGAAGCCGGATGGATAACGAGGCTCTTGGCATCTCCGATGTTAGCCAGATGAGACAGGAGTTTGACGTTGTCGATAAATTTGACACCGGCTTCGCGGCCTCCTTTGACACCGAACCCTACTATGGCTCCGAACCCCTGGGGCAGATATTTCCGGGCGTTCTCGTAGGTCGGGTGATCCTCCAACCCGGGATAGGTCACCCATGTGACACCTGGGTGCTCCTTCAGCCTCTTTGCGATCTCGAGACCGTTTTCGCTGTGCTTGCGGATTCTCAACGGCAGTGTTTCCAGTCCCTGCAGGAAGAGGAACGAGTTAAAGGGGCTAAGTGCAGGTCCGAGGTCCCTTAAAAGCTGGACCCTGGCCTTGATGATGTAGGCGAGGTTGCCCAGCGCTTCGGTGTAGACAATTCCGTTATAGCTGGGGTCAGGCTCGGTGAATTCGGGAAACCGTCCCGAGGTCCAGTCGAAATTACCGGAGTCGACTATGGCTCCGCCGATGGATGTTCCATGCCCGCCGATGAATTTTGTAGCCGAGTAGACAATTATGTCGATCCCGTGGTCGAAAGGCCTGAAGAGCACCGGACTTACCGTGTTGTCGACGATAACCGGCAGGCCTTCCTCATGGGCTACCTTTGCGATGGCTTCGAAATCAGGGACGTCAAGCTTGGGGTTCCCTATGCTCTCTAAAAACACGGCACGGGTCTTCTCATTGATGGCCTTGCGGAAGTTTTCGGGGTCCGACGGATCGACGAAGTGGACCGTTATCCCCAGCTTGGCGAAGGTGTACTTGAAAAGGTTGTACGTTCCCCCGTAAAGGCTCGTAGCCGATACGATCTCATCCCCGCTCCTTGCAATGTTAAGAATAGCGAGGGTGGCGGCCGCCTGACCTGACGCCACGCCCAGGGCACCAACGCCTCCGTCGAGCTGAGCCAGGCGCTGCTCGAAAACGTCTGTAGTCGGGTTCATGATCCGTGTGTAGATATTGCCGAACTCCTTGAGGGCGAACAGGTTGGCGGCGTGTTCGGAGTCCTTGAATACGTAGGAAGTGGTCTGGTAGATGGGGACAGCCCTGGCGAGAGTGGTTCCGTCGGGCTCCTGGCCTCCATGCAGTACGACAGTATCGGTCCTGAATCCGTTGCTGGACATGATAATTCTCCTTGATATGTACCGCCGAAATTAAGGGCGGTGAACGTTCCCTGCCTGAAGACATGGAACGGATAAAAAAATTAGCGATTTTTTTAAACGGGGGTGGTTCAGAGATGCCCTAAGATCCGCGTGGCGGTCCTTAGAGCTTGATCATGGCGCATGAGGGCATACCCATGGCGCTAGACACGGATACGCAGCGTATCCGCTTGTGGCAGGTCGTCCGGCCTGGCGACTAGACTTTGAAATTCTGTGATTTGCGTAAATTGTCATGATTTTAAAGTGTTCGTTTCCTACTGCTGTGGTCAAGTTAGCGTTGGACAATAACCGAGTAATTCACTGGAGTCAAGGAGAATATAAGTTCCGTGATTCGTGACTCGTGATTCGTGATTGGGGAAGAGCAGAAAAGGCACCTGACGTGGAGACACGAGGATGAGGTGACACGGGGAACAGCGGTATGGGAGTAGGGGGGTAAGGGGGTATGGGGGCAAACCGTGGGGTCAGTTTTCTCCTTCGCTAACGCCTTTCGGCTAGCTCCCGCCGCCGTTCTTCGAACTTATGCGGACAAGTCGGCGGGACAAGCCCACTTTCTTACCTTTTCCACCTCTTGTCCGCCGTCTTGTCACGCCGTAGCTGAATGCGCAGACGGAAACTTTACGCGAAGGCGGGTCCACCTTTCACTTTCCACAGGCATTCCTTACTTTTAGGCCGCAGGCTGACAGGTTCTTACACTCAGCTGCTTAATTACGACTTGGGCAGGGGGAACTTCACGGAAAAAACACTCCCCTTTCCCGGGGAAGATTGAACCTCTATGACACCGCCATGCTTTTCGACTATATCCTGCGCTATGGATAGCCCTAATCCTGTTCCGGTACCTTCCCTTTTGCTGGTATAGAACGGTTCGAATATCTCCTTTTGTTTTTCTTCAGCGATCCCAACCCCCTCATCGGATATCTTAAGGATCACAAGCTCTTCTTTACTATCCTCCTCACAGCTGACGGATATTACTCCACCATCAGGCATGGACTCTACGGCGTTGGTTAGCAGGATAATAATCACCTGGCGGATCCTGTTTCTGTCTCCCTCTACCATCGGAAGTTTTTCAGTAAAGGAAAGTTGGAAAAAATAGTTTTCATAACGGCTCTGAACATTAAATAAGTGAACCGTCTTTTTAGTCATTTCGCACAGCTTAAATTCTGTAGTGGTTGAAGTTTTATCCCTTGTGAAATCCAGCAAGTCCCCGATAATCCCCGATGCTCTGGACGCTTCATCACTGATAAGCTTGATGTATTCATGAAGCTTTCTTGACTGGGAGGAATCCGTTTTGATAGCCTCGGATTCCTTTTCGATAACCTCCGCGCATGCTGAGATGGTCGCCAGCGGGTTATTGATCTCGTGGGCGATACCGGATGCCATCTGTCCAGCGGCAGCAAGCTGGCTGCTCCTGTTAAGGGCCTCCTCAGCCTGTTTCCTCTCGGTAATATCCCTCAGGACGACCAGTATGTGGGGTTCACCATTGAAATCCGTGGGGGATGCCGTTACCGCACCTAAAAAAGTGGATCCATCCGGACGACTCTCAAGTGCTTCACTTTTATTAGTCATACCCTTGCGTACATCCTGAAACAGGTTTTTTACCTCATCATGGTAATCCGGATGCACTTGATCATAGACATTCATGCCCAACAATTGTTCCTTATTTGAATTAAATATCCTGCAGGCCGCGGGATTTACGTGTACTATATTTCCATCAAAATCCCTGATAATGATCCCATCCTCTACGCTTTCAAAAAGCTCTCTGTACTTTTTTTCGCTCTCGCTGAGTTCGTTTTCCGCTTTCTTTTGCTCGGTGATGTCTAATGCAGTGGATACGAGTCTATCCTCTCCCGCAATGTTGATTGTTTCACTAAAAAATTGGCAGATAAGATCAATCCCGGATTTGGTTTTAATAGTAATTTCAAGCTGTTTTACAATCCCATCTTCAGAAAGCCTTTCAACGATAGCCTCACGATCTTCCTTTGTCAGCAGACCTAAGTCGACTGCAGTTCTACCTATAATTTCTTCCCTTGTGTATCCCGTTTCTGTCAAGAACTTCTCATTGACATCCAGGCAGGTCCCATCTTCGATCCTGAATATGGCCATCATCAATGGGCTTTTCTCAAATGCCTTTGAAAACCTTTCCTCGGAAACCCTTAACTTCTCTTCGGTTCGCTTTCGAATATTCAATTCATTGGACAACTCTTTGGTACGTTCTACAAGAGATTGGCTTTCTTCCTCAAGCTCAGCTGTTTTTACCCTGACCTGTTTTCTCAGGGTTAATGTCCATGTGAAGATACCTGCGATAAGAATAAATAGAATAGAAATTACTAATGTAAGCTGATAAGCGTCGATCTTCTCCTGCGTGACATAAAGGACCTTTTTCGGCGACCATCTGTTGATTATCGCTTCAATTGTTCCGTTTTTTTTAAGCAGTGAAATCCCAAAATTTATTTCTTCCAGTAGTGCTTTATTCCCTTTCTTAACAGCAATGGAGGTTCTGTTGACAGCAAATGGCTTCTCAATAACTGCTATGCCGTCAATTTTGTTTTTCTGGAGTATGTAGGAACCGACCCACTTATTGGTAGCAACGGCTCTGATCCTCCCTGTTTTGAGCAGTTCAAAACCTTCCAGATGGTTCTTTATGATGTGAAGTTTTATTTTCCTGTTCGGTTCCAATATCTGTCTTGCATACCCGCCTTTGGTTACACCAACAACCTTACCTTCAATATCCTGAATATTATATATCGTTAGGTCATCGTTTCGTTTGAATAAAGTGAATTCAAGATTTAGTATCGTATCGGTATAATCGTATTTTTCCTTTCTTTTCTTGGTTGGACCTAAAAGAGTCAATGCGTCAGCTTCGTCTGTCAGCACTCTTTCCTGTGCCGTTGACCACTGAAGCAGATTTATTTTGAATTCCCTCTTCATAACTTCTGACAGTGCATGAAGTATCTCCACATTGAGTCCGGTGGGATATCCATCTTCCAGGGATTCAATGGGCGGGAAGTCCATGTCGCCCACGAAAACTACGGGTTTTTCGGTAGTCGCCGATGTTGGCCTGTAAACCATTGTATCCTGAAGACCACTGAGCCACATGGTAAGCAAGCGATGGTAAATGGAACTACTGTCGGACTTTAATCTCTTCAGATGTTTGTCGATCGATGCTCGTATTGCAAGATTCTTCCCCTTTGCGGTGGCAAAATAAAGGTTTACAGGGTTGAATATGATGGAGGTTTTTTCCGCAGAAAACAGCTTGTCATACCTTATTCCATTTACCTTGTTTACAACTCCGGCTGTTACTCTGCCATCCTCGATGGCATTGAAAACTTCTAAGTAGGAGTTTACTTCAAGGATCGTTGCATTTATCCCGAACCTCTCCATTAAATCAATTAAGGCTTTGGTGTGGATGCTTCCTTTGCTTGAAGCTATCCTTTCACCTTCAAGGTCACTGATGGATTCGATCTGTGTCAACGGTTTGCGATACACTTCGGCCCAGTTGTTGAATACCGGTTCCTGTGTGTAATCAAATTTTCTGGACCTAACCTCGGAAAAAGCGAGGGTCAACAACAGGTCAATTTCTTCAGATTCGATTTTTTGAACGCATTCGTTCCAATTACATGTAATGAACTCGATTGACCAGTTCTCGCGCTCAGCAATATTTTTAATAACATCCACGAGAAAACCAGCGGCCTCACCCGAATCATTTGGGAAAACCAGTGGGGGGTTATTGTTTAAGGCGACCTTGATTAAAGGGGAGGCACTTAGATTGCTTGCGGGGATGATTAAAAGAAGTGATAGAATTAAGGCTGAGATCTTTGATTTACACATGCCAACCTTCTTTCTGCACCTTTGAAGTGGTCTGTCAGGATATAAACCATGATCTTGCCAGACCAGCAGGTCTAGAAGAGACATGAGTTTCATAGTACACTTCTATTGGTTTTGAATTCAATGATCAAGGTATACAGGTTCAAGGTATACACGAAATCCGATATTGGTTTTGAAGTAGCTTCCACCTACGCTATCAGTCTTCGGCAAGGCTATGGCTGACCGGAGGTTTCGGCGACAAGAGGCTTTGGCGGACAGAGTGGTGGACAAGCCAGTGGGCAAGATGGCGGGACAAACCTGCCTTCTTTCCTTTACACGTAAGGTTAAGTTAATCGGGAAACTGTCCAGTACTGTTTTTCCACAAATTGGAAGTCTTCGCCGTTCTTGCCCGGGAATCGTACAAAAGATAAAATAATCAATAATTTCGGGGGGTTATTTTATGATCAGAGATTTTGACGCAAAAAGGAAATTCGAGGATGAACTCTAATTCGCGTAAAGAACCGCTAATCCTCCTTGCTGTTGTTACAGTGATTCTCGTTGTCTCGAGAATCGGGCCTTATGATCCTTTAACGTGGTTCCTGGAGATAGTTCCGATCCTCATTATCGCACCGATCCTGGTGTTCACGTACAGGAAGTTTCCCCTCACCCCTCTTCTGTACAGACTATTGTTTATTCATGCCCTCATCCTCATCCTTGGTGGGCACTACACCTATGCCCGGGTTCCTGTCGGATACTGGTTTCAGGACCTGCTTGATCTTTCCCGAAATCATTACGATCGCCTGGGACACTTCGCCCAGGGCTTTATCCCCGCCATACTGATCAGGGAGATCCTCTTGAGACGCTCCCCCCTTGTTAGGGGTAAATGGCTCTTTTTCCTCACCGTTTCAGTGTGCCTTGCTTTTTCGGCCTTTTACGAATTTACTGAATGGTGGGCCGCAATAGCCGGCGGCGAATCCGCTGAAAATTTTCTCGGGACACAAGGTGATATATGGGATACACAATGGGATATGTTTCTGGCTTTTGTTGGAGCAATCACTGCCCAACTTACCCTTTCAAATGTTCATGATAAA
>Ga0209976_10001231_pt1 | contig 15335 bp, 17 predicted proteins | sample SumtaG_FD_182806 | JGI IMG/M metagenome (GOLD analysis project Ga0209976, IMG submission 182806) | Deep subsurface microbial communities from Indian Ocean to uncover new lineages of life (NeLLi) - Sumatra_00157 metaG (SPAdes) (version 2) | ecosystem: Environmental > Aquatic > Marine > Oceanic >...
GCTTTTGGCGTTTGTCCTTCCTTTCCACTTTCTCCTGGCCCAGGCACATTCTCGCCACTCCCGCTATCTATGACTGGTCCATACGGCTGATTTGGATCTTGATCCTTCTCCTGTGCTGCTGACTCCTCAACTCCTGTGTCCTGCGTATTTAGATAATGCACTGTTACCCCAGCTGATATTGCTATCAAAGCTACTAGTATGAAAGAAGAAAGAATTGTGATTTTTTGAGTCTTTTTCATAATTTTTGACAAGCTTAGATTATCATATGATTAGGCATGTTTGCAAAACTTTTTGTTTATGGCTAGAATCCAGTTTATCTATTATAGAAATTCTATGTTTATAGTCCTAGAGTCAATCGATGGAGGAGGAAAAGGTCATCAGCGTATTGAAGTTTTGGATAAATTAGTAAGAAAGAAATATAAAGTAAAAGGCGCAGAATTCCCAATACATAATGTGTTCTACGAGACTGTTGTGCATCCAGCCTTGCAGGGTGAAACCGAGATGAACAAATCCTCCTGGGTGCTTTCATACTTACTTGATAAGACCCTCTACACAGATAAAATTTCACCTTTTGTTGGAAAGAAGAAAAAGGAAATTTTTGTAGCAGATGGGTATTTTACAACGACAATTGCCTATCAATCTCTTTTAATGGGGCAGGTGGATTTGAAGCGTCTGATACAATATGGAAATGAATTTGAGATTCCTGTGCCTGATCTGGCAATTTATATAGATGTAGAGCCTCAGGTTGCAATTACAAGAAAGCACAAAGAAGAGGGGCATGATGAAGGCCTTGATATGTTTGAGAAGAGTATCGTAAAGCAAAGAAAGTTGCAGACAATTTTTAGAAAAATGGCAAAAGAGAAAATATATTGTGAGTGGGAGCAAGTAGATGGGAATGGGGCTCCAGAGGAAGTGACCAGTACAATCATGAAGGCACTAGCAAAAAGGGGCATAAAGTAGTATGATTTTCTCTTAAATATTATTGAACGAGCTCATGAGAGGAGCAAAATTCCCAAGTATGGAACAGACCTTTATGATGGTGAAGCCTGATGGGGTTAAGCGGGGTTTAATTGGTAGGATCTTTAAGCAGCTTGAAGAAGCTGGGCTAAAACTAGTTGCGGCCAGGATGATCCAGGCTAGTGATCAACAGGCTAGAAAGAATTATCCTGGTACTGACAAATGGCTGATCGGTATGGGTGAGAAAACCTGGAAGAATTATGAAGAAGATGCGGCTAGGATAAAGAAGGATCTTGGTACTCTTGATAAGAAGGAGATTGGGCAAAAGATTTATGAAGGGCTTGTGAAGTATCTAACTTCGGGACCATTAGTCATCACTGTTTGGGAAGGTAATGAGGCAGTTAAGATAGTAAGGAAACTTGCAGGTAGTACAGATCCAACCACGGCTGATGTGGGTACTATGCGTGGGAATTGGGGTTATGATACTCCGCAACTAGCTGTCAAATCTGGCAGGATAGTTTTCCAGACTTTGGTTCATATTTCTGATTCGCCTGAGGAAGCTAAGAGAGAAATATCGCACTGGTTTGGGGACAAATTTGAGAATCTGGGGGATTATGAGAAGGTGGATTATTCTGGTGCATTTGATATTTTTAAATAGATGAAAATGGTACACGATAGACTAAAAGAGAGAACATTGCTCATTGTTAAGCATGATGGTGTGGCAAGGGGCTTGATGGGAGATATTATCACGCGGTTTGAAAGAGTTGGATTAAAAATAGTGGCGATGGAACTTATTGCTGCGACTGATGATATGGGTGTAGAGCATTATCCTGACAGCGAGGAATGGATGGCGAAGGTTGGAAGGCGCACATTAAGTGAATATAAGGAGAAGGGGATAGATCCGGTCAAGAGACTTGGAACTGGTGTAGCTGTTGAGATTGGTAAATTAGTAAAAGACTGGTTGGTGGAATATTTGACTATGGGTCCGGTTTTGGCAATGGTTTTTGAGGGGCCTGAGGCTGTTAAAATTGGCAGAAAGCTTGTAGGAGATACTCTCCCTGTGAATGCTCTTCCTGGTACAATACGGGGGGACTTTAGCTGGGATAATGCAGATCTTGCAAATGATCAAAAGCGACCATTCTATAATCTAGTCCATGCATCAGGCACTGTAGATGAGGCAAAGGAAGAAATTGAACTCTGGTTCTCAGATAAAGAGCTTTTAGATTATCCAGTCAATGTGCATAAGCCAATGGGGTATTTTGGGAAGATGAGTTAGAAAGTGCGCTTGGAGGGATTTGAACCCCCGACCTTCTCGTTAGGAGTGAGATGCTCTATCCAACTGAGCTACAAGCGCTATTGTTATTCTAGGTCGGTGTAATTATACCAAATTTAGAGTGAATCCTTTAGTCAATCAGCCTGATTTTATATAGATTATAGCTTTTTTCTTGGGGTTCATTTTGACTGCTTGAGTCTGCTAGAAGGATTAGAAAGTCTGAGGAATCATTGGCTAGATAGTAGTCATCGGTCTGAATTTGGTCAGTATTGAGAATTTCGTAAGTGTTTTCTCCATAATTGTCTGTGAGAGCGACAGTTTTTTCCATATTTATGACATTTTTTTCTATTACTTGGGCGCTATCAGGAGACCAGGAATAGAGTGTTGTTTGCAGGTTATAATTCTCTTTCACAAGTGCTAAATTGGTCGCCACAACATCCTTTGCTGGAATATATTCGTTTCTAAATATAAAAAGCGCGTTGTTCGTGTCAAGCACAAGGGCGGCATTGCCATGAGGAGACACGTTTAACGGTGCATATGCGCCTATGTTGTGAATGCTTTCTTCTAGATTTGCAAAGTGCAATTTTCCTGCTGACTGGATATAAAGGTGTTTGTCATTGTTTTGACTTAACCATAATTTTTCTGGCGCTGGTAATTTTATGCTATCTCGAACCTCAAGAAGTTCCTTTTTTTGGCTTGAATAAGTGTAGTATTTGTTGTTTGCATAGAAAATAAGGGTTCGGCCATTTACAGCATAGACAGGTTCAGATTCGAAAGAGTAGATGTATCTAGTTGAGTTGTCTGAGAGCACATATTCGTAAATAGATTCGTCTTTTTCCAGAATGAGAGAGTCACCTTGCTCAAACCAGGTTAGGTTGTCTGCGATAAATCCGACATTATCAACCGAATCCAATATGACTGGATTCTGCCCATTATTGAGCCTGTAGAGAAGTTGGGTCACTTCATTATTCAGAATGAATTTGTCATTGTCCTGGGAGATCGTGATTTCGTATTCTGTGGCAATTATTCCTTTGAGTAGGGCAGTAATTGGCGTGATTTTTTCTGGCTTGTTTTCTATTAGCCCGAATGTATTTTGAGTGAGTTTCAATTTCCAGATTCCATTATCTGCGGGATCTGCTTTGGTGATTGTGTAAACTACGTAGCTGCCATCCGGGGAAAAGAAAGCACGGTCAATATTAGATGTTGTGATTTGTTCGAGTTCCAGGTCTTTTGGAAAGAGCGTTGCTGAAAGTTCTGTGACCACCCCTTGTTCAACTTCTACCTTTTTTGTCCAGCTGGTGAAATCTTCTTTTTCAATTCGAATTTCATAAGTTCCAGGTTCAAGGCTATCAATTCTTTTATCATTTAGATCTGTCTCAATGTTGTCGACAAAAACTTCTAGACCATTATCGGGCTGGACATCAATTCTGATAGTCCCTGTTTTTTCAATCCCCGCGGGTGTTACCTTACCTCCTTGTGCTATAATTATCACAATTATCGTCAACGCTGCAAAAGAGAAGATTACAAAAAGAACGAATACTGTAGTTACTAGTTTTTTGATTTTTTTACTCATTGGTTTAGTTTGCTCACAAGCAGCGCAATTGTAGCATAATTGAGAATGTTTTTTAATCTTTAAATTCATAAGTTGGCCAAAAAGGTTGCAATTGATCTTGGAACTGCCAATTCGCTTGTTTTGGTGGAAGGTAAGGGAATTGTGGTTAGAGAGCCTACTGTAGTTGCTGTTTCCTTGGATGACAAGAAAGTTGTGGCTATCGGGAATGATGCTAAAGACATGCTTGGAAAAGTGCCTGAGAATATTGTGGCGAAAAGGCCGTTGAAACAGGGTGTGATTGCGAGCTATAGATTGACTGAGGCACTTTTGAAGTCTCTTTTAAATAAGGCAATTGGCTCTTCTAGATTTTTCAAGCCCGATGTGATGATCAGTGTACCAGCAGGGTTGACTTCGGTTGAAGAAAGGGCAGTTATTGAGGCTGCGGGTTCTGCTGGGGCTGGAAAAATCTATCTTATACCAGAGCCGATTGCAGCAGCAATCGGCGCACAACTTCCAATCAGTACCAGCACAGGGAATATGATCGTGAATATGGGTGGAGGTACGACTGAAATCGCTGTAATTTCCATGAATGGAATTGTCACATTTGAATCCAAAAGGGTGGCAGGGGATGCTTTGAATGAAGAGATAATCAACTATATGAGAAAGGTTAAGGGCATGGCGATAGGAGTGCAGATGGCAGAAAAAATTAAGCTGGAAGTTGCGAGTGCCACAAGAATGGACCTGCCAAACGAAATGGAGGTTCGTGGAAGAAATGTAAATACAGGTTTGCCAACTTCAATTCTTGTAACTTCAAATGAGATTTATGAAGCAACAAAACCGGTTATGAACCAGATAATTTCTTCTATAAAAAATGTTCTTGAAAAGACCCCGCCAGAGCTTTCTTCTGATATCATAGATAGGGGAATGGTTCTAAGTGGCGGAACTGCATTATTTACAAATATTGATGATCTTTTCACAAGAGCCACAGGAGTCCCAGCTCATGTAATTGACAATCCAATGGACGCAGTAGTTATCGGAGTAGGCGAGGCACTAAAGCATCTGGATGTGATAAAAAGGAGTTTGAGGGGTGGGTAGAATTTATCGATTAATTTAAATTCAATTATATTGCCGGTGCCATGAAAAAGCTTCTTATAGTTAGCAAAATAAATGATCTAAGCCTTCCATTTTTTTTGTTTCAATCGGTCCAAGAAAAAATCGAGGTTGATATTTTAATGATTGAGGAAAGTGAAGAGACCATAAAGGACCATTTAAAGGACAAGGATTATGAATATTTTTATGTAAGGGAGGTTCTAACCTCAGCTCTCTCATTTGAGGAGGTAGAGAAAAGGATGACGCTTATTTTGAATGTTTTGGATGGCAAGCCTTATTCTGTGGATAATATCCGAACCTTCCAAGATATGTTGTTTGAGGATAAATGGATTCAATATAAGAAACTTAAGGAGTTCATGCCAAAGACTTATTTATTGTCAGATTATTCAAAGGATCTATTGAGCAACATTATCATAAAAAAGAGAATTTCTTCACGGGCGCGCAATATATTTTTTAATCTAGAAGAATTTCCAAAAATTGCGAAAAGAGAGAACTATATTGCTCAGGAAATGCTAAATGTGGAAAAAGAATTTAGGGTATATAGCGTTTTTGATAAGGTAATTGATACTGTAGCAGTAAAGAGTCCAAAAACTATTGAGGAAAAGGTAAAGGTTATGGGTACCCAAAAAATTGGCCCTGAACTCAAGGAATTTGTTCAAAACATTCAAAAAAAACTGCAGCTTGATTTTGCAGGCTATGATATTGCTTTGCTTGAAAGCGGGCACTATATTCTGATTGAAGCAAATAGAGGTTGTTTTTGGAATAGCTTTTACGCAGACAGTTCGATAAATCTTGCTGACAACTTCGTTAGGCAGCTTTTAAAAAGAAATGAAGAATCCGATGGAAAAAATTCATAATTTAGTGGATAAAGTTGAGAGGAGTTATTTGAGTAATTATCAAAAATTGCCAGTTGATTTGCAGGCGCATTTTGCTGAGAGGTACTATAAAGTAAAGGGAAAGATGGTTAACAAAGAAGCTATAGAGCAAGTGTTGCATAAGAAGCGCAAGTTTCTCGATGATTATATTGATAAATCGGATAATGAGAAAGGAGAATATAAGCATCGTTTAGATAGGATACGTTCTTACCAGAAGGAAGATCCAAGACAGTTGGCAAGGCTCAAGAGAAGAGAAAGATACTATCAGGGTAATTCCGCTGCATACGTTAATGCTATGCTTATCTGGAACTTTTATAAGATTTATCACCTAACCAGAGATCGGGAATTTTTCAATAAGTACCATGAAAAGATAAGATTGCTTCTTGAGCAAGAAGAAGCTAATTTGCATGAACATTTCATGATAAATTCTATTCTGGTCATCAATAATGTCTTTGTTATGAAGCACATTGGCTTGGAAGATCAATCTGGCCAGATTTATTCCATATTAGAAAATATCAGAATTGATGAAAATTTTAATTCGTTAGATTATCTTTATTCACTAACTCATATCATTATTGCACTAAGTGATTTCTACCAACGATTTTTGGATAGGGAGGAAGTTGCAAAGAATAGCTTCATTTTGAAATATTTTATGGATAATATGGATAATATTTTGGAGGATGCGAATATTGATATTATCTGTGAAATTGGTTTGTGTTTTGAATTATGTGGAAGAAAGGAGATAAAGATTAGGCAACTGATAACAGATTATCTAGTGCAAAGATATAATCCTAAGTATAGTCTATTTACAGAAGGGAGTAGTATAAGCTTGGCCGATATGGAGCATTCAAATATTCTAGCGGTTATGTACTATAATCTTAAGCAGGAATTTTATTTATTATTTTGACTTTTGATGAAATTATTAATTCTTGAAGGGTTTAGTAAGATTCCGAACAATACTGGTAAGAGTTACAGTGTATTGAGGTTATTAGAAGAGGCAAAAAAGATAGATGTTGAAACAGTTCGTACTAACAAATACGACATTAGTTTTGAATTTAATGATGACGGTCCTGCAATAAAAGTTCAAGGTAGAGATATTAAAGAATTCTCTCATATTATTTTTCGGACAAATTTTGCCTCTATTAATTTTGGTTTTTCTTTTATTGGTATTGCTAAGGCAAATGGTGTTAGGATTTTAAATAGTGATTCGTATTCCATGATTCTTGGGGATTATTCGAAATTGAGCCAAATGGCAATTTTGGCCAATAACGGTATACGTATCCCGGAAACATATGTTTATGGTAGCGCTGAAAGACTATTGAAAACTTGTAATAAAGATAAATATATATTAAAGCCAAATCAAGGAACATTCGGAGAAGATATTGAGGTCGCTCATCAAATTACATGCGAATATATTCTTGAAAAATATTGGAGTGAGAATATCCTAGTACAAGAGAAGTTGCCTAATAAGGTTGATTTTAGAGTGTTGGTGCTCAATGGCAAGGCTTTGGGCATAATGCAAAGGAAAGCTCCTGAGGAGCAATTGGTGACAAACTACTCTTCTGGTGGAGTTGTAAGTGCGATAAAGAATCGGAAGCTTGAAGATATTGCAATAAAAGCAGCAGGCGCTCTCAAATGTGAATATGCTGGTGTGGATATAATGTTTAGTAAAAAAGACGAGCCACTTATTCTGGAAGTGAATAGAAATGCTCAATTTGAGGGATTTGAGAAAGTGGTTGATGTGAATGTTGCCGAGAGTCTGATTAAGCACCTTACTAAAGAGTAGAATTTGTAATGGCGTGTGTCTTCCCACTATCCAATAGTTTCTGTCGATAATCATCTGTCATTTTTCCAACCTTGAGATAGCCAGTGTAGTAGACGCTGTCCTTGAGAAGCGCGCCTGGTTTTTCTGTGTTTGATAATCCACGTTTGGTTCTGTAGGTGTATCTAAAGGCATTGTCAGCTGAAATCCCTAAAGAGAGAAAATATTTGTATGTTTCCGTAAATGAACCAGTTTGATTCTTATAGGCTGAGATATAGAGTAGGGCGGCATTTCGAATTGGTTGCGTGTTATTTAGAACTCGTGCCTTATTCCAAATTGCAAGGCCTTCTTCGATCTCTAGATAGCCAGCCGTGCCATATACAAATATTTCGTATTTCTTTTCAGCGCCTTTTATGGCTCTATGAACATGTACGCCAATCTCGTGCGCAATAGTCCCTTTGAGTTTTGTTGGTGTGAATTTGTATTCTGAGTTGATGCGTATTTTTTTAGCACCTTTTGTGATTGATGCCTTTGCAGGGCCATTTTTTGTGAATTCGATTTCGCCTTTAAAGTTCATTTTTTCAAGTTCTTGTTTTAGAGCCAATTTTACTTCTTGAAGGCTGAGGACTTTTTCGCTTCTGTCTTCTTCTGTTTTTGGTGTTGTTTTGATAAATTCTAGTGCTTTCTTAAATACTTTTTCATCCAGCTGCCCATAAAGATCTTGTGACATTTTTGTGAATCGATCTTCTTCGCCGATTGCTTCTAGTAAGAAAAGTTCTTTTTTAAGTTCGTCAATTTTGTTTTTGAAAAGTTGGCCGATATTTGTGGATGTGTCTGGCCTTAGCCTTTGCAAGCGATCTAGAATTTTGTCTGTATCAATGTCCACTGGAGCATATTCAAATTGTGGATTGTAGTCTTTTCGCCCTTTAAATTTTTTCTTCTCTTGAGTTAAATTAATGGGGCGAATGTATCTAACGATTGTAATTGTTTTTGAAATGCCTGCGAGCTCGCTGTCGATTTTTTCTGGATCCGTAAAGGCTTTTGCTGTAATAAGAGCTTCTTTTTGCTGTGCTTCATCACCTGTGATTACCCTTCTGATGTCAACCAGATAATCTCCTAGATCTTTTCGTCCGATAAGGAGCTTATATCCTCGTATTGGAGTTTTTACGATTCTGCAGTCGGTTGTGATTATGTTGCCGGCTAGGTTGAAGGTGATGTCTGAGACTGTTGTGTCCTCGATTTCCATTTCGGGATCGATTATGCCAACTTTTTTTGCGAGTTTCTCTTCAATGGTTGTAGTGCGTCTTGAGGTGTCAATTAAGGCTAGAGCAGAGGTTTTCGAACTGTCCTCAGAGATGACCTCGACAGGCTCAATGTGACTGACGATTTGTTTTCCAGAGACTTTTTCGATTTCCTCTTCTATCTGACCACCAAATAGATCTTTGGCAACTCTGATGCCTTTTTCTATGGTTTTTACTTTGATTCCAGCGGCTTTTTTTAGTCTCCATCTAAGGCCGTCTTGGTTGGCCAGTTGTATGGAGAGGCCTGGCCTTGCGTTCATTTCTATGACAACTGGCCCGAGCTCTCTATCAATCAAGAAGTCGATTGCGGCAAATCCAAGGTTTGTGGCTCTTTGGACTTGGATGGACATTTTCAGAATTTTGTTCCAATAAGGAATTTTCAAACCACTTACGCTCAATTTTGTACCAGGAATAGTTTCTATTTTCTTGGATTTGCCTATGATGGCATGGGTTGTAGTCCCGGTGACCAAGTCAATCGCAGCTCCGATCGCTCCTTGTGCTAGATTACCTTTACCATCAGATTCCTTGGTTGGAAGACGAACATATGACATGATGGGAATATTATTGAATATCAAGACTCGTACATCTGGCGCACCCTTATAGGCATAGTATTTGAAATCTTTATGCATTTGCACCCTCTCTTCAAAAAAAACACTATCTTTTTGATTATGAAGAGAGTATTTGCCATCCAAAATATCATGTGCCTGCCTCTTTAGATCATTCACTGAGGCTTTACTTCCATCGGATTTAATCCAATCTCCATTCTTGTCTCTATTGTAGAAAATCCCTATTCCGGCGCCTTCCAGCCCCTTTACAGGCTTCATAACAAAGCTGTTTGGTAATTTTTCCCAATTAAAATCCCTTAAGTCCTCTTGGTCATTGATCTGACCGATTAGAGCAGGGGCGGGAATATCGTGATCCTCTAGGATTCGTTTTGTGAGGAGTTTGTTGTCTGCAATTTCTTTTGCTGCGGAAAGGTTGTATGGCCTTATAAATCCAAGGTTTCTCTCGTTCATCCCAAGTACTCGTTTTCGATTTTTAAAGATTCGTATTAGGCTCATGAAATTATTCTTCCTGATTTAGAATGTCTTTGAAACGAAGGTATTCTGAAATTCTTAGGCCTGTAAATCGTCCTATGAGCATATTGATTAGAATTGTGACAATAATCAAATATGGATAATCCAGGAATAAATTCTGGAACGGTTCGAAAATCACGAGAGAAAATGTGGCCATGGATAAGAGTACTGTAGTAATTGTTAAAGATGTGGCCACTCTAAGATTTTTCTTGGCAAGGATGGAAACGAACTGTTCTGATATTGTAGCTATTAATATGATCGGTAGAAAACCAGTGTATTGAAATGTCTGTTTGTCAGTTAAATCTGCAATAATTATTAATACATAAACACTAGTTGCTACTGCTGTGAGTACAAGTGCTATTTTTGGAAAATAATGCACTCGAAGTTGTTTTGTGATTATGTGCGCTAGATAAGAAGTGAGTAGTACTGTGGCTGTCAAAATCAATCCAACTTTGATTCCATAATACACTTGGTCTGACCAAGTTTCTCCTTGAGCTGAAAGCCCAAGTCTAAAGTACGCATATGTCAAAATAATAGGCGCGTATAGGCCAAGCGATTTGATCCCAATTATATGCCTGGCAAATCCAAGCATGGTTGCAATCACTGGTAGCATGATTACCATGATTAGGGTCCCCTGTGGAATTGTGCCGTTGTCAATCAGTGTGGTTGGTAAAAGGACATCCATAATTTATCTCTAATATTTATTACCCTGACATTATATTACTGTAAATTGTTTGTGTCGAGTAAAGTGCCACATGTGGGCGCATGTGATTTCATGTATGGGTGTGAAATTTAAAAGGGGCCTAAAGAGCCCCTTCTAATTGATATTTTATAAAGCTTTATTTCAGCTCAACTTTCGCTCCAGCTTCTTCAAGTTCTTTCTTTAGTGCTTCAGCTTCTTCCTTGCTAGCGCCTTCCTTGATTGGTTTTGGTGCTGATTCGACTAGATCTTTTGCTTCTTTTAGACCAAGTCCTGAAGCTGCTTTTACAGCTTTGATGACTGCGATCTTATTGCCTCCAGCCTCAGCTAGAATAACATCGAAGCTTGTCTTTTCTTCAGCTTCCTCAGCTCCTCCAGCCGCTGGTGCTGCCGCTACTGCTGCAACTGGCGCACTAGCTGAAACTCCGAATTTGTCTTCTAGAGCTTTGACTAGTTCAGATAACTCAAGAACAGTCATTTTTTCAAGCATGTCAGCGATTTTTTTAGAGTCGCCTTTTGGTTCAACTGAACTCTTTTTTTTGTCTGCCATTATAAGAAAAATAAAATTTATAAATTAATTAAGATTATGATTCGTGTTTTTGATCTTTGATTGCGTTTACAACATTTACAAATTCATACAAATTGCCATTGAGTACTCGTACAAAACCGCTGATTGGTGCTTGCATGGTTGCAAGAATTTGCGCTAAGAGCACATCTCTTGAAGGCAAACTGGATAGATTTGTGAATTGTTCGCTTGAAATTATTTGTCCTTCTACAAATCCAGATTTGAATGTGCCTTTTTCGTCACTTGCCAAGAACTCATCCACGATTTTTGCGACTTCAGGAAAATCATCCTGGGAAAATACGATTGCATGCTCTCCGTCTGCAATTTCTATATCAACTTCCGCTTCTTTTAAAGCGATTCGAAAAAGTGTGTTTTTGACAACACTGAATGTAGAGTCTTTTTCAAATAGCTGTATTTTGAGTTCGCTTGCTTCATTTGGTGTGACTCCTTTTGGCTGAAGCACGAAAAATGCCTTTGCCTCAGAAATTCGTTTTTTATATTCGTTCACTAATTCTTTCTTTTTTGATTTTGATAAAGCCATTTTTCTCCTATAAAAAAACAAAAACCGTCTGTTTTTAAAGACGGCATTTAGAATATAAACAAATGTTTTGAATTTTGTTTACATCTAGGCTAGTTTGCGTAGTGCAAATTAAACTTTCGTACTGGCCGTCTTTGATGTACTGATTTTTTAGACGCTGTAATTATAAACTACTCCTTGTCCAGAATCAAGCCAATTTCGCTATTTTCAAGTTTGAGGCTTGGTCCCATTGTTGGGCTTAGGAAAATGTTTTTGATCGATTCCATTCTCAATTTTTGCAAATCAGCAGAGATTGCTTTGAAAAAAGCCTGAAAATTTTGCGTTAGCGCTTCTTTCGTCATGTCAACTTTTCCAAAGGATAGTTTGATTGATCCTTGCTCATTCATTTTAAAGTCCTTTTTTCCGCCTTTATACATTTTCACTGTTTTTGCTAGATCGTTTGTGACTGTTTGATTTTTTGGATTTGGCATCAAGCCTTTTTGACCAAGATATTTTCCAAGTTTTGCGATCTGCGGCATCACGCTTGGTGTAGCTATTGCCACATCAAATTCGCTCCATCCGCCTTCAATTTTTTTCATGAAATCCTCAAGGCCGACAAAATCAGCTCCAGCATCTTTAGCCTCCTTTTCTTTTGCCTTTTCAGTGAAAACAAGCACTTTTTTACCTTCTCCAAAGCTATTTGGAAAAATCACGCTTGCTCGAAGGCCTTCCTTTTTCTGCTTATCATTAAGTTTGAAGTTGATAGTGAGTTCGATTGATCCCACGAATTTTGAAGTAGAAAGTTTTGGAAGCAGTTCTAGTGCTTCTTCCAGTTTGTACTCGTCCTTTTTTACTAGTTCTTTTGCTTTTTTGTGCTTTTTGCTCATTTGTTTCAATTAATAAATCTATTCTTGAATTTCCAGGCCCATACTTTTTGCTGTGCCTTGTACGATTTTCGTCGCAGAATCAAGTTTTCTGGTATTTAGATCCGGCATCTTTGCTTTTGCGATTTTCTCAGCCTGCTTCTTTGTCAGTTTTCCGACCTTTTCAGTATTTGGAGTAGCTGAACCCTGTTTTAGTCCAACTGCTTTTCTGATCATATCTGCTACAGGTGGTTCTTTAAATTCCATTGAAAAACTTCGATCCTCGTAAATAGTCAAAATGACTGGGATCAAATTTCCCATTTTATCTTTTGTTTTAGTATTGAACTGGTTTACAAAGTCGCCTATATTTACACCATGCTGACCAAGAGCTGGGCCAATTGGTGGAGCAGGGGTAGCCTTTCCAGCGTCAATTATCATTTTCATTACAGTTTTTACCGGTTTGTTTGCCATGATTTGAATTCTTAAATTTATTCTATAATTTATTTACCTGCAGAAAGTCGAGCATCACAGGAGTTTCTCGTCCAAAGACTGAAAGAAGAACTTTGACCTGTCCTTTTGCTTCATTTATTTCATTGATTGATCCAACAAAGTCTTTGAATGGCCCGTCAACCACTTTGACTGCGTCTCCAGTAGCAAATGCCGTGCTATATGCAGGCTGCTCTATATCCATAAATGCTAGGATGCTTTTGACCTCGGCTTCATTTAGAGGCGTTGGTTTTTTCTCTGTCCCTACAAATCCTGTGACTCCATCCGTGTTTCTTACAACTCTCCATGTGTCGTCATTCATTTCCATATTGATCAAGACATATCCTGGGAACAATTTTTCTTCTACTTTTCTTTTTTTGCCTTCGCTTACTACGATTTTGTCTTGGGTGGGGACTACAATTTCTACAACTTGTTTTTCCATATCATTTGCTTTGATTTTTTCCTCAAGGTGTTGGGCAATTTTTTTCTCGTGTCCGGAGTAAGTGTTGATAATGTACCATTTCAGATTTTTATTCTTTGGTTTCTTCTTTGATTTATTAGGCTTTTTGGTTTCTTTAGGTTTTTTTTCAGCTGCCGCTGTCTTTTTTTCTTTTGCCATTTTCTAAATTGTAAATAATAGATCTCTTAATTTGAAAAAGAGTAGGTCAATGAGTACGAGCATGCCTCCAAATCCGAGTGCGGTACCAATCACAGCGCTTGACCACCTGGCAGTGTCGCGTCTTGAAAGCCAGTCAACTAATTTTAATTCTGATCTCACCGATTTCAAAAAGTTGAAAGCGGTTCTTGGAAGAAATACTATTGCCTTGAGTATTCCTGTGACAGAACGGGCATTTCGGCCAACTGCTTTGACTCTTCTCGTTGCTGCTTTTTTTACTGCGATTTTTTTTGCCATGAAAATATTATCACTAGTCTAATTAGTGCTAGGTGCAATTATAGCAGAAAGTTAAGGATTTGTAAGGCATCTCTTTTATTATTGCTAAGTTCTTCTTGGGGTAAGGCGCAAAGTTATTCATCCAGAAGGTGCCTGTACTTAGAATAGTTCATGGGATTGCCCACAAATTCAAGAAATTTTTCATCTTTGACATATTTGGCAGGTCCTGAGGGATTCGAACCCCCACTAACGGTTTTGGAGACCGTTGTGCTAGCCGTTAACACTAAGGACCCTGCAAATTGGCTAATTATACACCAAATCTGCTAGTTTTTGTGCTGTCTAAAGACTTCATACATTACAACCGCCGCTGCTACGCTCATATTTAGAGAGTTGACTTTGCCTTTCATTGGGATTTCGACTATTTGGTCGCATCTTTCTAGGATTTGTTTGCTTAAGGGTCGATCTTCTCCTCCGATGATAAGCAGGATGGGTTTGTCTAGGTTGGCTTTATATAGGCCGGTCGAGTTTTCGCTTCTTTCTATGCCTATAATTTGGATTCCTGCGTCATGTACTTGTTTGATAGTTTGGAAAAGGCTGTTGTTCACGATTGAGATATGTTCGCTCGCTCCCATGGAGGCACGTCTAATTTGTGGTGAAATTGAAATTTTTGGCGGGAGAATAATGCCTGTTGCACCAATGCACTCAGCAGTCCTGATGATTGCACCGATGTTGTGTTCATACAGAGCCTCGCGAATATAAATTAGAAACGCCTGCTTGTCTTTTATTAGTGTAGATAAGGCCGCTGTATTTGTTGAAAGTCCTGTTGCTATAACACCCTGGTGAACTTGCGTTTTGGACCTTTTATTGAGTCGTGCTTTCGGCACAAACTCCACACGGATTTTTTTCTTTTTTGCACGTTTTGAAATTTCTGATATTTTCTGATCAAATTTGATCCCTTTTTCAAGGAAAATTTTATTTAATTGTGTCCCAGCCCTCAGTGCCTCAAGTACTGGATTTCGACCTTCTATTTGCATTTTTGGATTTATCAATAAGTAGAAATTAGCACATGAAGATTATAGACTATAGAGCAAACTTTTTGCTATAATAAATTGCCTCACACGTAGAGGTCTGGAAACCTTAATTGAGCTTACAAGCAATTATCTGGGAATCCAAAATCGTTTCAGGTCCGTGGATCTGGAATTGAGGACAACCAATTTGGTGTCTGTGCTTCCCAATTAATTTCCAGAAGGAGTGTGGGGCTTTTTGTGGTAAAATCAGTGTAGATACTCAGGTTCCTTATGGAGTCTGCTGGGATAGCTCAGTTGGTCAGAGCAACGGTTTTGTAAACCGTGGGTCGCGAGTTCGAATCTCGCTCCCAGCTCCAGAACTTTTCAAAGAATCGATGA
>Ga0209976_10001232_pt1 | contig 15335 bp, 16 predicted proteins | sample SumtaG_FD_182806 | JGI IMG/M metagenome (GOLD analysis project Ga0209976, IMG submission 182806) | Deep subsurface microbial communities from Indian Ocean to uncover new lineages of life (NeLLi) - Sumatra_00157 metaG (SPAdes) (version 2) | ecosystem: Environmental > Aquatic > Marine > Oceanic >...
GGAACCAGGAGTAAAATACTTAAAGTTAGGCTTGTCACTAGAGCCTTGCTGTTTGGCTTGGTCAGCTAGCTGATCTAGGCCGCCGGTTTGTTGAGCTAGTTTGGCTCTTAAGTGCTGGTTTTGTTTTTCTAGGGCGTAGGTTTGTTTTTTGATTTGTTTAAGGCCCTGACCCCAAGTAGCAGCTCGATTGGAAAAAACCATTTTAACAACAGTCAGGCTTAAGACCAAACCAAGCGAAACCATTAAACAGGTTTTGAATTTTTTGTCTAGTTTGTCGAGTTTAAGTTTCTCTTGTTTAGTCATATTTTTTGAGCGATTCTGAGTTTGGCTGATCTAGCCCTAGGATTATTGGCAATTTCGCTCTGGGTTGGTTGAATAGGTTTTTTGGTTAAGTTGGTTAGACTTTGGTTGTTTTTAATAAAGTGCTTGATAATCCTGTCTTCTAATGAATGGAAGCTGATGACGACTAAGCGACCACCGGGTTTTAAAAGGTCAACTGCTTGGGGTAGAACAGCTTTAAGATTGTTGAGCTCGTCGTTGACAACAATCCTTAAGGCTTGAAAGACCTTGGTGGCTGGGTGAAGTTTACCCCTTCGGGGCTTAACCCGAGCCACAAGCTGAGCTAACTCTAAGGTTGAGCTAATTCTTTTTTCTCGGCGGGTGCGAACAATACCATTAGCAATTGCCAAAGAATACTGCTCTTGACCCAATTTTTTAAATAAGTCATTTAACTCCTTTTTGGTTAAACCATTGATAAGATCGGCAGCAGTGACTGTTAGGTTAGGATCGGCGCGCATATCCAAAGGAGCAGCTGTCATAAAGCTAAAGCCACGGGCTGTGTCAGCCAGTTGCTCGCTGGATAGACCGAGATCTAACAAAATTCCGGCGACAGAGGTTAATTTCCAAGATTGAGCGGCTAGTTTAAGCTGGCTAAAGTTAAGGGTCTTTAAGCGGAAATAGGCGTTAGGTATCTTTTCAAGGCGCGCTTTAGCTCGCTTTATGGCCGCTGGATCAACATCTAGGCCGAAAAGTTTGCCTCCTTTCTTAATAATCTCAACTGCGTGTCCAGCGCTGCCTAGAGTGCAGTCAAGATATGCCTCACCGGGCGTAATTTTTAGGGCGTTAATGGTTTTTTGTAAAAGAACTGGTTGATGGAGAATGGTGTCCGTCATGAAAGCTCGGACAGTTTTTCTCCTAACTTACTAATATTTTTGTCAAGATATTGTTCGTAGTTAGCCCATCTCTCCTGACTCCAGAGTTCAATTCGATTGCCAACGCCAATAAAGAGAGCGGCTTCCTTGATGTCAGCGTATTGACGTAAGTATTTAGGAATGATGAATCGACCTTGAGAGTCGAGTTCAACTTCAAAAGCAGAGCCGAGTAAAAAGCGGTCGGTAGCCCGGGCAGGCCCTAACGTCAGTTTTCTGTTAGTGACTTGGCCAACGACCGCTTGCCATTCTTTTGGCGAGATAATCATCAAGGATTTTTCATAACCAGCGGTGATAATCAGTTTAGTGCCTAGAGCTTGTTTAAGCTTATTAGGCAGGGCCACTCTGCCCTTGACCGAGATTTTAGTCTTGTAGAGACCAATAAGCATAGTATTCACCACTTTTCACCGCTTTTTTCCACTTTGATATATTTTCAACTACTTTACACAGGGAGTCAACCCCAAGTTTTCACGAAGGGGAAAGGGCACATATCCCATAACATCAACTAAGGAGGAGAAATATGTTTAGAAGAGGTGGGTCATTGGGGTTATTTTAGTATAGGTTGATAGCTAAAAATACTGGAGGCAAATTAGTGCTTGCATTTTTTTATTTGCAAGCATATAATTGCAAGCATGAAGAGAAATAGCAGCATAGATAAGAAGGTTAAAGCGGCTAAAGCAAGGGCGAAATCTTTATCAGCCGCCGAAAGAAGAAGAATTGCCAGAAAGGCTGCGATGGCACGTTGGAATAGTTCGTTGCTAGCTACAGGCTACGAGGGCGAATTTTCCATTGGCGATGTTTTAGTGTCTTGTGCCGTTCTTCCTAACGGCCAGAGGATTATTACACAATCTACTTTTTTGCGAGCATTGGGGAGGTCTCCCCAACCTAAAGCAGGAAAGGGGGTGTTAAGCACCCTCGACGAACTTCCATATTTCCTGGCTAATCCTGTTTTTGAACCTTTTATAACAGAGTCGTTGAAGGTCTCGACGACTCCCATCTTTTATCAAACTAAATCAGGGACGAAGGGTGTGGGTTATGACGCAAGGCTATTACCCAAAGTGGCAGAGATTTATCTGAGGTATAGAGATAATGTTTTAACAATGAAGGGTCGAATCCCCAGAACATATCAAAAAATGATTGTAGCGGCAGACATTCTTATTAGGGGCTTAGCAGATGTGGGCATTATAGCTCTAGTGGATGAAGCTACTGGGTATCAACGAGACAGGGCCCGTGATGCACTCTCTAAAATACTCGAGGAATTTATAGCAAAAGAGCTTCGCCCATGGATTCATACTTTCCCAGACCAATTTTATGAGCAGTTATTTAGATTACGTGGATTAAGTTTTCCGAGGATGACAATAAAAAGACCTCAGTATTTTGGACACCTCACAAACGACATTGTTTATTCCCGTCTTGCCCCAGCAGTTTTAGATGAGCTAAAGAAACTTACTCCCAGAGATATAAAAGGTCGACACAAACATCAATTTCACCGCAGATTAACCCCAGATGTTGGCCACCCCAAATTAAGAGAGCACTTGGCTTCCATTATCACTTTAATGAAGATTAGTAAAACCTACAGTCAATTTCTTAAAATGCTAGACACAGTTCATCCCAAGTATAATGAAAATTTACCTCTGCCATTATACGACCAGACAGAGTTTGCTCTCGAGAAATAATCAAACATTAAGTAACTTCATCCCTTGACTCCCCCCACCCTTCACAGTGTTGATTCATTTAAAGACCTTACTCGAAAACTCTTCTTCATTTACTCCTGTAACAGAGTAGCTATACCAGTCAGTTGCTCTTTGTTGGCCGAAGTAATCTTTACCCAGATTATCACTCCAGTCGGCTACACAAGTATTCCCTGATATTGCTCCATTCCTGTTAATGGTTGAAGATAGTCCAGAAACATTACCTGAGGAGGTAATGGTAAGAATATGAACTTGGGCTTGGCAATGTGTGAGTGGCTGGTTGGCAGTAATAGTAACCCCCGAGGGGACATTATCTATAGTAACCACTGAGTCAGTAATCGATAGTTTAGGGTATGGAGTGGGAGAAGGTGAAGGCAGCGGCGAAGGGGAAGCTGGGGCTGGCGAAAAAGTCGGCGAGGCAATCGGTGAGGGAATTGGAGAAGAGGTCGGTGATGAAGTTGGCGATGTGGCTGGAGAAACAGAAGGGGTAGCAATTCCTATGGACTCAGAAAAGCTACTAAGGCTGTCTATCTTCTCCTTAAAAGTAGTCAGCCAGCCCTTCTTAGGTTGGGCGAGTTCAACTTTTGTGTCTTTTTTAGCTGATTGGATCGCCTCAGAGGAAAGGCGGATCCCATTAAGGGTAACATAAGAAACGGCAGATAGAGTTAAGATAGCAGCCAACCAAGTTTTCCACATACAAAATGGGACAACCCATCGGTATTATTGGCTACGAACCTCTAACCCTATGACGAGTTGCCCCATCTTAGGTTAGAGGGTGGAAATCCACTAAAAAAGACCCGCAGCCATATTTGAGATCATTCTAACAAGTGGGAAATGGGTGTCAATAGACGAACCGCTAAGAGGCTCAAAAACACCCGCAAATTCTACCTTAAAAGCTCTCTCCTACCTCTGTTAGGTTGGGGCGGGGGGAGGGGTGCCGGAGAAAGAAAATAAAGAAAGGGGTATTGGTGGATTAAATATTGGCTATTTGTGGATAACAGGCTTTAACTAATTCTCGACTGCCAGTTCTTAATATATGTTGAGCTTGCCAGAGTGGAAATAAATGATGGGTTTTTCCCTTGACAGTAATTGTTTGATAAGGATCTGGTGGGCTCTCTGAGCCTGGCTTATTACACATTTGAGTCTCATAACTAGGATCGAAGGGCTTAGGCATGTTAATGCCCTCAACAATGAGCCGGTCTTGACTAAAAGGGGCAGCTATCCAACTAGCTATACACCCATGGCCTGTGGTTATTATGGGATTTTTATCTTCAAGTTGAGGAGAGGCAAAAACAATATTAAGGGTCATATCTGGTGGTAATAATCGCAGAAAATACCCTTCGCCTTGAACAACCCTAGCTGGCAGATAATATTCCTGATCTTTTAATAGCTGGGTTCGAGTAGTCTGTCCAGGATCGATGAGCCAATAAAAGCCATCCATAGGTGGTTGTTGATTTTCGGGGGGCAGTGATAATACTGGAACACCAGACTCCTTATCAATAATATTAAAAGGCACTATTTTATACTCACAATGCTTAAACTGTTTGATGGTAGTTTCTTCGAGTGTCTTGATCGGATGTTGTTGGCCTTTATAATAAATTGACTGGAAAAGCTCATAATTTTGAGGTTTGAACTCACAGTACTCTTGATGTTCCCAGGCAGTGGTTGATCGAGTTAATTCTTCGCCCATATAGCCCCATACTTTACATTATAGGATTTAGGTTGTAAAATTGTTGTTTATTATGATGAACAAGTCTGAATTGACTAAAAAATTAAATCTGTTAGGCCTGACTGACAAAGAGATCAAGATTTATCTAAGCTTACTAAAGCATGGAGAGTTTACTCCTTTAGAATTATCTCGAGCCACTCAGATTAACCGGAGTACAATTTATCGAATTTTAGAGAGATTAAAAGAGTTGGGATTAGCTGAGGAAATATTAGATCAACATCGAATTAAAGCTCGAGCTACAAGGCCTGAAAAGCTAGAATTATTAATTGCCCAAAAACAAGCTGAACTTGATCAGTTAAAAAAAGAGATGCCAGGAGTAGTTGAGCAATTAAGCGTAATTAAAGATTCGCCTTCAGCAGCTACTAAAGTGGTTTATTTTAGAGATAAAAAGGGCTTACAACAGATGTTATGGAATATGCTCAAAGCTAAAAATGAACACCTTGGATATGGATATGCTGATTGGAATCTAGGCTTGGGAAGAGGATTTGCAGAAAAACTCCGCCAAGAAATGATTAATAGAAAAATTGGCTCAAGGGAAATATTAAATAATGATCAAATTATGGAGATGGATAAATGGACAAAGGTAAAAGATTATGACAAGTTTTATGAAGGAAGATATTTACCCAAGTCAGTGGTGGAGATCAACCATGATACCTATATTTACAATGATGTGTTTGCTTTTTCCCACTTTTATGAAGGCGAGTTATTTGGAATAGAGATCCACAACAAGGAAATTGCTAAAACTCAAAAGCAGATTTTTGATTTATTGTGGAAGATGGCGAAGAAGCGTTAACTAAATACTAATGAGTAATTAATTATGCTGCTGGTAACAGTTTTAATAAAAACGGAAATTTTTTGTGCTTGAGACCGCCGGGATCGATTGAGAAATGTTTTTGACCTTTAAGAACGATTAATTTACCACCTAACTTTTTTGCTTGGAATTGAGCATGTTCTAGGGGACAATAAGGGTCATCATCTGAATGGATAAAGATAAATTTTCTGGCTTTGGATTTAATCTTTTTCCAGTCGAAAGGCTTTATAAAAAGTTCGTTTAGAGCATCCCAATCAAGATCATCGTTAAGGGTGCCTACTAAAATACAGGTATCAACTTTAATGTCTTTTGGCAGACCTTGAAGTAGACCTAAAATGGCTACAGCTCCTGATGAATGGCCAATTAAAACTGAATCTTTATTAAACTGCCAATTACTTTTTAATAGAAATCTATTGTAGCGTTTAATGTTAGGTTTATTAGTCTGAGGAAGGGACGGCACCCAGACCTTGAAGTCACGGGACTCAAGTTCTTTTTTTAACCACGGAAACCAGTTATTCTGAGGAGTGGCTGAGGTACCATGAAGGATTAAAGCATTTCTCATGAGGATATTTTAGCAGGGGTTTTAGAAAGAAAGAAAGTCAAGAATTCTGGTGAGGAGGTCTTGTTCAATGCTGACAAGATCGCCGGTTTCGGCTGAGACAATGGCTAGGCGCTTAAGGGCAATTTTAAATAGGCCGAGAAGTTTCTCGTTTTTATAGCCATCAATCTCATAAACAAGAGTGCCATCGTCGGCAAGGGTAAGACTAATGGCTGGCTGGAAAGCGGGAGCTGGGCTGATGCTAGGTTGAGCCGAAGGGGTGGCTGAAGCAGAAGGGGTAGCAGTCGGGCTGGCTGAAGGTGTAGCCGTGGGGGTAGCTGAAGGCGTGGCAATACTAGCCTGGTATTCCAGCCATTTAAGTCCGCCTTTACCACCTAGTTGATCCAAGACATTGGCGGCCAACATATTTTCTACAGCTTTATCAGGTAAAACAGTAACGATTTTTTGGCCTTTGGGAGTGGTGACAATCAGCTCATTGGTTTCTAGATTAACCATGAGAGGAAAGTGGGTTTGAGTAACGATTTTATTACGAATGACTAAAGAAGCATTTTCATTAGAGCGAATGATGGTGTCTTGATCCTCATCACCTTCAATGGTGAATTGGTCGCTGACTTCGCCTTCAGGGATTTCTTCTGCTTCTTGGTCTTCTTCTATTACTTGGTCTTCCTGATCTAAAAACTGAACTGTTAGGTTTTGGCCTTGATTCTCTATCAAAGCTTTGCGGCCATGAGTTTTAACTTTGACTTGACCGGGGGCAGAGGATTTTGGACCTGGAGAGGTAGTGGGAGTGGATTTGCCGAGAACTTTATTGGAGGGAGAATAAAACAAGTCTCCTTGGCCGGTTAACAACCAATTGGCAAAAGCTGGAGGAACAATTAATAAGAGAGCGGCAAAGATTAAAAAGATAATTAGCCAGACTTTTTTCATAGAGTGATTAACTATAAGACTAGCTAATAAAAAAGCTATTGTCAAGTATATAGGATTAATTATTTAACCAGCACATAGGTGCCTAGGCTGGTAACCGGGGCAGTGATTTTACCTTCAGCTAGTTCGGCTGTTAGCTCAGACCAGGCTGTGCCAGTCCAGTAGAGCAGTTGAGCTTCAGTCAGGTCTTCTTTGGACTGAATGGTGAGTTCAGCGCCTGTTAAGGTTGGCGAGGTAGCAGCTAAAAAAGCATAGGGGCCAGCAATAATGTCACCTTCTACTTCAGCTGGCAGGCCCATGGTGTTGGCGATAATAACAAAGGTGTTTGAGGGCAGGCTGGTAGCAACATCTAGTTTGGCTTTAATGTCTTTGGAGGTAAATATACCTTCTCTATCCCCCATTAACTGAAGATTAAAGTCTGATTTGAGAACATAGGGCTCATCTTTGCCTGCAAATCTGATGGTCAGGCTGCCGCCAGTAATACCTTCATCAAAGCGGCATTTGCCTTTAGAGCAGGAACCAAAGAGTAGGTCTTTGGAAACTGGTGGTTCTTCTTCAGTAAGATCAATTGTGCCAAAGACGCCTTGGATCAGGGATTCGGCTTGGTATTCGAGTTCATACTCAGCACTGGTGGCGTTGGAAACATTGTCAATAGTCAAGGTGACTTCTCGGCCATCGGCTCTAGGAGTAAGAGTGACATAAGGTCTGTCTTTAATAGGCAGTTTGTTAATTGGCTCAACTTTTCTTCCAGATAGGCCTTCGCCGGGAACTGTGTCTTGAGTTTTTTTGGTAGAGACAAAGAAAAATATGCCAGCTAGAACAATAGCGGCAGGAATAATGTATTTGAGATGCTGTTTCATAGTTTCTCCCCAAAGTATTTAGTTAATTGATTAATTTTAATTCTTTCTTGCTTCATAGAGTCACGATCTCTGACAGTGACATCATTGTCTTTTAGAGTATCAAAATCAACAGTAATACACCAGGGAGTGCCGACTTCATCCTGGCGGCGATAGCGCTTACCAATATTACCGTGATCATCCCAAGCGGTGGCATATTTTTGACTTAAGTCTTTGAAAATGCTTCTGGCTTGGGTGATTAATTTAGGCTTGTTGGCTAGAAGAGGAAAGACAGCGATTTTATCAGGGGCCATTTTAGGATCAAGCTTGAGAACAACTCGGTCTTTTTCTTCGGTGTAGGCATCAATCAGAAGAACTAGAAGCGAGCGAGATAAACCAAAAGTGGGTTCAATTACATGAGGAATGAATTTTTTCTTGGTTTTAGGATCAGTATATTGCAGATCAACACCTGATTTTTCCATGTGATTTTTAAGGTCAAAGTTGGTTCTGTAAGCACAGGCATACCATTCTTTAAAACCAAAGGGGAATTTGTATTCTAAATCTTCGGTTCTCTTGGAGTAATGAGACAGCTCATCTTTAGTATGGGGCCGCCATCGAAGCTTAGCTTTTTTAACCCCTAAGGAGGTGGCAAAGGTTTCTATTTCAGCTTTCCAGTAGTCAAATTCTTTCTGCCAGTCTTTTTCCTTAATGAAGTACTCAAACTCAGCTAGATCAAATTCTAAGGTTCTAAAAACTTGTTGACCTTTGGTGATCTCGTTTCTAAAGGCTTTACCTGATTGGGCTAAACCAAAAGGGAGTTTAGGAGAAAAAGTGTCAAGAACTTGTTTAAAGTCAACAAACATGCCTTGGGCGGTTTCGCCGCGTAAGTAAGCCAGGGATTGAGTTTCAGGGACAATACCAATGTGGGTTTCAAAGAGAAGGTTAAATTCCCGAGGTGGAGTCCAGTCATGCTGGCCGCAGTGAGGACATTTAATCTCATTGTCGAGAATGAGTTGGTGGAGCTCTTCGGCAGATTTACCTTCAACTTTGGTATTTTTAAGCTTATCTTCAATTAAGTGATCAGCTCGGGTGCGTTGATGACATTGTTTGCACTCGACTAGAGCATCAGTAAAGCTTTGAGTATGACCAGATGACTCCCAAACCTTAGGATTCATTAAAATAGAGGTTTCTAGACCATAAATGTTCTCTCTTTTAGTAACAAAAAAGTCCCACCAGTAGTTTTTGAGGTTTCTTAAAAGTTCTACACCTAAAGGACCATAGTCATAGGTATTGGCTAAACCACCATAAATTTCGCTACCGGGGAAGATGAATCCTCTTCTCTTAGCGAGGGCAACGACATTTTTCATTAGATCCATAAGGTTAATTGTAGAGTATTGATTAATTATTAGTCAAAAGTTTGTTTCCAATCTTTTGATAAATTAAGCATTGTTTTACTGGATTTGTGCCATTCTTTTGTTTCTGAGCTATTATCCCCTTCTTTCATTAAGACAGACGCTTTAAGATAATAAGTTGCCCAAGAAGCTTTAGTTAAAACAACAATGGATTCAAGCTCGTAATCTGATAGCGGATGAATTTTTGTATATTCGTTGATAACTTTTTTGATTATGGTGTTTTTTTGTTTCCAGGTTTTTTTATCTAAGCAAAACCAGGCAAGAAAGGTTGATATTTCAATAACTTTTGGGGTGTAACTCATACAACCAAAGTCGATTAGATGATAATTGCCGGCTTTACTTTTTATCACATGTTTTTTTTGCATGTCACCGTGAATTACAGACTCGCTCAATTTATCAAAATCTATTTGTTTAAAAGCTTTAAATATTGGTTGAATTAATTTGAGTTGATTTGAGTTAATTTTATCTTTATTGTTCGTAAATTCCTTTAGAAAATTTTTATTTCCCCAAGAGTCGTAACATTCCTGAATTTTGAAAGTTAGGGTGTTTAATTTTGCTATATGCTTAGCAACAATAACCATATCATGCAAATTTGGTGGAGATTCTTGAAAGTTATGCCCCTCGATAAACTTAGTAATAAAGTAGTATGTTTTAACTTTCCTAGTTCGAGAAAAGGATAAATATCCTAAAGAGCCTTTAATTAATTGAGTTGTTGGGACTTTAATTTTTGTTAAAGATCTAATTATCTTGGTATAGGCTTTTATGTTTGCTAAGCTTCTTTCTTTAAGAAAAATTTTAAGGACGTATTTCCCTTTGTCTGTGAATAAAAGAATATTGGCATCTTCGTATCCCTGGAGTATTGGCTCAAAATCTGTTATTTCCTTAATAGAAGGATATTGATTTTCTATTTTATTTAATAATTTTTTAAATGATATTGATAAAGTAGTTCGATTTAGTAGATTTTGCAGACCTTTATTTTTAAAATTCATATTTTTGATTATATATCAAAAATTAACAGAGGGGGCTCTGGATCAACGGCCGTGGAGCTAGATACATATCTAGGAGGTTACTTATGTTCAGGGCAATAAATTTGTAAAATAGAGTTAATTATAGGTCAAACTTGCATTGATCTGATAGAATATTTGGTATGAATATAGAAAAGGGTCAATCGCCACTGATTGATTTTGCCCAAAAATATTTTGGGGATATAGAGCATCTTCAGCCAGCAATTGAATTTTTCCAAGATAATCCAGAGCTGATAGATCGTTTAGGATTTAGTTTTGATTTTGCAGGTGGTCAGTTAAATAGCTATCTAAAACAAGGTGTTCCTGAGGAGTTAGCTAAATTAATGCCTAATGTTTTAAAAGTTCAGGCATTATTGGGAAAAGAAAAAGAACTGCCGATTTTATACGATCTCGAAACTGATGGCTCTTTTAGTAATTTAAAAATAGAAAGTGGAGATTGGTCATTTACTGAGGAAATTGATGACGAAGTTCATCTAGCAGCAGCCCTGATGCTAGAAATGTATGGCCAAGCTATTGAGCAAAAAATACCTGAACTGCGTGAAAATGGTTTTGAAACTATGTTAGCTTTAAAAGAGGTCTTGGCACTTCATTATGACAACACTGACTTATTTAAAGCAGTTTATGAACAAGGTTGGTATTCAGCTGAAAAGGGCTTTTCTGAAGAATTGGTTAGTTACGTAGAAAGAATACCTGCCGAGAAACACTGAATCACTTAAGCTTCTTAGAATTCAGCGGTCGTTCAATAATAGAGTAAATGTGTTGTTCTAGTGAAACGCGATCGTGTTTCTGAGGCAGGCCAAAACCAAGAATTTCTAGGAGGGTTTTTTCAAAGTTGCTGATGAAGTTTTTGGGGGCTGATTGAGAGTTGAGAGTGGTGAGGTTTTGAAGGAGAAGGTCATAAACTTGCTTATGTTCTTGTTCTTCAGCAGTCAGTTGGTCAATTAGTTCGGCTAGGAGGTAGGCAATTCTGACCCGGTTAAGGTTTTTTCTGAGATTAGTAAAATTATTGATGGTTTCAGCCTCGGTGATGATGTCAATAGTCTTGGTTTTGGCGACTTGAAGTTTGGCTTGAGTGAAGAGTTCTAAATGGCCTTTTTTTCTAGAGGTAAGTTTTCTGACGCCTTTGGCTATGAGTTTGAGCTTGCCTTTATGTTTGCTAAAAACGGTCAGGAGACGGTCAGCTTCAGAGAAGTTTTGCTGCTTGAGAATGATGGCTTCGGTCTTGTAAGAACGAAACATTAGAGACTTAATTGTCTATCGCCGTCTAGTGCAAATTCTTCAAAGGTATTTCCCAGAGTGATAGTGTATTGATGGTTTTTAGCACCAGGCTGTTTTTGGATGAGAAGCTGATAGTCTTGATCGGCTTGATGTTTGAAGGGCAGCTCGTATTTGACGATTAATTTAGTTTTGGATTCTGGCCTGAGTTCAATAAAGGCCTCGATGACGGTTTTACCCAGATCTTTAGAGGTGGTGGCCTCAATATCTGAGCCGAGGATCTCTATTATCTCTGTGCCTTCAGGCACATAGATTCTAACCCAGTCTCTGAGAAGACCGTTTAAGCAGAGTCCCCCAGTCTCCAGGTTGCAGTCATCAGGCGGTTCAGGATTAGTGTAGATAATGGTAATGGTTTTGGTGATGGTGCCGTCAGAAGCAATGTCGATTTCTTGATCGATTTGCTGTTCAACATAGAGATTGGACTTAGCGCCAGCAAAGTTGGTGTCGTTGAGATAAAAGTAGTCACCGTCAAAGTCCTTGACGCGACCGGCAGCATTAAAGCTCTCAACTACTTGCTGCATTTCTTCGCTATCAGGAAAGGCGAAGATTAAGTGTTTCTCTTTGATGTTTTTGAGGGCGACGTCAATAAACTGAGGCCAGAGTTTTTTGGGTGAGTTCATGACATTAAGAAGGATGGAATGCATTAAAGGCCCAATCATGCCTTTGCGATTTTCCTTAATGTAGTAGGTAGGCCGAGTAGCATAGTCTTCCATTTTGTAAACTACTTGGGGACAGTTGCATTCAGGCACAATGTCGGCATGATACTCTCCCCAATTAGCCACTCCAATCTTGCCGAGAATTTTAAGGAGATCAACTACTAGATTGGTGTCGATGGCAATAATACCGTCAACATCTCTATGGGTAGCGACTGTTTGGTAGTTGGGGAAAAAAGTGTCCATGGCCACCTTAAAGTCAGGAGACAGATTCATGTCTCGAAGATGCCAGTTGTAGACTAAGGGCAGATATTTTTTGATAGGATCAGGAGCAGGTAGGTGGTTGCCAAAACGAGCATCAAGCCGATAAATGTCTTCAGAGAGAACTGGAGTAATCTTGCCGCGATAGCTTTCTAAAATGGCATAGGCGGTTAAGAAGCCCCCACTGCCTCTTATTTCAGCCTCGTTTTGAAAGATTAAAAGATATTTTTGAGGTTTTTCCTGACCTAGAAGCTTGGGGAGAAGAGTTAATAGGGGCTTGATGTTGGTTAAAGTGTCTTTGGTGCTGATAAGACTGGTTTGGATGGTGGTTAGTTGATCTCTGATTGGCCGACCTTTAATAGACTTGGGGTAACGACGAGGGTTAATCTGAGAGATTTCAGCTTCAATTAAGCTGACTTTTTGATTAATGGTTTCTAGCTGAGGGGAGATTTTATCAAGAGTTTCTAAGATAAAGATAATTTTTTCTTCGGCTGATTGGGTCTGAGATTGGTCCTGGTCACCTTCAAGTCCAAGAACATCAGCATAAGGTTTAATGGCCTGAAAAACTATACTGGCGGTTTCTAAACTATAGTCAGCCGCGTTGAGGCCATGATAGCCGTCTTTGACATAGGCACCGAAAAAGGGGATAAAGCGAACCCAGCTGATTAATCTGTATTTAGACTGAACTTTATCAAGGTTATCTTGGGCTAAAGCCAGATTAGCTTCTGCCTCGGCCAGGTTTTTGTCTTGCAAAGAAGTAATACTGGCTTTGATAGAAGTGGCCATAACCTGAGCTGGAGACTTAATTAAGAGAGCAACGAAAAGACCGTAGACAATGAAGAAAAGCAAGACAGCTAATATGATCAACAGACCCAAGCGGAGTTTTTTAGAACGGAGCTTAAGTTTTAATTTAAGGAAAAATTCTTTTAGTTTTACCATTTGGACAGCATAGCTTGAGGGGTTTTGAGAACAATGAGAATGTCGCCCCAAAAATTGTAATGCTTAGCATAATTAAGATCCATTTCAGCTCGTTTGTCAAAAGGGATAACATTTCTGCCTGAGGTCTGCCAGGGACCGGTAATGCCAGGCTTGACCTGAAAAATGGTTTTGATCCAGGGTTTGGTTTGGGGATATTTTTTGACCTGAGATTTGAGCTCTCTTTTAATGTAGGCGCGAGGGCCAACAATGCTCATTTCGCCTTTTAAAACATTCCAAAGTTGAGGAAACTCATCAATGGTTAAGTTTCTTAAGAGTCGGCCGAGCTTGGTAATACGGGGATCATACTCTAGCTTCCAGTCCTGGGCTTTAAATTTTTTCAAGAGCTGCTTATCTTTTCGGTAAAGGACTTCATCAGCATTTTTGATCATGGTACGGAATTTATACAACCAGAATTCTTTCTGATTCTGACCGATACGTTTGTGTTTGTAGATAATAGGCCAGCCAGAGTCGAAAAAAATAATCAGGGGGGTAAAGATCCAGATAGGGAAAAACAGCAAGCTGAGGATTAAGGCCAAAACAATATCCATTAGACGTTTAATGATTGGGTACATAGATTTTACCTGTATTTTTCCAAATCAGTAGCGTCAAAAGTTTTGAGCATTTTCTTAATATTAGGAATGGATTTCTGAGGACAAACAAGGATAGCGTCATCAGTGGTAACCACGATCATATCTTGAAGATCAATGGTGGCAATCAATTGGTCAGTATAACCATAAACCAGGCTGTTTTTTGTGCCAAAGGCGACAACTTTGCCTTTAGTTAGATTCTCGCCAGGCTTGCCTTGCAAAGCTTCTTTGAGGGCTTCCCAGGTACCAATGTCGCTCCAGCCAAGATCAGCGGTAACCACCACTGCTTGCTTGGCAGGGACTTTCATTAAAATGGCATCATCAAAGCTGATTTTTTCAAAAGTAGGATAGATTTTGTTTAGTTTAGATTTGTGCCTTAAGGTGCCGTAACTTTTCTGCAGCTCTATCAGCTTTTTATACATCTTGGGGACATATTGCTTATACTTGTTCATGACAGTAACTGAATTAACCACAAAGTAGCCGGGGTTCCAAGCATGCTTGCCGCCTTTAAAATATTTATCGGCGGTGGCTTGGTCAGGTCGGTAATGCCAGTCTTTAAATTCTCTAATTGCAAAACCATCCAACTGAGCGATCTGCTTGCCATATTCAATCCAGCCCAGGTTTTGGTTGGCAAAGCGGGGTTTTTGGCCAATAAAGAGGAATTTGTCAGGATTCTTTCTAATATATTTGCCACCTTCAAGAATGATTTTTTTGAAACGCTTAACATGTTTCATTAGATGATCGCTCCAAAGGATAACCACAGGGGCATCAGGACTTTTTTTAGCCAGAATAGCCATGAGATAGCCAACGGCTGGGGCAACATCTTTCATGACTGGCTCGCCAACAAAGTTTTTTTTGGGAATGCGAGTGAGTTGTTTTTTAATCAGGGGTTTGTATTTAATGCCAGTGGAGATATAGATGTCTTTAAAAGAGAATTCTGGTCTTAAACGGTCAACGGTTAACTGAAGAGTTGATTTATTGCCAACGATCTTTTCAAATTGCTTAGGAGTTTTTTTGCGGCTTAAAGGCCACATGCGGGTGCCGACACCGCCAGCAAAGATAACAGCTTTCATGGTTGATGTTTTTGCCATTGCTCCTCCACGTAGTTTTTAAGCTTAGATTTAAAAATACTGGTATCAAATTTTTTAGCTTGGGATTTAATCAGCTTAGCATCCCAAGAACATGATTTAAATTGTTTCACAGCTTGGATAAGGCTGTCAACTGTTTGAGAATTAAAAAAGAGGCCGGTCTGATTAGGGATAACAGTGTCTAAGACGCCGCCTTTTTTAAAGGCAATGACAGGTTTGCCGGCGGCTTGAGCTTCAACAGCGACAATGCCAAAGTCTTCTTCCTGAGGCATGATTAAGCCTAAACTGTTTTGGTAGA
>Ga0209976_10001235_pt1 | contig 15322 bp, 41 predicted proteins | sample SumtaG_FD_182806 | JGI IMG/M metagenome (GOLD analysis project Ga0209976, IMG submission 182806) | Deep subsurface microbial communities from Indian Ocean to uncover new lineages of life (NeLLi) - Sumatra_00157 metaG (SPAdes) (version 2) | ecosystem: Environmental > Aquatic > Marine > Oceanic >...
TTCTTTTGTCCACCTTGCTCTGTTGTCACTCGTCACCGGTACCCCGATCCCACAGGTAGGGTCAACCTCTCTATCCAGTATATTGAATCTCGGTTTGGTCTGTGGCGATGCAATATTCTTCATGATCGGTCCTATGTCGGTAGTTCGAGCCAGCAATTCACGCAGTTCCGAAAGTGTAATCAGCTCTCCTGTGGTCTTTGTCCCGCTGCATACAGGACAGACAGCCACCGAGCCGCACTCGGCGATGCGATTATATGGATCATGTCCAGACCCGGCGCAGTGAGTGCAGGCAACCACGACACGAAATCCGAGCACCAGCGCTGGATCAATCGTTATTGTCTCCTGTGCCTGGATGCGTGCATATAGGACAATTGTCCTTCCGTTTCTTCCACGTCCGATCACAGTTTGGACACCAGTGATGTGTGTTCTTCATATAGTCTCATTATACACCCCTGAGTGCTGAGAGTACATCTTATAATGATATCAATTGGCAATTGTGGTTTTTGGGAGCCCGGGACTTATTTCTTAATAATCCACATCTTTGGTAATTTTGACTTTGCGAAAACATGTGGTTCTATCGACTCTGCAAGTTTTGGCTCAGGGTTCCCATAAAATCCATCTGGTGCACCATCGGTGCCCCTGTAGTCACACGAGAGACTCTTCCGCGGTTCTGTTCCAATATTCATCATCCAAACAATCAAAACCACACTGAATATCAGCCCCACAGTGAATGCCATAAGTTTCATTATACCACACCGAGTGCTGAGTGTACACTAGAGAATGGTATCAGCTGTCTGCGGGTCACGAGAACCCGAGTCTCTACACCGGCTGTGAATCGCAGTATGGTATCAGCGTCAATTGGGCTCCCGAGACCCGGGTCTCTACAGAGCATGGTATCAGCAACAAATCAGCTCAGGATTCCCGAGTCTCTACACCGAGCGACGACAAAGCCGAGCCCCCGGGGCCTAGTCCGGTGAACCCGGTACCCTGCCATACAGTGTCGGCCACCAGTGCTGGCTGCTGTACCCTACCTTACAGTCTCCAACTGCTGAGCTGAGATGTGTATGGCAGATACATTGACAAATGGTCATATCCACATTGTCACTCTGTCAATGGTTGTCTCAATGTCAACTGTATCCCTCCTTACCGTGCAGAAAATATAGTAACATAACTGTGTACATATATTCTTTTCATTTCAGCTCACATTTTCCTTTACGTTCTCGACCAATATGATATTATTAGATCATGGTGGCAAGGAAGCCAGCAGGAAAGGAAGGAAAATAAAAAGGAAATAAAGGTTGTACATCGAGTTCGATTTTTGATATACTGTTTATATGGTAACCAACCAAGGAGAGAGAAACATGACCACGATTAACACCGACGACGTCATCGCCCGCTGCCTGGACCTCGGTCTCATCCTGGACACCTCCGTCAAAACCTTCCACAAGATCACCGCGCCGACCGCCAACAAGAAATGCCTGTACTTGGCCAAGACCAAGTCCCTCACCAGGATCGATATCAGCGGGTTCGAGCCGGCCACGGATCCCGCGGTGGTGAGCCTGACGCAGGAGGCTGCCAAGAAGCTGAGGCTCGGTGCGGTCCGCGGACAGATTTTCCCCAAGAAGGCGCCCGAGGGATCCGAGCCCCTGCTGGCCCTGCTGGCCGCCATGCTCCGGGTCATGGACGAGGAGGTTGGATTCAAGGCTGGCCGCCGGTCGACCTCGGACCCCTACGCCCAGGACGTGGCCGACGCGGACGAAGAAGCGTCCCAGGATCTCGCGGCCTAGGGTAGAGGCAATAAAGAGGGATTCTGCGGACTGTTGACTGTAGGATCCCTCTATTATCTCCTCTTCCACTGACAGTTCATTCCTCTTCACAGATCGGAGAACTATGACCAAGAAAGATAAGCTACTGCACGACATGTACATCTTCCTCGAGGCGGTTGTCGAGGACTGCGGGTACTCCGGCGGGCTGAAGATCGATGTTGGCACTACCAAAGAAGCCGACGTTGTCACGCTCGAAAGCATCAGGAAACGAGTCGCAGCAGACGTATAACGGGACTTTGTCATTTGTCCCTTGAGCAATTGGATACTTTTCGACGCTCAAATACCATGAAAGGACAGTAGAGAACAAATCACAGAAGTGACTGTATCCCAAAAGGAGGCCGAAACATGAAAGAATGCTACTACTGGGAACTGTTCTGGCAGCTGCACGGTCGATGCTACGAACTTGATCTGCACCCCGACGGAGTCGAAGAGGTCTTCACGGCCCTGCAGGAGGATGAACCACTGTGTGGGGAGTGTGATGAGTGTGTGGCACAGTTCGCGGCTAGCAATGGAGGTCTTCTACTGAACTAGGACTGATACCACGTTACTCTTAACAGAGCTGAAAGGACCACATGAAGTGTACTACCAAGAAGACTGAAGAGACCAAGTTCGCACCAGTCACAGTCGAATTAACCTTTGAGACCCAGCAGGAGCTGGATCGGTGGGCCAGCCTGCTGAACTCGGGTCGACTGTCCATCTTCCTATCTGGTAGCGAGCTGCGACAGGTGCTGACAGATGCTGGTGGCGACCAGAGCAGGCACAACTTCAATACACTGTTCAACCTCATGTACAATACGAAATACTGGTCGGATGGTGGCCCGATAGTCTGAGCTGATTCTGCTACTCTTTGCTCTGAAGGCCATCACGACTGCTGTCTGGGCCTAGAGTGGCAGTTCTGAGCTGATACTGGTGTGGTTTAGGGTTGCGCGGTTGTATGGATCTCCTGCCCCCGCGCTGTAGATATCTTGTCTACATTACTTGGATAAGATTGCTGTATAGAAAGGAACTGTGTAGAGATGGTAGAAACAGCAAACATCATGTCTCTTGTCAGTCGCTTGTTGTCACTTCAAGAGTCTATCGGTGAGTGGAAAGCAAGAGTCCTGCTGGCATCCTGGACATTGAAACTCTGAAGAAAGGAGACCTTGTGAAGAAGACCTATGAGTTGTCCGACGCTGAGTTTGAAGTCATCCTCTACTGCATCCACTACACTGTCGAGCGTGATGATGAGGGAGTGCGCTCCTCTGATCCTGTTGCTATCCAGCGCACGAAGCTGATCGACCAGGTCCTCAACGCTCTCAGCCACTGAAAGGGAAACCGATGCATCTCTTCTTTTACAACCTCGCAGAATGGGCTAGCTGGCATCACCTTGAACTCTACCATTCTCCTCATGGCCCTCGTCGTGGATGGTGTTGTGGTATGTGCAAAGGAAGGAATCTGTCATGACTTATACCCTCAAACTGTCGTACGAAGTTCAGGCCAGTTCCGAGCAGGAAGCAATCACGAAGCTTGGCAAGTGGTCAGCCAGCACCCTTAACCAGTGGGCTCGCAAGGAAATCCTTTCTGGTGTCAAGGAAGTTGACCTTGAGATTGGAGTTAAGAAATAAAGACCAGACCTCTTAGACCTCTCTTCTTTCTACACACCACGAAAGGCAACCAAGACAATGACGAAATCCATCTACGATTATACAGACAGTGAGCTGGCCGTTGCGCTGGAGATCATCACTCGCAGCACGTCCTTCGATGACATCAACATCATTGATGAGGTCTGCTCCCGGTTGCGGAAGACGGAGGCAACGGAGGAGATAACGTTCGTCGGCGAGCTCAGGAATCTGTTCGAGAAGAGGGGCAAGATCCAGGCCATCAAGCACCACCGGACCATGACCAAGGTTGGACTGAAAGACTCGAAGGAGGCTGTCGAAAAGCTGGCTGAAGAGGGCGGCTGGGTGCTGCCTCCCTCGCGCTGGTAAAGAAAGGAAACTGAGTAGGAGAGTTCTCTTTCTAGAGCCCACATTTTCTGCCCCGGTGTGGGCTCTGCTTAGAGCATTTTCTTCCTAGAATACCCCAAGATTTGGTATCATAGTTAACCCTTTTCCATACTTTTTACCATCCACAAAGATACTGTTGTATCAAACCATGAAAGGAGACAAGAGCATGGAGGTCTATAGGATCCAATACACGGGGCTCTTCCGCAATGAGGCCGGCGTCTGCATCGTATTGGCAGAATCGAAGGAAGAAGCTGAACACATGTTCTTTGCCAATCCGGGAACACCGAAGCATGAGAAGGAGAACAAGATACTATCCATCGAGTGGCTGTGTGATGCACGACACCGACGAGTGGTCTACAACGACGACGGAAACTACTAGGAAAGGAACAACAAAGATTCATCCCGAGTTCATTAAGTTGTATACTTCGATTCGACTAAGTGGTATACTATAATTCAAGGTGCCAATAATGACACCAAGAAACTCAAACTCAAGCGAGGAGCTAACAAGTGTCTGATAACAACACCGAAACCACCACCACGACCACCGAAACCCCAAAGAACGACCCGCGCAAGGTTACCGTCGATGCAGTCCTCGACATGTGCCGCGAGCTCGGTTGTGAGGTCGTCGAGCTGAAGTCCTTCCACAAGGTCACGGCTCTCAACTACAACAAGAAGAGCCTGTACGTGGGCAAGGCCAAAAAGCAGATGACCCGCCTGGATGTCAGCGGCTTCGAGCCCGAGGAGCACGAAGCCATCACGTCGATGACCGAGGAAGAGGCCAAAAGCCTGAAGCTCGGTGCAGTGCGGGCCCAGATCCTTCCCAAGGAAATCCGTGACGAGGACTGTGACGTCCTGGAAGCTGTTCGAACCTGCATCCGTGGTCTGCTCGCCGAGGAGGAGGGCTTCAAGCTCGGTGCTCGCGGTCAGAAGGACGAGGTAGCTGAGACCACTGATGGTGAGACGGAGCAGCCGGAGGAGGAGACCGAAGAGGTCGAGGCCACTGAGACCGAGGAGGAGCAGTCGGAAGAGGAGACCGAGGAAGTCGAAGCGCCCGGGCCGTGTGGAACCGCGGTCGAGGCTTCCGATGAGGAGCTTGACGGCGACAATTCACTCTACGACCTCGACGATGATGAGCAGGACTACGCCACTGCGTAGCTGAAGAGAGGATATCGAGGGAGTCTACGTCACCTGGGATCGAGGGATCGATTCAAATCAATATGTCGTAGACTCCCTTTCTTATCCCCTTTTCGAGTTCAACAACAGTGAAAGGAACAAGAGCATGTCAAAGAATCCGATCATTAACACGAAGCTTACACGAACAGAGATTATTGATCTTGTTATCCAAGAAACTCTAGATAAAGTAACCGAACGCCTTGACGAGATTGGTAAGCAGACCAAGTCACTTAAGAGACTTGGTGGTGTTGACTTGGTTCAACTCGCGCAGGCCGGACGAAATGGGTGGGCCGATCCTTCTTGGGATAATAGTAAAGTTACGATCACGTTTGACGTGAGCCCATCACAGTGGCCCGTATGTAAGGAGCTTAATGAACTAAAAGATGAACAGAACGAGCTTCATCAGGTACAAAGTGCTCTTCATGATCGTCGGACTGCTAGATTGAAGATTCTGAAGGAGTCACTCGAAAAGACAGAAGATGGACAGGAGCTTCTTGGTCAGCTTAAGACGTTCTCCCTTACAGTTGGCGCGAAACTGATGTTGGCGGCTGCAAAGTGAAAATAACGATCATTGGTCAGTTACGCGAGCGCTTCGAAAAAAGAACATTCACAGGTGAAGAATTAAGAGATGCGTACAAAGAATTTGGAGGTGCATGGCATGGTCATCAAACAGTGTATACTATGACGTGGGATTTACCTATGAAGCTGGTCGAAAACCACGCTCCAAGAAAAAGTCCGTACTCAGAGAAAAACGTATTCAAGCTCGGTCCAATGCCTGAAAAGACTAAGACCGTTCATTCTTCTTGGCACCATCCACTTTGGGATAACTTTTAAGGAACTAATCATGATGTCGAAACAAGCTACTTGGACTTTGATTGGCACTGCTGCATACATTCTGGCCACCATCGAATTCGTCATGGTGTTCTGTTCATGAGCTCCAAGGCTGCAAGACGACAACGGTCATTCAAGATGAGGGAGGACTATCGCAAGAGGCAAGCAGAAAGAATCGTCTGTAGCTGTGGAAGTGTGTTACGAGAAGGTGGACGTGATTGGCCTGGAGCTGTGTCGACCAAGACACAGGTACTCTGCTTTTGCGGCAAGCTCACACTCTTTTAGGAGGAACGAAGATGCCGGCATGTTCAAAATTCTATGATGCTGATAAGCGAGGAAGGTGCGACTGGTGCGGTTACTCGGACGACGAGCATCCGACCAGAAAGTGGGCCAATCTCTACTTGGATCATGACAATTGCCACGTTTTCATGGCCACCGACAACCACACGGAAGGACAAAGTGGCATTACCAGGAATAATGTCGAGCAGCTGGCTCAAGCGTTGATCGATGAGTATGCATATACTGACGTCAACATCTACGACATCACCCACCGCAAAACCGTAAGGAAAGGACTCAAAACATGAAACCATTCAACAGTCTCAAGAAACCAACTCGTACCCGCAAGAAGACCAAGGCAAAGTCAGGAGGCGCCGGTCACTGTATCTGCAGCGCATGTGGAGATGAAGCATCTGCCCCTGTTACCGCAACTCACCGCCACTGCAAGTCATCGCAGAAGGGAGTCTGGAAAGCAGCGTAACGCCGAAACCCTCTTTGGAGGGTCCGTTCGGAATGGTTCCCGGACGCTGATGATGGCAGACCTGGAAAGAAAGGAGCTAGGATGAAGTTCAAACGCAATCAGAAACTGATACTTGTCAGCCCGCTGAGTGCAGGAGAAGAAGTCAAGTATGTGAAGAAACATCCATCAGCTTGCGGTAATCCGGCGCCTCGACCGTTTTACATCATCGTAAAACAAGCCTGTGGCCATCGCATGCTGATCGATTACCGACATACTGAGGAAGGAAGAGGCAATGAAGGTTGAACTTGAACCGCTAAGCAAAGAGTCGGCCGAGCAGATCACCGATGTTGGATTCTATTGTCGCCAGTGTGATGGTGCGGTCATCAAAACTGATGACTACAGCACTGGTCGATTCTTCATCGCTGCTGGTCATGTCGTCGTGCCAAGACAAGATGACTATGTCGGTATACTCTTTGCAGTCTGCTGTGACTGCCTGAAAGGATCCAATGAAGACACGCAAGTTTGAGTCGAAGGCTGATTGGACATGCCCCGTCCACGGTATTGAGGTCAGTCACAAGATTCGCACTCGGTTGGACGACCATGGCAAGTATAAGTATGCTGGTGACTACTACGGATGTCCTAGCTACAGTGAGTGTGGGTACTACATCACCCCGAGTGGACGCGTGAAAGTGATCGAGGACTCCGAGATCGCTTCCATTCTCTCTTCCCTCAACAAGGAGTAGGACATGAGGTTGCTGTTCCTAATCATTCTCTTTGCCCTCAGTGGCTGCAAGGACAACAGACGAAACCACTGCAAAGAGAACAAGCTGGACAACAATCGCGGTAGGAATGCTTCCCATCACCACGACTCAAAACACGACTAAAAAAGGACAAGATCATGCAAGAGATTCCGTATGGAGACCAAGCTGCTGCTGTCGACGAAGCCATTGCCACCTTCCCCAAGATCTTTGGACTTCGCAAGTTTCCAGGCATGAAGTTCCACATTGTCAGGAGCCAGTCATTCTATTCTCCTGGTTATAGCCATGACGGTGGTTCTGCTCCTCCCTCCATTCAGCTGTATACCTTCATCGTCGATGAGGATGGCAAGGACCAGGCTTTCGCTCGAGGCTCTGTCGAGGAGCTGCGTGGACAGGTGGTGGAGCTGTGAAGCTAACTACCAAAGACATTCATGCGTTGATCGAGTTTGCTGATGAAGGCGACTATCACGACGGTTGCACGGCTTGGGGTCCGAAGTTCGATGCAATCATGCAAGTAGCAAGAAGAGTTCGTGAAGATGCTCGCAAGGAGCTTCGTGAATCGTACGATGACTGTGTAGTATGTCTTGGGACACGAGGTGGTGTCAAGGGCAATGAGAATGTTATCAATGATGTCATCATGTGTGACCACTGCACGGTAGATCAGATTAAGAACCTGAAAGGAGATGACTAAGAAATGAAGTTTACTCGACACGTCACACTCGTTGCGTTGTATGTGGAAGCCTGTGCTGCTGGCAAGATTCTTAGTGCTGGTGGTTGGAGCAGCATGAGTAAGGAATGTAAAGCAATAAAGTTAGAATTGACAAATCTTCTACATCGCTACGAAAAACAACTGCTTGTCGATATCGACTCAGAAGAGCCCAAATGAAAACACAGCAGTACTTCGTTACCATCGCACGACTGCGAGACGATCATCCAGACGGGCGCTGGCTCTGTCGCGGACCGTTCGGTGAGGATGACACATTCGGAGAGTATTTACATACATCCGAGGATCCTAAGGAGGATAATCCCATCTTTCTTGGTGGCGTCGAGGATGTAGTCAGAGCAATCGACAGCATACCAGGTGGTGCCAATGACAGTTCAGACGTTGTAAGAACTGAGTGGACTGTGGACTCAACTGAACTGCCTGATGCATGGATTGCACACGTCACTTACTTCATCAAAGAACCGGAGACGGACTAGTGATCACATACAAGATTCGAATCAGTGGAAGCAATGACTTCGTTTGTGACATCTATGCGGATGACGAGACCTGTGATCCACCAGGAAGCGTCTCAATTGTGGAAGGGTGGGATAATCCTGCCGCACTCATATTCCTTTCGAAGGAGGGAGCAGAAGCTGCAGCAGAAGAGGTCCAAGACATCGAAGGTTTCCACTGTGTGGTGGAAGAGGTAACATTGATCTGATGACTTGCTTCATTGTCATGATGAGAGATTTCGATGGTCCACCCTATATTTATGCAGTTATCCTCGAACGAGATCGCATGGAAGCATGGGTTCGAGAATACGAATCAAAATGGATTGACGAGGACTTTTGGGTTGAAGAACACCACGTCATTTTTCCATCGCTAGGAGCATAGCTTCGAATAGAGCCTGCCCTCCTGGAGGGCAGCATCCCAGACTCCTTTCCATTGTATATTCCATAAAAGTTGTACAAATGGAAAGGGGTGTGGTATGCTAATAATATACGGTGATTTGCGCCCTCACAGTTCTTGGAAAGGCAGGTGTCCATGTACGCAGTAACCTTTGTTTATGAAGGCGGTGTCTGCACGACGCTGTACGAGAAACTCGAGGACATGAAAGTCGAGGATATCTCATTCGGTCATTGGATGGACAGGTTGTACAACGTCTCAGGTCCAGATGGCGGGTATGGTGATTGGCACAAGGAGCTCAGTCTTCGCGAAGCCTTTGATGCACTCTTCGATGGAGAGGTCGAAGGTTTCTGTGCAGAAGAAGTTAACAAAGATGCCAGCTGCTACGTTGTGAAAGTGCATGACGAATACCTACCGCTGCAAGGAGAAAACTGATGTCTAAGACATACCCCGATGATGAGTGTCATGTGCATGGAAATGGTGATGACTGTCATCCTGCACTCTTCCCAATCCTAGACAAATATGTCTGCTTCGATTGCATCTTTGAAGGAATGGTTGAGATTGTGGGTATGGACTACGATTACGCTGAAGATCCAGATGAATTCTGGTCCACATTCCGCAAAGGTGTAGAGTCAGCTATCGAGGAGGAAAAGAAGAATGACTGAATTCACTGAATTAGAGCGTGTCTCTTTCAATCTCACTGATATCCTTGAGACTAAGCTGACGGACAACCAGCGTCATGTCATTCAGGAGGCAATCGAAGCCATTGATGAGGTAACTCAGTCGTGTCCTCCTCCGATGCCGGAAGGTTGTGGATGAAACACTTTACCAAAGACCAAGTCGCCACAGTCAGTGGCATACTACGTGAACAGGCTGACCGCAGACGTCGAGGTCTCGTAGGTGCAGGAACAGGTGCGATGGTATGTGGCTGTCGCAAGGAAGGATCCTGCTCACTCTGTCGCCCAATCGAAGAGCTGGAAGAGATCATCGAGCTATGTGATGACAGGCTGTGGGAGATGGACAAGCATGGCATCTTCAGAGCATGGCGCAAGATCGGAAAACAACATCCGCTAGATAAAGGAAAGTGATCTATGAACTATCCACTGAAACTCAATGAAGTCAAGTTCGAAGCAGGCGGCGCCGTATGGCGAGCTCGTCTCATGGCAGAGATGCTTGACGAAAAAGACTGGTGTCAGTATTCTGACGACAACGGAAAAACGTGGATGACGAGCGGACCGGAGTATGCGGGTGAGGTGAAGATCGACGCAGACTTCGGTGATGGCTGGGAAGAAGAGTTCTGGACATGTGAGCACAACTATGGATTCGATGACGATCACGTGCAGAATATCCTCGATGAAGGCATCAAGCAGTTCAAGAAGCATGGGTGTGGATCAGACCCGGAGCCGTACTAAAGGAAGGAGAAACATGAATATCTACAAGTATCTCGAAGGTTGCATTGTTAACTGGGTTAGTCATGAACTATTGCTCTTCGAGTATACGAACAAACAGATTGAAGAAGCTGAAGAGGCGGGCTGGCTCATTCGTCTAGATGATGACGGAACTCTTGGTGTGGCACTCGGTGAAAACATCTACTACATTCGCACAGCGCATGAGAGGCAGGTGTTGTGTAGTGGCTGACGAAATGTACCTGATAACTATCGAAGCATTCAACATAGACACACGTGACCCGTGGACATATGACGAATATCTCTTCAAACACCCTCGAGATGTCTGTAGGTTCCTCTACGCTCGCAAGTATAGACACTCGGAGCATGTGGTAGAAGACATGGTCGAGGAGCTAATGGAAGAAGGAGAATCACACGTACAGTGTAAGCTCAATGAAGGTGGCCCATTCTGTACCATTAGTCTCAACTTTCGTGGCATCGATTTCGAGGTGGTATAGTGGATAACTGTACCAAGTGTGGCCAGCCAAAGAACTATGTGGTTGGAGCATTCTACCTCTGTGGCTGTGATCCAAAGACAGAGACCACGAGTGCGCTCACTGGTCAGTGGTGGGAGGGCAAGCAATATGTCTTTGACGGTTGGCAAGACATATCAAGCAGGTATAAGCTACGTAATAACTTCGATGCTTATTTCAAGCTTCCGTCATGTGCGCTCACAGACAATCTATATTGGTTCGCGTTTCATCTCACTGCTGAGTGGGAGATTATTGATGTTAACGCGTATTCCATTGGCACCGTAAAACATCCTGATTTTGTTGAACTTGAGCCAATCGGTCCACTCACCGACGACGAGATTCGTGGGTTTATGGAGCACAAATAATGGACTTTGCATACTTCTACTTTTTCTTCAACCACAGGAATAGGAACTATAACAAATGATTACAGCGCTCTTCGTAATCGCAATCATTATTCTCTTCTTTTTCATAGCTGGTGTGGTAATAGCAGGTATCGCTGATGAAAGTGATCCCCTCGTGTTCGGCATCGCTGGTGCTGCGCTCTTTGGAATAGTCGAAGCAATCCTCTGCATCGTGCACTTCGCGCTATCACTGTAGCCATCATAGTTGTACACTTGGTAAAAAGTGTGATATAGTGAAACTATAATGGAAGGAGAATTTATGGATGAACTCAGTTTCCTGACCATGGAAGAGAAACAACAGGTTAGAAACTACATTGAAGGTGATCCAGAGTCAATCACTTTCGAAGACGGTCCTATTTGGGAGAAACTCTACAATCACTACGTGTTCAAGACAGGTGAGATGCCTCATGGCACTGCCAAAGCACGAACCGGTGACCCACATGAGTGGATCTTTGATCGTCTCGAACAAATTCTGGAGGCATAAGTGAAGACCAAGGAGATTCCACCCGTTCCTCGTTGCAAGGACTGTGGCGAGACTGTCATTTTCTTTCATAACTGCCCGAAGAAAGGAAAGAAATGAGGATCATCGCAGGCAAAGTGGACTGGTACCAAGAGTATGCAAACCGTCCGCAGCTTAGACTATTTGTTGATGAAATCCCCAACCGTGATGACATGGTCTACACGAAGAAGGATGGACTATATTTCAGTGAGCTCGACGGACTAGTCAGTTTCTTCAGCTATGACCGACCAGGTCAGGGTTTCAGTGGCAGTGGTTATACATTGGATATGGATGATGGAACGATTGTGGTACTGTCGGGTCCGTGGTCGTCACGTGCTGGCTGCATGAATGGCGCTGGGTTCACTCCCTGTCTCGACGTGTCCCTCACTGACGACGAGAGGGCCTGGGCAAAGGGCTATACCTTCCTCTCTTCCACTGTGACAAAGGAGCTTGTCGACGAGGCTCGTGACAGGATAGAGATTGGTGAATACTTCGTTCGCAGTTGGAATGGGAAAGAGAGAGGCGACAGATTTTACTTCCCACCTGGCTCAAAGTTCACGCTTGTGAGTCGAAACCGCAAGTCTAGAGGCACCGACATGTCTGCACAGCAGAGCAACAGCATGCCATCGTCAGGTGATGAGGAAACTGTCTATGAGCCAGCAGTCGAGCTTTACGGTGGAGAGATCTGGACAAAGGAGTAGCAAACGTGGCTAAAGAAAAGAAACTGCTGTGGGCATTCAATTGGAAGGGCGGTGGCTACAACCAAGTCTATGCTTACACTCATAAAAAAGCATTGGAAGAGATTGACCGTCTCTTCAAGAAACCAGATTCATCGCTCGATAGCACTCGGATTACCAATTTTCGTATTGTCGATGAAGAGAAATACTGGAACAGTCTCCCACTCTTTGACTAGGAGAATGCTTTAATGGCACGTGAATACCCTGATTGGTACCCGGAAGATCTCGTGGCGGAGGAAGACAGGCGTCGTGCAGATTGGGATGAAGGTGAGGAAATTGGACGAGAGTATGTCCGCAATCGCTTCCACTGTTGTCTTGAAGAAGACCTAGAAGAGTTTGATGGGCAAACGGAAGCTGTTGATATTGCTCGATCTAATGATGGAGACATGTTGCGTGCAAATGCGATCTACGAAGGCATGATAAAAGAAGTTGAGAAACTACTGAAAGGATTTTAACATGACTGATGCAGAAGGAGTTGCTGCGTGTTGGGGAGCTGCCTCACAGACTCTGCCCGAAGGTAAGTCAATGTGGTTGGGTGGATGACCATCAAGGTGGAGGGTTTGTGGAATATGTCACAGACATTGAGTACGCTAGGCGTATGAAGATTCTCGATACCATCGATGAAGATGGTAACGGTGAGGAAAGGATTGACTGGGAATGACTGAGACAGGTTTCTGGTTCTGGGAGCACTGCACTCCTCAGGTGGTGAAAGGCCTGTTCTGGCTCAACATCATTGCAGCATTTTTCTTTGAAGGGAAAGGATACACACCATGATCATCAGCAAAAAGGGCATCAGTTTCGAGGGAATAAAAGTGCAGCTTCCAATTCCTCCATTCTACGGTTACAAACGTGTGCGCTGCAGGAATACAAAGTACCATACTTTATACCCCAACACGTACGCCATCCTCAAGCTGTTCATCCCTGAAGATGCGACAATTGTCTGCGTACATAGCTTGAGTGGTGGCGACGATGGTTCAAAACCAGAACTAACGAATCTAGCTGACGGTGCATGGCAAATCATTACTCCAAGGATAAAAAATACTGTCATCACTTTCGATAGTAAAGTGAAGATGCGTAGCGATAAAGTGGAGGTAGTTGCTGCCTTTCCAGGATATAATGGAAAGTCATCTCGGATTAAGAATCCCGAAGACTACGTATTCTACAGCAAATATGATCGCAACTTCAACTATGTCGTTGGAAAGACAAAGACTGCAAAGCTTAACAAGACGAATGAACAGTGTGAGAGTGGCATCCACTTCTATCTCCACCGAAAGACACTAGACCTCTAGAATCTGGAGGTCTCTACAGAGGGCATTTCGGTGCCCTCGATAGAGGTTTTTAGAAATAAACAACACAGGAGAAGATCATGCCAAAGAGCAATAACAGCATTCAGCGTATCGTTGATCGTACATTCTCTGATACAGCAAGTGATCTATACAATGCATGTGTGGATTGTGGTGAGGAGCCACGTATCCATGTGGATGATTTCCTTGATATGCTGTGTGGCTCCGGTGAATTCGGCACATGGGAAGAGTGGGGTAAAGTGGAAGACGAGGTCAAAGCTGAAGTCGTTCGTCGGTGCTGTCCGGACAAGAAAGGATACATCTCACTATGATACCCGAAGTATATGGTAGACTCGTTGGTGAGGCGCGTAGTGGAAGAATGAAGAAAGGTGAAGCCATTCTTCGATATATCCATGCGTCAGTCGGTGGTGCGCGGTTCACTGATATCCAGCGATTCATTTGTGATGTCAATGAGTATGAGTTCGATGACTATCGAGAAGATATCTGGACTAAAGACAAATTCGTTTGGACTACAGAACTTGGTGAGTTCACGAATAGATATAGCCGTCGACCGGTCGGTGAACGATTCTATATCTATCACCTAACAGAGATCAATGGCTATCTCTTTAGCATAAGAAAACATCTTCGAAAGTGGGATAGTATAGCGGGAGTAGCAGAATATAATCACACTGCTATGGCGTATGGTAGAATTCTAAAAACACGTGCACTCAAACCGATCACTCGACGTGCATCTCGCGGCTACTACTGCACATATCTGTACGGCAGTTGTTTCAGGAAAGGAATCCTCGATAATTGTACTAAGGACGAGAATCGTCGATACTATGTCAAGACCGAAGTAGTAAGAAAGAACTTCCAAGTACCAATGGCGCCGGACAGGAATAGCAAATGAAGAGACTCGTTAAAGGATGTCGCGTATTCTATCTTGAAGTAGAGCGTGGTGCGAGTTATCACTGGGAAGATGAGAAAGTCCTGTTCGAAGGAGAGGATGCAAATTGGCTCTATTTCTATCGTGTAGATGATGATAGAATCCTTGCATTGTGTAGGCGTAATCTCGTCGAGATTGAAAGTGACTACAAGGAGAATGCTGATGAAATCGGAACCACACAGCGATTCTAACAAATGCTCAGTATGCAGCTCTCCCTTTCACCCAGCATCGGGCCACGCGCACAGTGAGAAGACCCGACTGTGTGGTCCGTGCGCTAAACACATGCTCAAGTGGTGGAAGCGGCAGATGTCTCGAAGATCTGGTAAAGTGAAGTTTTACAACTACGTTGAAAACTCAGCGAGGGTATCATGAGCCTGAAAGAATATGAATTCTTCTTAAGCAAAACGAGCAAAGCGGTCACGTCGATATTTGTTGTCGCGGAAGATCTTGAAACTGCAAAAGAAAGACTGTGGCGTATCGTTGCGAATGATTTGTCCAGTACTTCCATGCATGAACCGTTCGATGTTGAAGATCGATGGGACCATGTAGACTCAGGAGAACCAACAATCGATGAATATGTTGCTTATGATGACATACCGGTAACATGTGATACGTGCCAT
>Ga0209976_10001236_pt1 | contig 15316 bp, 34 predicted proteins | sample SumtaG_FD_182806 | JGI IMG/M metagenome (GOLD analysis project Ga0209976, IMG submission 182806) | Deep subsurface microbial communities from Indian Ocean to uncover new lineages of life (NeLLi) - Sumatra_00157 metaG (SPAdes) (version 2) | ecosystem: Environmental > Aquatic > Marine > Oceanic >...
ACTATCATTCTAAGTAGAGTAAGAGTATAGAGAACCTATTAGAATAGGTGGTATTTTAAGAGGTCTTAATAGGATAAGAGTATATCAAGATAAGAGTATAGAGCTGGAGTTATAATTCTAAGAGAGGTTAATATAAGAAGTACTTAACAGAATAAGTGTTATTAAATTAGGAATATAAGGATAGAAATAGTATAAGAATAGATATTGATTTTAAGAAGTGTTAATAAAATAAAGGTTAGGTTTGATAAGAGTTAATTAAGGACAAGATATAACAGAATAAGTCTGATAATGTAAAGTAAATGGAAAAATAAGAGCAAATATACAAAAACCTATTATGAATATTATTAATTTCTTATATTTCTTTTTCATTAGAATTATTCTCTTTCTTTTTAGGTTTATAAGAAAAAACTATTATTCCAATAATAGCTATTATCGGAAGTAATATTATAAGTAAAGTTATAACTGAAGTATCTGAAAAATCATCATAAATACAATATGAACCATCTGGTAAACTTCCAGTTTGATTACATGGATAATAAGATTTACTTGGAGTAGTTATACCTAATCCTATTGGATAAAATAAACCTATTAAGATTAATATAATACTGATTCCTATTATATGTATATATCTATTTTTCATTTTTATCATTTTCTATTACAATAAAGACAATTAAAAGTAATATTATTAATGTAATTATTGGAAATAACCATATAATTATATAAAATAAATTAGATAATATTACTGATATACCAAAATAAAAGCCTAACATAAAATACCAGAGAATAACTAAATAATTTAATATTATTTTTTTATTTAATTTCATTTTCTTTATTCTTTCTTTCTTTAACTCTTTTATTAACAATTAACTTTAAAATAACTATTCCAATAATTAAAGGAATAGCAATAATAGGAAATAAGTAAGACAATAGACATGAAATTAATCCTAAGAAAAACGTTAATATACATCCAGTTATATAACCTATTTTATAATCTTTTGATTTTTCTTTCCATTCTAATCTATTCATTATCATATATTAAGAAATAACCTTCATTCTTTTCTTTATTAAATTTATTATAGTCTGTAATAATTCCTTCATTATTAATTGTAATTAAATACATTCTCTTTTTAGATTCAGAAATAAACAAATGAATCTTATTTGGTAAAAACTCTCTTAATAATTTATTTCTCATAATTATTTAAAATGATTGTAAAATATTTCTTTTAATCTTTCTATATCTTTTCTTACTTCCTTCATTTTTTCTCTTGCTTTCTTATTTTCTTTTTTATTCTTAACAAAATTCTTATAATTCATAATTATATTATGTTTAAATTTGTTGTAAACCAAATTATAAATCCAAGTATAATAGAAATAAATATTATCTTAAATATTAACCATACAATTCTTAATTTTATCTCATCATTCATAATTAATCTTATTCTCAATTATTATAGTTAGAATATAAAATAATAATTCAATTTCTCTTTCATTTAATTTAATGATAATAGTTTTATGTTCATGTTTAGGATTAAAATAAAATTTTATACCATTATGTTCACACTTCTGAATCTTAATTTCTTTATTAATCTTTACTGTAGTAATCATTCTTTTTTACCTTTTAATTCTATATAAACAAATGGTTCATAATTTAAATCAATTTCATTATCAAACATTTTCTTTTTAACAATATCATGAGTAATCTTACCATTTAATAAAGGTTTGATTATATCTACTATTTCAATTACTCTTAATCTTAATCTTTTTGGATAATTTTTAAGAATTTTAAATTGTAAACCTTTCTTTCTATGAGATTCTACTTTTTCATAAGTATTATATAATTTAAAGTATTTTTTTGCTTTATTATATGGTAATGTAAATTTACCATAAGTATTATTATTTACATCATGAAAAACATAATTAAAATTATCTGAATTAAAGTTATTTCTATGTTGGCATTCAATAATAAAATTAGCTTGTTTTCTAAATCTTTTATCTATAGTTGATAACATTGGAGTAGTTAAATAAATATCTGTAAAAGATTTTCTTGTATGAAATATTATACTTGATATATATTCATTTAGAGAACTTGAACTTACTCTTGATTCAATCCAAGAATAACCCTCATCCATTAGAATAACAATATTATCTTTAAGTTCAAATAAATCTGGAATACCTAATTCTCTATAGTTAGGAATATTAATTTTAAAATTACTCCAAATTTCTCTATTTTCCAATAAAATTAAAAGAAGCATAATTAATGTTTTACCACTTCCTAAATTACCTATTACTATAACTAACATAGTATTAATCTAATTTGGTATTAAAACTAATATTTTCATTTAAATTTTTATTATTTAAATTTGATATAGCAGAAATAATTTCCTTCCTTCCGTTTCTGTCTTTACTAACCATATATTCCATAAATTTTCTAATATATGTAAATATTGTTTTTGCTGTAATTGGATAACCATCTTTTTTTAAACTTGTAGCTAACATAAATAATCCTGCTAATTGTCTTGGTCTTGGAATTTCTGTTTTTAATTCTAAATTTTTTTTACCACTCATAAGATTATTTAGAATTTGCTGAATAGAAACGTCATCATTTTCTATTAAATCTTTAATTCCTTCCATTATATAAACCCCATTACAATATAAGTACTAAACCCTCCAATTAATATACCAAATATTATATCCATCCAATTTCTTTTAGGTTTGTCATTAAGATTTTTTGTAAAATCAACTATTACATGCTTATTAAGTATTAAATCTGTATATTTAGTATTAATTTTAGTTTTAATATCAATAAATAGTAGTAAATCTTTTGTAGAAATATCATAGCAATAATAATTATTTAAACCTTTTGAGTATGAATGCTGAGATATATCTATGATATAAGCATTATCTTTAAAATTAACATTTTCAGTGGTGGATTTAATTCTTTTTCTAATTACTTCTGTATAAAAATTTCCATCTTTATTGTAGAATATAACTATATATTTTTTCTTAAACATTTTTATAAACCTCTTTTCTTTTTGAATCCTTCATAATAATCTAAACCAGCTATTAAAAATATAATAGATTGAAAAAAGATAAAAAATAAACTAAAATATGGAGTAAATGGCATAAATGGATAAGTTAAACATATAAAACCTATTAATAATGAAAATAGGTAAGTAAGGATTAAGGGTAATATATCTTTAACTTTCATATATAAATATAGCATTAAAATTATTAAAAAGAAAATTACAGAAATATGAGAAAATATTATACCAACATTTTCTATTTCTTGTCCCGCGTGAGTAGGGTCTGGAAAAGGGTCTACAGGTTGAAATATCATATTTTATTCATTACCTCCAGTTAATTTTTTTATTACTCCTATAGAATAACCAAGTGTTAAACCTATATATATAACACTTCCAAATATAGCAATTTCTATAATTAAACTAAATACAATTAAGGTTAAAGTTGTCCATAAACCTACATAAGCAGTTATCATAATAATTACTTTTGCTGAATAAGGATTCAAACCAGACCCTAAAACCGAAATTCCTATTATACCTGCTACAACAGCTACAGTTATTATTAATGCTATTCCAGCATTTATTAAGACTGAAGTATCAATTTGAAATATTACATCTTGAGCTTCTACTAAAAAAGTAGTTGTATTACCATTAATTAATGAAACATTATCAACTTCTACATTTATAGTATTAGAGATATAATCACTTCCTAATATAATACTAAATAAAGACAGAAAAACCATTACTAATATTGTTAAACTTATTAACATTTTTATTAGCCTCTACTTTTTTGAACATTATTTCCAATTATAAATATTAATACAATTAAACATAAAATTATACTCCATAATGGTAATAATGCTGACCATACACAAAAACCACAAAATATAGTTAGCCAACAAAAGAAAGTTTCTATATCTTTATAAGTTAAATAGGTTAATGCTAAAGCCAAACCAAAAGTTATAGATAAACCTAATACTATATTTGTAGGAGTTATAACAACCATTTATTAAACCACTTCCTTTTTACTTTTAAAGAATACCATTATTATACTTGGAAATACAATAATAAAAAATAACCAATATGGAATTAAAGTACTAATTGTTAATACAAGAGAAAATAATATAAATAAAGGTACTATTACTTGTTTTCCAAACCTACTTGAAAATAAAAATGTAGGTACTAAAATAATAATTAATGGAATCATCATATTAAGTAATGATTCTGTAATAACACTAACATCTATATCTATAACATCTATTAATTCTACATTATAAATATAACCAGAAGTTAAACCTGTTATTACATTATTATCCTTATCGGTTATTAATACTATTATATCTCTTACAGTATTGTCTTGAGATAAAAGAAATCTTGTAGTTGTAAGTGTATAAGGTATTGGAAGTATTTGAGAAATATCAGTATAATTAATTCTTATATAACCATAAGCATTATTATCCATATCAGACCTAAATGAAAAAGCATAATCAGAACTATTAACATCATTAATATTAAAAGTGGCTTGAATGTATTCTAAATTTGTATCGTCTGCTATATGTAAGAAATATAATCTATTATTAGAAACATAAAAATAACTGTCATCTATATCTACTCCAGAATGTTCAAACTCTAAATTATATTCTATAACACCTTGCTTTAATATAACTCCATCTATTTTGAATGTAGAAATATTAAAATAATGATTTTGAAGAGTAAAAACAAAAGTAATATTAGCTATTGTTGTATCAGAATCATAGCCATTAATAGTATGAACTTCATTATAATAATTTCTCATACTTCTGAATTCTGTCATTGACATACCAACAGTATAACTTCCTTCTACTAATCCAATATTAAAAGAACCATTAGCTTTTAAAAATAATAAATTATTAATTTGAGTATTCCATGTTTGAGCAATATTATAAACAGCATAAGCCAATTCTGGAGTTTGAGAAATTCCATTATAATATACTCCAATATTATCTATATTCCAATGTAAATCAGCATAATCGACAGAATGAACTAAAAGAGAAATCTTAGTTAATCCATTTTTTCCAGTGTAAAAGTTTGGTACTGTATAAGAATCATCATAAACTCCATCTATATAAAAATCAATGAAGGTTATATCTAATTCATAATTAATAAATACTACTACTCTATAAATTTTTCCAGTGGTAATATCGTCTCTTACTTGTAAACCCCAAAAATCATCTACAGCTTGAAAAATATTCATAGAACCATTACTTCTAAAATCCAGCATTGCTATATAATTATCGTCTGATGATTCTATTATTAAAGTGTGTGTACCGTTATTTCCAGTCATATCCATCATTTCAAACTCTATATCTACAGTAATAAAATTATCTGTAGAAGTAAAATCATCATTAAGTATTCCTATTGTTTGAGCTAATCCATCTGTAGAAAGTTTATATACTCTGTCATCAGATTCATTAGGGTCTTGAATTATTATAGCTAATTCATTTTCAACTCCAGTTTGCTCCCATCCTAAAGCTTCTTTAGTATTTACTGGAATTAAAGTATTTATACCACTTAAAGCAAATTCATATTTATCTACTTCTTTAAAACCAGTAATATTAAGATATGGAATAAGATTATCGCCAATTATATAACTTGGTAAATTATCGCCAAGATTATAATAAGGGTCTGCTATATTACCATAATTGTCTAAGAACATAGAATTGACAGAATCGCCTTGAGCTTGAATGGTAAATGCGTCAATTCCATTACCTCCCATATTATCATGAGTAGCTTGATTATCAACCTTTAAAACTAAATCTACATAAAAATCAAAAGTATTATCAGCCCTCCATGTAATTCTAATATGATAAAATATATCATTACTAACAGCTTGTATTAATTGCCAAACATCAAACTCATCTTGATATTCTAAATTACCACCGTCTATTTTAAGATAAACAATAATTCTACCAACCCCTTGATCTGCTATTGGCATATGCCAATATTGATTAACCTCATTTGTTCCAAGATAATATTCAATTGTACCAGAAGTAGAAGGAGTAAAGTAATGAGATATAAGAGGGTCTTCTGCTGGAGTTATATCATCTGTAAGATTAAAGACTTTAGTAAAAGAATCAAAATTAGGGCTTACAATACAATCTCCATCAAAAAGAATTGAACCAGAAACTATATTAGGTAAATCTCCAATATTTTGTTCAGTAAAAGTATAAGTAGCATTAATACCAGACCAAGAATAACCAATTGCGTCAAAATATATTTGGTAATTACCTGTAGAACCAGTTCTAATAAACAAACCTTCCAAATTATCTGCTACAGTTCTAAAATCAATACCAGAAAGAATTTGAATATTATCTAAATAAAAATCAAACAAATCAGAAGTACAATTGAAAATTATTTTACTATGATACCATTTGTTAGAAATTACACTTATACCCGTATCTGTTAAATCCTCTCCATCATAATATTTAAACTTGCCAGATATCGTAAGAATTGATATCATTGTATCAGTATCATTTTGTAAATAGAAAAGTACTGTCTTAGCTGAATCAGAAAAATACCACCACCACTCAACAATACCAGAAACTATATTATCATCAAAAAAGTTAGTCATGTCTATATTTCCTGCTACACTATGATTCATAAGTATTACTTTAGAATGATTATCGAAATCACTAATTACATTAAGATTACCCCCAGTTTCATCTATATTACTCCATCCTAAAGGAATAGTTCCATCTATATCATTTTCAAAACTATAAGTAGCATTATAATGACCAGAATAATAACTTGAATTTTTAACATTAAAAGTATTGTCAAACTCATTTATAGTAGAATCAATTAAAACATTATCATCAAAAGTATAAGAAATATCTGTAGCTCCTTTAACAAAATTAGTAGGAAATAAAAATAAAGATAATATTAAAAATACACTTATTATTATATATTTTCTATTCATAATACAATACCAGATACAAGTGAAATAATTAGCATTACTAAAGCAATTAATAATATTGACTTAATTAATAAATATAATTCTTTAAAAGTTTTGTCAATATCCTTTTGATTAGGTTCTATTTTCTTTTCCGGAATAATAATTAGTTCTTTCTTTTCTGTATCATCCATATTTTTCAAACCAGTTCAAAATAAAATAAAAAAAATAAAAAATGTGAAATCAGAGAATTAACGTATAATTAGCTTGAACGTGCTTTAGGTAAAAACATCATAACTACGGAAATAATTGCTATAATAGGAAGTAAGGTGACCAAAAGTACTAAAACTGTAGGGTCAATAACGTCAGCCAGAGTATCGCCAGATGTGGCATTTACAATTACATTTCCCGCATTACCAATTAATCCGAGAGCTATAGGGAAAATTACAGCTATAATAATTAATGCGACAGCTAAAGTTATAACCTTTCTATATGATTCAGCCATTTTTATCAAAAAATCTTTTTTTTATGAAAAATTTTATAAATTTAGTTATAAATAGTAATGTTTGTTCACTTTTAAGGTTTTTGGTTGAAAATATTTCATATTTTTCTTTACTACTAAAGAATTTATAATTATACTAAAGAATTGATAATTATACTAAAGATTTAAATAGTAGTTATTCCTTTATTTAATTATGACACATTTAAAAATGAATGCTTTTGAAAAAGATGATATAATTACTAAATTAAATAAAATTTATTTAAATTCTAAGAACTTAAATAAAACAGATATTAAAGCTATAATCAGAGTTATGGATATAGTTCTTAATAAAATAGAAAATAAGTGAATAAAAATGGCAACAAGAATAATAGAATGGAAAAATGCTGACAAAACTGAATATGAAATTATGAAATGGATATACAATTATAATAAACATGAAGTTTATAGATATTTTAGAAATTCAGCGGGAATAATAACTAAGGATAAAATAGGAAGTTTATAAATTAACCAAAAGTGAATAATTATGAGATTGATTGAAAAAAATATTAAAGAAATGAAAACAAAACGATATGGAGTAAAAACATTATTAATTTTTAAAAGTAATTCTAATTTTCATGGTTTTATTGAATATACAGCTACAAGAAAAATGCCTAATGGTAAGGTTTTTAGAGTAGATAAAGCAATATATAATCAAAATGGCAATCATATAGCTTATTATCCAAAAACAAAACCAATGTTTAATACTAAGTTTTAATTTTTCTTTTTGAAAGTTAATTAGATAAACCTAATTAACCAAAAGTGAAATAATTATGATTGAGAAAATTGTTAAAGTATTAATATTAATTACATATTTAATATTATCAATTCTTTCTATATTAGAAATAATATTTTTTAGTAAGTTTTATTGTATCATATTTCAAATTACAATAATAACTCCATGTTTTATATTTCTGTATATAGCATTTAGTATGATTAATATAACAGATTGAATAATTAATTCTTTTTCTTTTTTTATTTATTTTCAAAATTATAAGCTGTAATTAAAGGATTAGGATGTAAATCTTTATAATCGTCAAAAGAATAGTAAGGTAAAGAATCAATATTAGAACTAATTACTTCTTTAAAATTACTGAAATCAGAAATCCAATGTCTTTTAGTATCAGAATTACAATTTACGCTTCTTACATCTTTAACAATTGTATTTACTTGGTCTAAACATTTATCTCTTACTAATCCTTCTGATATTTTTCTCATATGGTCTATTTCAAATGATTTACTCTCTAATTTTAAGTTTTTCTTACAGAATTTAAACCAATTACCTATAAATCTTTTAGGTATCCCTCTGGTTTTGATTAAATCATCAATTTGATACATACCAGTATTAAGAATTATTCCTTTACCTTCTTTTTCTAAATTCCACTGTCCAAGTTGTTTACCGATATCAAGATATTTATCTAAAGGAATATTTGAGATAATAGAATCTGTATGAATAGCAATTATATTATTATATTTCTTTCTTGGTATATCTTTAATAACAGACCACCTTCCGAAAGCAGTAATCTGAGAAGCGTATACACTATTATATAAAACTCCACTTTTTAACTCATAATTATCGAAAACATCATAATTCTTATGAATTTCTATAAAACATCCATATAAAGCATTCATACATAATTTAACTAAGTTATAATCTAATTCTGGTAATTTTCCTTTAAGTTTTTGCTTTTTCTGGAAAAGAAAATCTATTTTATCTTTAAATGGTTTATGATTATTCTTAGGATTAGTTTTACATAAAGCAGATTCATAGAATACATACCCTTCTTTAACTTCAATTATGTATTCTCTAATTAAATCGATATCAAACCAAGTTAACCATTTTTCAATTATTCCATTAGGAAATTTATTAACTCCCTTATGAGTAATGGGAATAGTAGGAATTACATAATCTTTAGGAATATCTATTTTAACATTAAAATAACCAAAACATTTTTCTTTAGGAATAATAGTAGTTTTTTTCCATAAACCATCTCTTAAACTAAGTAAATCTTTAATAAAAAATGGATATTGGCTTACAATATCATAAAGAAAAAGATTATCAAAAAACCCTCTCTTAAACATTTCAAACCTACCACCAAAATAACAATCATAGGATATTTGTAGTAATATTTCTGGTATATGTGAGATTTTTGGAATAAAACCATTATGTCTAAAGAATTGTTTGCTTAAAGAAGCCGAACTTACTAAATATTTTGGTAATGGTAATCCTACTTTTTGTATGGAATCAATTAATAATAATCCTAATTTCTTGGTTAATATACAATCTTGAATACAATAATCAATTATATCATTCTCTCTCTTATTCCAGTAATCTAAAGAAGTATTTAGTAAATTGCCATCTATATCATTAATTTTAACATCTTTAAGATATTTCTCACTACTTTTGTTTAATCCTACTTTAAAAAAGCTGAATATATCTGTAAATACTACAGTTTTCCTTCTGGATATATTTTTAATGGAAAACATCCTTCCTTTTAACCATTTTAATATATATCCTTTATATCTAATAGATATACCATTTTTTAACCAATGAATTTTTTTTAATATCCATTTATTCCTTACTTTTGATTTCTTAGATTTCCATAATTTAAGAATAGAGGTAATATCAAAATCAAGATTATAAAAAAATCTATAAGTTTTAGTATTATCTGCTAAATAGAATAAGAACTTGATACAATCCAAAAATGAAGGATTAAGTAAATATTTAGAACCTGAACAAGCAAGTAATTTACAAGAACCTTTATAGGTTTCTGTATCAAAAGCAAGTACTTTTTCGCATGAATATAATTTCTTAGTAGATAACCTTCTATTACTTATCTTTAATCCATTATCAAGAATGTATTCTTTTTTATGATCTGATTGTATATAACTTAATGATTCTATTAAATCATCTAATTCTTTTTCAATAACTTCATAATGTTTTTGTTGTTGTTTCTCAATTGTTTCTTTTGTAATTTGATTTACTGTATTAACAAGATTAACTGTATTAATTTCTATAATTGAATTAATAACCATATTATAATTTCATAAATGTATTATATTATCTTTTCTATTCTTTTTAAAAGAACTTACATATTGTAAATGTCTTTTTATAGAAACCCTTCCTTTTTCATTACAGAAAGAACAACCATTACCTTTTTCTTTACCAAAACTACATATAGGACATTTTTTAAATCTTTTTCTCATAATTAATAACCATATTGGATTAATATATCTCGATCTATTTGATTTAATTTAAGATAATCTTTTTTTGGAAGTTTTAAAAGCTTCCTAACCCTTCTAATAGCATTTTTCTCACTTATTCTATGTTTAGTTTTAACACTTTTAGTCATTTTTCCAAATTTGGTTTGTTCAAAAGGAATTCTTGCTGGTTTGGTTTTAATTTTAGCTTTACGTTTAGCTCTTTTCTGTATTCTTTGTTTTTGAATTGTAGTTCTATGTTTAATTGGAATAGAACCTTCTTTTTTAGCTAAATTTGGTTCTGGAAGTTTTCTTATTTCTCTAACTTCAGCTAAAAACTCAGTTCTACGATTACTTATATTTTGATTCTTGGCTTTATCTAATAATTCATTAGTAGAATCATTAGGGTATTTTAAGATTAACTCCTTCCTTAAAACCTTTTTGTCGGTCATATTTTTGATTGAAAACTTTTTAGGTATAATATAAAATGATGGAAAACATTTAACAAAATCGGTACTTGAACAAATAGGGTAATCAAAATCAAAATTTCTAAAATTTTTTCAGCTTTTTTAATAAAAACTGAACATTATTCATTTTTTCATTTTCAAATTTGAATAGGATTTAAATATGAAGTTGGATTATATTTAAATATGAATCAAATTAAATTAGAAAGAATAATGATGTATTCTTGGATTGCTATGGCTTTAATAATGGTATTTTTCTTAATGATTGTACCTACTATAATTCAATTTACTAAAGGTAATGATTTATTATTTTGTATCATCATTACAATAATATTATTAATAGACTTAATTCCAATATTTATATTTAATAAAGCAAGTAAAAAACTAAAAATAATTAAGAAAGAACAATCTAATTAAGATAACTTTTCTAACCTATTTAGTTAAACTACTTAGGGAAAAGTGAATAATCATGGTAAAAAAATATAGATTAATAACCTTTAATTGTTATAAATGTGGTCAAGAAGTTAAAGTATTATTTCGAAATAATGGAAATTTACAATTTTCTATTCTTGATAAATTATATAGTGTACATGATGTATTAACAGATTTAGGTTATTATGTATGTGTTGATTGTAATCATAAATCAAAAATAAAGTTTAGTTATATATTTAGTTAAAATTTCTTTTTTAAAGCTATTTAGTTAAACTATTTAGCGAAAAGTGAATAATCATGGTTGATAAATCAAAAAACAAACAAGTAATAGTTAAACCAGTTAGTAAACCTAAAGAAACTAAAACTGAACTTTTTATTAGACTTGCTACTAAAAGGGTTGGTTCAGTTTTAAAATCTTTAAGAATTCTTGGTAATTGTTCAAATAGGAGTAATTATGAATACTCTAAAGAGCAAGTAGATTCAATAAATATTTCCCTTACTAAAGCTCTATTAGATACAATAAATAAATTTATACCAAGTAAGAAAGAGCAAGAATCATTTAAATTTTAATTTCTAATACCTTTTTTAAACTAATTAGATAAACTGATTAGTGAAAAGGAAGTGAATATATTATGTTATTACAAGAATTAACTGAAAATGAAATAACAATCCAAATATTAATAGGTATATTAGCTGTTTTAGGTTTTATTATATTGATTATTATAATGGAATTACACACATATTTTTCAAGAAAAATACATGATAATTACCATAAAGGATATAATAAAGCTAAAGATGATAAAGTTCAATACTATAAAACAATTAAGGAATTAATAGATTCTTTTAAGATAATTCTTAGTGAATTATATAAGGATAACTCGAAATTATCAATAATTACAGCTCAATTATTAATAGATTTTAAAGTTTCATTACAAGAATACTATTCTAATTAAGATTTTCTTTTTAAAACTAATTAGATAAACTAATTAGTAAAAAGGAAGTGAAAATATGTCAGAAAAGAAAAGTGAAAAGAAGGAAAAAAGTAAAATTGCTTGGTTAAGTGAATTCTCTCAAGAATCATTAGTCAAATCTGCTGAAATAGAGATTAAACCTAAATTTGAAATTGAAGGTATAGGTATTGAATTTGCTAAGAATGTGGTTATTCTTAGTGAATTGTATAAAGTAGAAATACCTAAAGAAAAAGCTATAAATCAAAAAACTAAATTATGGTCAATAGATTTAGAATATGAAAACGTACCTCATTCTTTTTTAGCTGAAAGTGGTTCTTTTAGGTATCAGTTAGGAGTTATTATGGAAAAATTGGAATATACAGAGCCAAAAGAACTTATTGGTTTACCAGTAAGAATTTGGAAAGTAATTGCTAATATTAATACTCCTACATTTAAGGGAAAAGCTGAAGTGTATAAAGTTATATTAATGTAATACTTCAAATCTAATAATTAACATTATTTTTTTTATTTTAATACTAAGGAAGTGAATAAAATTATGAAATTTGAGAAATTTTTAAATTGGATACAAGATAAACTATTAAATTATCCAGATATATCATTACCTACAGTTAAATTATTTATTCAAGAATTCTTTAACTGTTTAAGCGATAAAGAAAAAGAAAGATGTACATTACAAATAAGTATTATTAATGAATTTACTTTAAAACAAATAACTATAGATTCTTTTGTTAAAGATGTTATAATAGATAATTTAGATGATTTATTAAATGAGATAAAAAAAGATGATTGATTTGGATAAAAGATATAAATTAAAAAAAGGTAAATTTGGATGTTATTTCTATGATTCTAAAGTAGAAGTAGATTTATCATTAGAAATGCTACTAAATAGATTAAATACATATGAATTTAGACTTATACATCAATATGACAGAAATAATATTATGACAAAAGAAATCTATAACTTAAGAGATAATATAATTGAATTAAAAAATAGATTAAGAGTTTATGAGAAACTATGAAAAGATATTATATAGATAAGGTATTAAAAATCCATAATTATACTTATGATAAAGATAACATGATTTCTAAAGCTAAATGTAGTACATGCCATTCTAAAATGAATTTTCTATTCGCTAATAGATTAGGTAATCATATTAAACTTGGATTTATTTGTTTTACTTGTAATTCTATTTTCATATCAAATAAATATAATCTATTTAGTTGTACAATATCTTTTTTACCTACTAAAAGAATGAAAAATTAATTAAATTTTATTTTTTGTAAGTTAATTAGAAAAACCTAATTAACCAAAAGTGAATAATAATGAAAGAAATCTTAGATAATAAAGATAAAGCAATCATAGAGAGATTCAATGATAAGAGATTTATATGAATTCTTAGATGATATATATAATGAATTAAAAAGTATGATTAAATCAATTTCTAATAAAATCCAATAAAGTGTATAAATATGAAAAAGAAAAATCTTGAATATCAAATAGATTATGAAATTATATTATTTGGTGTTGAGCCATTTACTAATATATCAAGTAAAATAGATAATTTCTTAATTGATATAAATAAACATAATTTAGTAGCTAAATATTCTTGGAAAGTAATAGATAATAAAATTAAAAAACATAGATTAAAAAGATTCTTTAAGTATCTAATAAGAAAAATAAATGAATTTAGAAGTGAATAATATGGATTTTGAAAGTATATTAGATAAAGCATTAGGAATCGCTAAAGATAAAAAATTTATAGTACATATTTTTAATGGAAAAGATATAACTGTAGAAACTAAAGAATTATCTTATTTACAATTAGGTACTTTTTTAATTACTAATGCTGAAGGCATAAAAGAAATAAGGATATATACTAATTAAATAATTAATTAATTAATTTTTATTTTTGTAAGTTAATTAGATAACCTAATTAACCAAAAGTGAATAATATGAAAAGTGAATATTGTAAATTTTATCTTAAATGTAGACGTTCACATCATTCAAATTATTTATGTAGAAAGAATTGGCTTGGTTGTCCTATATATAAAAGATTAATTAAATATGAAAACTTAATGAAAAGAAAGTGAAATGATATGAATATAATTAGTGTAGAAAATGAATGTATTCAATTTAGTAGAAAAGAAATGATTGATTTACATAGAGAGATAAACACATTAAATTTAGATGATAAACCAAAATTAATACAATTAAATCTTTTATTAATTGAATTAATTTAAACCAAAAGTGAATAATATGAAAATAGATTTTATTTATTTATCATCTGATACAAAAAGTAAATTAATTTATAAAGTAATATATAAAAATAAGTTTAAGTTTATTATTCAAAAATATTACTTTAAGATTAGATTGAACTGTATATTAATAATTAAAATAAATTTATTTACTAAGAAAACAGTTTTATCAATATATTCTGAAGGTTATACCTACTTAATTTAATAATTAACTTCTTTTTCTTTTTTTACTTAATCCTTCTTAAACCTAATCCTTATTTTAATAACACTTCTTTAAATCAATATCTATTCTAATACCAATACTATATCACTACTCCTATTAGATTTGGTCTTATTAGAATCAACTCTTATTGTATTAGGTCTTAACAAGATTAACTTCCTACTTCTCTACTCCTATTTTAATAGGTCTTATCCTAACTACCCATCTTAAAATGACACCTCTTAAAACCGTTCTACTCTATACCAGATAGGTTCTCTGGATTTGATGAAAAAACGCGACTTAACTG
>Ga0209976_10001237_pt1 | contig 15307 bp, 18 predicted proteins | sample SumtaG_FD_182806 | JGI IMG/M metagenome (GOLD analysis project Ga0209976, IMG submission 182806) | Deep subsurface microbial communities from Indian Ocean to uncover new lineages of life (NeLLi) - Sumatra_00157 metaG (SPAdes) (version 2) | ecosystem: Environmental > Aquatic > Marine > Oceanic >...
TGAGAAAGTCCATAAAGTATTGATATAATAATGGCAGCACTACCTCCCAAACCACTCTGACGAGGGATTGTAGTAAGTAATCCAAATTCAATATTCTGTTCTTTAAATCTTTCCCAAAAACTAGAACTCGTTTTATATAGTCGATATATACTAGCATAAACTAACCCATATTCTCCCAAAGATTTTTCCTTTATATCTTTTATATTTTTACTGAGTTCTTCTTCAGCATCTATCTCAAAGGCATATCCATTTGAATCCTTAATTATTTTATAAGTTAAAAATCTACTAGAGTTTTTAGTTTCTCTTACGTATAAAAATACAGATAATGGATTTTCTATTCCATTAATCGCAACTGCGGGCATCCAAAAATCGGCTTCTACAGCATCTAACGGATTTATTAAATTAATTCTCGAAGGAGTTTGAACTATAATTTCTGGCTTTAAACTTTTAAGAAAATTTACAATAGAATTAAGCAACTTTAAAACCTAAGCTTAGTTTACATTAAGTTAATTAAAATTCTTGGAATTTATAAGTTTTATTTTAAATATTCCAACGTGCCGAAAAAAACAACAACAAATAATAATAGAAAGTTTTTCATTATCCTCTCAATAAGTTTAATACTAATTTTATTACCATTTATTATTTTCAGGGATAGATTATTTGTTATAACTAGTAGATCGATGGAACCAACCTTGAATGTAGGAGATCTTATCATCCGAGGAGATAAAGATCCGGAAGAAATTAAAGTAGGGGAAGAAGATGGAGATATTTTAATATTAAGAGGTCCGGATTATTTTTATGATGAAGGATTTGATCCGATTTTCTGGGGAAATTTAGAGGAAGGAACTCCAATCATACACAGAGCTATTGATAAAAAAAAGATTGGTGATAAGTGGTATTTTATGACAAAAGGAGACAATAATTTAGTAGCAGATGGGGGATATAAATTTATTAATAAGACTGATGAATACGATTATGTTGTAATAGAGTATAATAGTTCAAATGTGATATATATTTCTGAAACTGAAATTTTAGGCATAGTAATTTTTAAAATCCCCTATATTGGTTATATAAAATTGTATTTTCCGGTAATATTTGCCTTTTTAATAGGGATTTTGATGTTTTATTTATTAATAAAGTTATTTAATTATGAAATTAAAATTGTGAAGGTTCAAAATAAAGGTGAATAAAAAGAAAAAAGCTATGTTTTTATAATTTTATGTCGAAAATTAGATGATATGGTTAAAAAAGGGAAATTTAAATTATTATCTTATGTGATTGAAGATCAATTAATCTTTTATAAAAGCCTAAATAAAAACAAAAAAATTTTGGCTTTTTCGATTATTGAAGTCGAAAGCTTTTTTCCACTATTGCAAATTCTTAGTGATTTTTTAAGAAAAAGATTTATTAAATACTTCTCAATCCAATTAAAAATCCATGAGGAAAATAAAAAAATATTTTTACTAAATTTTGAGGAGATTAATAAAAATGAAATAAATAAGCTCTATAATTTAATATATCAAAAAGTCAATAATAATAAGAATCAGTTAACCTTCTTGAAAAAAGCTAGCTTAGAAAAGATGTTTCTAAATATTTTCAATAAAAAGAATACTTCTAATTTATCAATATCTAAATCACAAGATTCAATCCTAATAAAAAATCATAAATTCTCAACTGTATATAACTTTTACACATTAAATCTTAATAGAGTTCAAACGAAATCCTCCTTTATTCATAATTTCGTGAATTTAGCTAGTAGTTTTAATATTAATGGTTATTTGATTTTTAATTTCAGACCAAATTTAGATAATACTATAAAAATAGCACCATATTTTGTAGAATTTAATAATAACATTAACCATACTGAAAATATTGACCATAAAATTAATGATTTTTATAATTACGAATTATTATTAAAACAAAAATTGGCATTAACGAGATTTTTTTATTTTTTGTGGAGATTTGACATTTTTAATAATAATATCTCATTTAACGATTTTTCAGAATTATTTATAGAATCTTCAGAGCAATATGATTTTCATGATTTAATTAAATTTAATTCTCAATTTGAAACTAACTTACTAAAACAAAAATTAAGATTCAAAAGATTAAATCGGAATTTAATAATCATTGAACAGAATGTGTTGTTTTACTCGGCTTCCATTTTAGATTCTAAGTTGATTTTAAAAATTCTAAAAAGGTACTATTCAAAATTTAATATTTTTTTATTAATTTTGAATGACAGCGAGTATGATAAATTACTTAAAATAAACAAAATTGATATATTAAATAATGTAGAGGTTTTAGATTCAAATAAATTCACTAAGTTAGACTTTAAAGTTTTTAAAGACCTTAGTTTAAAAAAAGCTTGAAATTAGAATACTCCTAAATCAATCGCAATATCTTGAGCAGAATTATCTGGGTGAAGTTTAATAAAAGCCTTTTTTTCTCCTCGTGAAGTTATTAAAGTATTAATTTTTAATACTTTTACGTTATGAATTTTTTCAATAGCTCGTTTTATTTGACTTTTATTTGCTTTCCTGTCGACGATGAAAACTAATTTATTTTCTCGTTCAATCAAATCGAAAGTTTTTTCAGTAATTAATGGCCTTTTAATAACTTTATAATATCTTTCCATGTTATATCAACGCCTCATACTTATTATTTAACTCGTTAAATGCAGATTGAGTCCATATAATTAATCTACCAGCCTCTCCTCCAGGAGCCAAATTTTCAATAGATAAATCTTCAACGTTAATTACTTCGGTTCCAGGGATATTTCTGGACGCTTTTAAAATTCCAAAGTCATCTCTTATAACAATTAGTATCCCTTTCTTTTTTTTATATTTACGACCCCTACGTTTTCCTTTACCACTTCTAATTTTTTTACTTTTTTTGATTTTAAATAATTCATTTTCAAATCCTAAGTCACATAATACTAAAAAAATTTGTGATGTTTTTTTAATTGTTTGAATTTTATCATCTACAACTAGAGGTATTTCAGGGATATTTTCGACGCTATATCCTCTTTTTTTTACAAATGTAACATCTCCAGAAGCAGATATGGCCGATAACAAGGTAAGCTTATGCGTTTTTTTATTAATTTTTTTCTTAATCCTTTTTTCTGTTTTAATTGCGTGAGGTCTCCTGCCTCCTCTTGCAAAAGGAACACGCCCCACATTTCTGGCTGTAGGGAAACCGGAACCCTTTATTCTAGGTGCTCTTGACATCCCATGACCTGTACCCCAACCCTCAGCTGTATTTCTAAGACCTGCTCTTTTATCCCTACCTTGAACTTGTTTATTTTTACTTTGATAAATTTTACTAGCTTTCCCAATAAGATCTTTTCGTGGTTTAATTGAAAATAATTTTGGCTTCTCAATTAACCCTTTAGACTTTCCATCCAATCCATAAATATTAATTTTTACCATATAATCACTTCTCGTTAAATATTTATTTTCGTTGTTGACTTTCTCGACTGATAAAGGTAATTTCCGGTGATTGCACTTTAAATGATTTTAAAGGTCTAATTGTTTTTCTCAATCTAATTAATCTCTTTTTAGGTCCTGGAACAGAACCCAATACTAAAAGATAATCTCCCTTAATTTTTCCATAATTAATTAAACCGCCTTTAGGATTAATTTCCTCTTCATTTTCACCAATAAGCATAATTCTCTTATGATATTCTGTCCTCTGATGGAATCCCATTTGTCCAGGTCTTGGAACAGTATAAAGAACTCTAGCAGGATGCCATGGACCGATACATGCTACAGCTCTTTTGATCTTATTATTTTTTCTGGTTAAAATTTTAATACCAAATCTTTTAACGGGACCTTGGAATCCTTTTCCTTTGGTAATGGCAATTACATCAATTAATTCTCCCTCAGTTAAAACATCCCGTGCTCTTATTTCTTGTCCAAGATAATTTAACGCGAAATTAAACTCTTCGACTGGATCTTTATTTGAATTTACTTTTATTTCAATAATATCTGGTTTTTTTCGTGGAATTGATGTTTCATAGGGTTGAGTTTGGAAAATTCCTCTAATTTCACATGTATTATTTATCTTATTTAACAAATTCTCTTTAATTTCATCAAAATTATATTTTTCAAAATCAGGAATATTAATTTTTCTTGTTAAAAAATTATTAATTTCTTTTGTGAATAATTCCCCTAAAACATATTTTCCATAATCATCTTCTCTATATACTCGCACTCCGATTAGAATTAATGGTGGCACTTCAATTAAAGTTACTGGCTTCATTAATTCTTTTCCAAAGTAAGGGCTATTTATTTGGTCTTCTATATATGCAATATGAGTCATTCCAGCTTTAAAGCCAGCAAATCCAAGAAAATTGATATCTTCAGAATGATCTAACCAATGTCTCACGCGACCTTTTATATGAGCTGCCCTTTTTCTTGGAAGAAATGCTAATGATCCGTGTCTTGGTGCGTGTTTTTTTCGATGTCCCATATCTAATCACTTAAACTTTGAAAATATAAATACTTCAAGTTAAATAAATTTTTTGAAACAATTGACGATAACTCTTTTACTTCGATTAAACTATAAAGAGATCATTATATTTTAACTATTAAATTCCACTATCGGATTAATTGTATAAAAAGGAGGTGTTTAAATTAATATTTTTAAAAACAAATTGAAATGATGATGAAGGTAAACAGAAAAGTAAATTTTCAGCATAGAACAAATTTGGAAGGTAAAAATGAGAGAATATTAAATATTAGCTGTAAGGAATGTTCAGAAGTTAAAGAGAACTTTTTTAAAAGCCATATCTGTACTTCTTGTTTCTTAAAGAATTTAAATGAGAATAGGAATAAGAAATTTCATTCAATATCTATAGAAAAGCTCGATACCCTTATAGAAACTAAGGAAATTAAATTGTTTTTTGAGTATTATAAAAAGTTGAAAAAACTCAAAAAACTATACAGCCGCATTGAAAATCTAAAAAATAACAAATGTAAATTTAAAGAATTTAAATGCAATCTTTTTCAGGATTATTCATCATTCTTTAGAATTGATGAGGAATTCTACTATAATCCAATTCTATTTTATAATTTTATTCAGGTTAAAAAATTACAAACCAAAAAAAATGAAAAAAAATGTAAAATTCATCCACCTTGCCAAAACTGTTTTAATTTTATTAATAGCACCTTTGAATACATGCTAAATTTAATAAAACAGCTAGAAATTATTAAAAAATTTGACCAATTCCAGACGTCTAATAACTTTTTACAGGAAATTTCAAATTTCTATGAGTATCTACTCTCTAAACACTATAAATGGACGGAGAAAACCCCCCTAATTGAGAGGAGGAAATCAAAAGATACTGAGGAATTACTAGAATTATATAAAATTGGGGAATATAAGCTATTTCAAGTTTTAATTTATAATGTTTTAGATGAGACTGAAAAGAATTATGAGGTGAATTTGTCTCTTAGATCAGAACCGGATAAAGTATATTTTAAAATGATTGTAGAAGATATATTGGACAAGCTAAATGTCGCTAAATTGGATACAATAGTTCCTTTAGAAAATTTAATAGAATTGTACAAACAAGAATCATTAAAATTAATCAATTCTAAGTTTAATTTACCTGATATAGAAAAAAATAAAATAGCATATTATACATCTTTAAAAAAATTAAATTTAAAAAAAATATTTCCGCTTTTGATTGATGACTTTATAGAAGAAATTTTTTTAGACTCTCCTAATGATTTTATATATATAAATCATCAAAAATATGGACGCTGTCGAACATTTATAAAATTTAGTTCTGAAGAAATTGAAAGGATTAAAACATTTTTAAGATTATATAGCGGGCTAAGACTTGATTTCCTAAACCCAAGTATTAAACACGTTATTAAAAACAAATATTTTTATTGTAGATTTGCTATAGATATTGGTCCTATAAATTTTAATGATTTTTCTTTAGATATAAGAAAATTGAATAAGAATATACTAACCATCCAAGATCTATTAAAAAATAACACACTTAATCCATTAATGGCCTCGTTCTTATACTTTTGTATATTAAGAAGAATAAATATTACAGTCACCGGCGAAACAGATACAGGAAAAACGACATTAATAAATGCATTAGATCTATTAACTCCCAAAGAATTTAGAAAAATTTATATTGAGAATATAATAGAATCTCTAAACCAATTTGAATTTGATAAGCACCAATTAAAGTATAAAGTAGATTCATTAGAGGATTCAATTAAAAAAAAACATTCTAAAAGTAATCAGATCAAAACTCTTTTACATAGGTCTCCGGATTTAATTTATTTAGGTGAAATCTTAACTAAAGAAGAAGCCGAAGCAATGTTTCATTGTCTTGCCGCGGGATTAAGAGGCTTTCAAACGATCCATTCTAATGATATCAATTCTTTAATAAATCGATTCCTATATCATTTTAAAATAGATATTTCATGTTTAAATGATTTAAATCTCATTTTACTAATGAAAAAAGAATTTAATAAAAGAAGAATCGTATCCATAAATGAGATTGATCTTAATAATCTTAACCCAAAAAAAGTTTACAGAACAATCTTTAGTTATAATCCAGAAAATCACAGATGGGATAATTTAGCCTCTCTTTATAGAACTAATACGTTAAGTAAATTAAAAGTCTACGAAGATTTAAGCTTAGAGAAATTTAGTGCGATAATTGAAATTTATTATGATATTTTTAAGGGTTTATCGAAAATTGATAAAATTAGCAATGAAGAGCTTATCTCTTTCTTTCATAAGGTTTCATATTATTCAATGAGTTCAATTCCAATTTTAGAAGATTTTTGGATCAAATGGAAAAAGAAGAGAGGTTTAAATTTTTAAATTAAGAATAAAATATGTGACGAATCTGCTGGAGAAATCACTGATAACAGGTTTTGGAATTTTTGCTTTAATTCTCTTCTTCATCTTAATAGCACCATTTTTTCAAGAAATTGAAGAATATAAAGAAAATGAAAAGGATGCTTTAGATGAATATACTAATTTTGTCAATAAAGTAAATTCGGCAATAACATATTTCATAAACAATAATGAAACAGAATATATTGAAAAAATTGAATATCCAGAAAATATTAACGTAACTTTTAAAGAGAACTATGCAATATTTGATTTTCTCATAGACAATAAAGTTTATAGTAAAATTTTAAAGTATGATGGCCAATTCATTCACAAGAGTTATTGTAATATACTCCCTAAAACATATGAACTAATCATAACTCTTAACTCATCTTTATTAATTATTGATTTCAATAATTTATATTAAAACATTGGTATTATGAATAGTACTAAATATTATGTCAATTTTTGTAGCTTCTTTCACGATTATTCTTTACCAACCTTAAAATTTAAAGAATTAAATGAAAATTACAAGGAGCTCTATCAAAGTGTATATCTTATTGATGAAAATGACATTAATAAGGCGAGTTTTTTCATTTTTTTACTCGTTTTTTTTATGTCAGTGATTATCTCTTTTCTTTTCATATCTATTAACCTTTTAATTATAATCTTTTACTCCTTAATTATATCTTTGATTATTTCATATAGATTTAATTTAAATCTATATAAAGAGATAAAAAAAGATGAAAATATGATTAATGCTTTATTGTACTTAATAAAAATTGATTTTTCTTTAATCAGTAAAACTTTTAGTGAAAATTCGGATTATACTTTGATTTTTATTGATTTGATAAAAAATTATAGTCTTCCCATATCAGAAAGTTTTAAAATCATCTTAAGAAAGATTCATGAAGGTGAAATCCCTGAGGAGGAATTATTAAAAATAACTACCCCTTCTGAAGATTTTAATAAATATTTGAAGAATTTACTCTTAAACAATTTTAAGTATAAGTATGATTATAATAAGCTAGAAGAGACAAACTCGGAAAAGAATTTTAGAATAATTCTACGAGATATTGAATCAAAAATAAGTATAATTTTTTTTATTGGTCTCTTCTTTCCAATTGGCCTTTGTTTTTTAATACTATTTCATCAAATAGACTATATTACTATGATTTTATTTATTCCTTTTTTTTTAATTTTTATAAATTTTTTATTTAAAAAGTTTATAAAAATTGACATCATGTTAATAGGATTATTAAATGAATATTCAAATAAAGAGAGGAAAAAATTTGATGAATTTCTCTTATTTTTAAAAAGCTTTGCTATTAATTTAAAAACTAATATTTCTCCAGAAAAAGCATTCATTAATAGCTATTCTCAAAATAAGAACTTTTTTAAATTATTAAAAAATCCAATAAATACTCAAATAGCTCATTTAGTAAGTTTTTCTGGTTCATTCAGCCATATTTTAAAATATCTGAAATTCGAATTAAATTCAATACGGTTTAATTTAATTCTAAATACCATAGAGAGAATGATTGATGAAAATGCTTATTATTCATCAGATAAAGTTTTCGAAATTTTAGATATAATTTCGAAACATAGACGACTTGAAAAAAAATTAGGAATCATCATCAAAGGTGAAAAATTTAAAGTATTTCTATTTTTATTTCTCTTGCCTATAATTATAGGAGCTATTGGGGGGTTATTTCCTTTAGTTGTAATGTTAACTAATAGTGAAGATATCAATTTTAACAACTATTCTTATACAAATTATGGTAATATCATTGAGGTTTCTATAATTTTTATAACACTACTATTGAGTAATTTAATAACATCTTACTATTTTTTAAAAGTAATTCATTATGAAAAAAAAAATTTCATAGTCTTCTTATCATGTGCAATCTATACTCTGGTTTTTTTTATAACATTCATGAATTTGGCCATGATGATATGATCTATTATGGGTAGTTTATAGCCTCAAAAATCCTCTACAAATCTGGACACTATATTAAATGATATCCTACGTTCATATTTTAAAGGTTTATAATTGTTTAGTTCAGTAGTAACGAAGTGTATTCTATTGGGGTTGCCGTAGAACTACTTGGAGGGTGTAATAAGACTTTAAGACGATGGGAGAACGCAAAAAGAATTTCTGGGGCACACAAGAGGATCCTTACGGGCATGTCCAGAATTGTCCCGATTTTTAGGAACGGTTATTGAGTTATAAATAAATATATTAACTGTATGATTAGAAAAAAACCAATAAAGATATTAATAAGCGTAGAAAATAAAAAAAGGGTTTTAAAAAATATCCTATTTTCAAGATTATATGTAAAGAGTATTAAGCTTAATTTTTCTAATAAAATATAAAGAGGTATTAAAAGGATTACGTAAATAGATAACGATAAGCAAGTAGTAATGGTGTCGCTAGATATTGCTGAATAAATAAATACAAATATAAAAAGCATAAGTATAACTAAAATCTCAAAAACAACTATATTTATCTCAGACATATTTATACTATAATCTGAGTATTTACTTTAAAACAACTATTTTTTTAAGAAAATTTATTTTATACTTATCTAAATTTATTGCTATACTCATGATTTTTCTAAAAATCCCCTTTTTATTATAAATTTAAAGATAAAATATAAATAAACAAAGATATTAAATGAATTTGTCTCAGGAAAAAAATATTTTATAACAAGTATTAATGATTATAATCATGAGAAATTTAAAATTAAAAGGTTTGAAATATAGTAGAGGAAAATATGTATTATATGATGATCGCTTTATATTCTTCCCTCCACATTTAATTGACATCTTGGCATCTATTTATGGTGAGGGTGTAAAGTCCTTATTAGTGTGGTTAGGTAAAAAAACAGGCTGGACCCTATCACAGAATTGGGAGGAAAATTTGAAACCAAAAAATTTAGATGATTTAGTAAATCAATTTTGTAATATATTAAGTAATCAAGGATGGGGTATCTTCAATCCAAAACAGATTTCTGATGATATTATAATCATTGAACATTATCATAATATCTCATCAGAATTAGAGAACAAATCAAAATATTTTTGTTATTTCATAACTGGAATTTTATCAGGTTTTGGGGAATTTGCGTTATACCGCGCCACTGTTCACGAATCAAATTGTAGTCTTGAAAATTCTAGTTTGAATTGTTGTGAATATAGAATTGAAAGAATACCTTAGATTATTAAACTTACCAAGGGTCCCATTCCTCTGGATTTAATTCTTCAGTGTCATCATTCTTAATAGATTCTTCTGAAGAATCATGATTAATTTGATATAATTCTTGTTTTATTTTTGAATAGTCCTGCGTGTCATTTACTCTATTTTCAATTATGTTTAAATTATTATCCAAAATTATAGCTTCATCCCCTATTACCACATCTTTAAAAGCAGCAATTAAAGAGAGGAATTTGAAAAATTCTTCTTTATTCATATTCACCTTAATAGAGTTATCTTTATTAAAAAGGGCAAGTTTTATCATTCGAACCTCACCACTAATCTCAACAGAAGTTAGTTCAATATATTCATCTGTTTTGCTTAATTGAATTTTCCATGAAGTCTCTCTTTTTTTTTCAATTTCCATGATTACTTTTTCTGTTTGTATAATTAATAAATCTCATTAATTAAATAACAATATATTAATTTAATATTTTATATCATTAGGATATTTCGTATCAAATGAAAAATGCAATTTTTTCGTAATAAAAGCGTTACATTTTAGAAAAAAAAGCTTTCAAGTAGATATAAAATATCAGTTTAAAAATAAATAAAAAAATATAAAAAAGAGCATAGCGAAGAGCTCAGAGTAATTTTTCTAAAAATAAATCCTGAATGAAATCTACAAACTCCTCGTTTTCAATTATATCTTTCAGAAGTTTGTTTAGTTCATTTAATTTAATTTTTTTTAATAATTTTTTCATTATAGCTTTTAAATCCCCTTCATTTTCAAGCTCCTTAATCTCCGATATTTTTTTAAATAATTCATAATTTTCCGGATTTTTCAGAAAAATCTGAAGTTTCTCGAAAATAATCTCATAATCTTCTTCGTCGAAATTAAACTCTGAAATTAATTCAATTGATTGATCCAAATTTTTTTTAGTTATATCTTCATTCATTTTTCAATTACCTCATATTATTTTAAATTTATTTTTAAAATGAATTATTTAAATTACTATTATTAAAAAAAATATAAAATAGTAAGATATGATACATATTATAATCAGAGGTGGTCTATAACGTGCCAAAATCTGTAATTCTCTTTTCTCATTATTATAAATTATAAATAGAGTGTCGATAAAAATTTTATCTCCATCAAATTCCTTTAATTTAGATAAATTAAAGAATTTGCAGAATAGTTTCATGAACAATTTTCTAAGAATTGATATTTTAAAATGAAAATTAAAATATATCCGAAATGAGTAAGAATTCTTTTTAATACTATTAATAACCAAATTAAAAAAAAACAAAATAAAAAAAAAAAGTGAAAATAACAAAAAAAAGAATAAGACAAAAAAATAATTTAGATATTTAATTGGATGCACCGAAAATATTAAAAGAATTAATTTCCCATCACTCCCTCCTATGATTTTTAGAGAAAATAGCAACAAAGAAATTAAAAAAATTAGAAAAAAAAATAGAACCTTTAAGATTAAAATAAGTAATATATCACTATAAAAAAACAATAATTCTATTGTATTTAGAAATATAGAAAAAAAAAAAGAAGTTTTTAAGAATTTATTTGAAATTTTTCTAAATTTAAGGTCAAAATAAAGAGAAATTAATAAAATGATGGCTATAAAACTGAGATCAATAAAAATTAATAATGATAACATGAAATCATAAATCCCCTTCCCAAATTTCTATAAACCTTTTCAAATATCTTGCTTTAACATTTTCAATTTTATATCTATAAATTTTAATACGACCAAATTTTTTTTCTTGAACCAGATTTATATTCTTTAGAAAATTTAAGTGTTTTTGAACAATTGTATGATTTAAATTTGTTTTAGTAATAATTAGGGAAATATTAAGTTCATTATTTAACGCAAGCATTTTTAATATCTTTATTCTTGCTCTAGATCCTAATAAATCTTCAATACAGTTTTTTTCTTTTTGTTCATTCATTATCATAATTTAATGCCCTTAGAATTCAAAATATCTCTGATAATACTTTCAAACTTTAATAATGGTATATCTGGAATTTCAATTATAGCTTTTCTCCCTCTAATAGATTTGCTTTGTAATTTCACAGATATGAACTTTTCCTTTTTATACTCCTGTAGGTAATTCCATAATTGAGAATAAGATCGAGGCCTCAGACCTGCATTTTCACATAATATTAGATACGGCTTTAAAATTTCTAAAAATGTAACTCTATTTTCATTATTGGTTTTTAAGTGGAATATAGTTGCCAATAAAAAAACTAGTTTTTGGGAAGTCATGTCTTTTAAGATATCTAGTGTTGAAAAAGGAACCATATCTTGGTTTGCAAGTCTCACACATTCAGAGTTAATAACCTGTAAATTCTTATTTTCTGCTATTTTACCCGCCTTCCATAATAAGTTTAAACCATATCGAATGTCTCCCTTCACAGAGACGATATCTGAGATCATTTCAATCAACTCATCAGACAGGACATTTCTTTTGAAACTAATCTCCGCTCTATATTTTAATATATCAAAAATTTGATCACTTGTATAATTCTCAAACCTTATGATGTTTCTTTGTAGCGTGCTCAATGTGCTATTATCTAAATTATTTATGCATGAAACGTCTCTTATAATTCCTATTATAGAGACTCTTTGTGGCACATTAAAAGAATCATCATTTATTCTTGTTAAGGAGTAAATCAAATCATTATCATTATTAATTAAATAATTTAACTCATCCAAAATAATCAAAATATGGAAATTATGGGTATTAAGAAAATCATTTATAATTTCTAAAAGATCTTGAGGTGAATAGCCTCTCTTTGGAAAATTTTTGTTGATTGATCTTATTATTTTTATCATTACTTTGTAACTTGTACGTTCTTTTCTACAATTCACATGAATATAATTAATTGAGATATTCTTTTTTTTAGCGGCTTCAATTAATAGAGTTCCGAAAAGTTTCACTGTCACGGTTTTCCCTATTCCGGTTTTCCCTGTTACAAGAATTTTTCTAGAAATTTCGTTTGGATTTGTTAATAATGTTAAAAAGAGTTGAGATAGTAATGATAATTCTTTATTCCGATGAGGTAATTCATCCGGGATAAAATTTATATCAAGTTTACGTTCATCCTTGAAAATAGAGGGTTTATTTAATAGATCTTCAAATATATCCACACTCATATTACTTAACCCACAGAATTTATATTATTACAAATAAGTTATCATTTATAAAAAAACACAGAGTAGTAATTTTTTAATATCTTTTTTTAGAATTATTTTATGAAAGCCTCATTATATTATGTGGCTCTTCTGCTCTCTTTTGTATTAAAAACATAATCTCTTTCCAAATTTATGTTTGGGTTAATTCTTAATTTTGTCGGATTCGCATTTTAAATAAATTTATAATATTTTTTATATTGATTCTTTGGAAAATGTTTAAAATTTAAATGTCAAATCAGCTAAATCTTTTTGTTTTGCATTTTTAATATTACTGTGATATATTATAATAAAAGCTAAAAGCGAAATACTCAATATAGAGAAAATGATTGGAAGGATATTTGAGTAAAGATTATCTTGGTCTTTAGAATTAGTACCATCTATGCTTGACTCTTTATATAATATTGAGCCTACATATAGTTGATACTCAAATGTTGAATCATCATAAAACTTGGTCCCAATTACTTCAAATTTTATATTATATCTTCCGATCGTGATGTTTTCAAAAGTAGGTATTATTATCTCAATTTTTCCGGAAGAATTTGTTGTAAAGTTATTATTATAATGAATTACATTATTTGACACAATTTTTACAATTATTAAATGATTAGCCAAGTTGGAGTTGTTTTCTGAGCAATAGAATCTCGCTTTAAACTGTAATATGTCCCCATAATTAATATTCTGCTTAAAATCAATTAGTTCACAGGTGATATTTCGTTTTATTGCACTAACATATCTAATTTCTTTAAAATCCTCATAATGAGGAGTGAGGTAATAATAAAAAACAATAGCAAAGTTATTAAATGTGTTGTTAAAAGGTAATTGTATATCTGTGATTTGTATATACCATTCTTTAAATATTTGAACCCCTTTTTCATGATATTTAGAGGAATTCCAAAGAATATTCCAATCTTTGTCAGGATCTCGAATTTGGAGTTGAATATAAGAAGTTTCTTCGGGATCATAATCTAAATCGTAAGAAGTATTAACGTAAATAAACTCATCATTGTAATACGTTGTTTTATCAACATTGAAATACCATACATAAGTGTAATTAATACATTTACCATTTTTGACTAAATTAAAAATCCCTATTAAAACAATGATCAAAATAAATATTGTTCTTTTCTTTTTTTCCACAGTAGAATTCTAGATATAATTATAAAAAGACATATTATTCCAAAAGAAATAAATTTTATAAATAATTTATTTTAAAAGAGTTATAAAATTGAATTGCATAAAATATTAAATTCTGAAAAAAATGGGAAAAGTAAGGACTATTTTAATTAAAAATATCTCAAAGGAACTAATAAACAAATATCCTGATGTATTTACTACAGAGTTCGAAGAAAATAAGAAACTATTGGATAAATACCTTGAAATTGATTCAAAACATTTAAGAAATAGAATTTCGGGATATATTGTAAATTTACTTAAAATTAAAAATAAAGAACAATAATTAAATTGCTATTAAGGTCATTTAATATTAACACTAAATTTTTTTAATTTAATTTAGATTTAACCATTTTTCTGTGAGTGACATTAAAGATAAAACTAAAGATGAAGCAAAAATAATGGCTGGTCTTCTAAGGGCTGGTCATACTATGTTAAATTTAGCTTGTCCCCTATGTAATAATCCTCTTTTTCGAAATAAGGAGAATGAGATATTTTGTCCTATATGCAATAAAAAAGTGATCATTGAAAAAGAAGATCCGATAGCAGCTAGTAATGTAGAAAATAAAAAAAAATCAGAATATAGTGCACAAAATTCAACAAAAATATATACACAATTTAATTATAACCGTGAATTTCTAGTAGGGATTCTTGAACAGAAAATAAATTTGATCTCTCAAAAATTAGAACATGAAACTCAAATGGATTTAATTGTGAACAGAAAATAAATTTGATCTCTCAAAAATTAGAACATGAAACTCAAATGGATTTAATTGAAAGATCTATAAAAGCTTTAACAAAAATTTTTGATCTTTTGAACAAATTAAACAAGAATAATGCTTCTGCCGGGATTTGA
>Ga0209976_10001238_pt1 | contig 15303 bp, 6 predicted proteins | sample SumtaG_FD_182806 | JGI IMG/M metagenome (GOLD analysis project Ga0209976, IMG submission 182806) | Deep subsurface microbial communities from Indian Ocean to uncover new lineages of life (NeLLi) - Sumatra_00157 metaG (SPAdes) (version 2) | ecosystem: Environmental > Aquatic > Marine > Oceanic >...
TTTTTGTTGAATATCCTTTTTTTAATATAACCCTTTTTTGCCATTTAATATTCCTCTAATATATTTATCATTATATTATCAACATAAAAAACCTGTCCTAATTCATATGTGGCAAAATATAATTGACACATATATGGAGGATCCTGATAAAACCCTATTCTACTTGATTGTAATGCACCATCAATCCATAATGCCCATCCAATATCAACATCAAACTCAATCTTAAATTTATACCATCTGGATATACTAAAAGATTTTATTTCTTCATATACTCCTTCTTCATTCATTATTGCTATATGATGTTGTGTAGATGAGAATGGCATCCTAATAACAATATCATCAATAATATCATATTCTCCATCTGTTTGACAAATATCAATATTAATTCTTTTATTATATATAATATAAATATCAAATTCTATTATTCCTCTTTTAGTTAATCTAAAAATGGTATTAAATTCAAGTCCACCACCAATAACAGGATTATATGATGGTTCTTCAAAATAATTTATTTCAACTACATTCTTATGTATTTCATCAAAATACACCACACGAGTGTAATCTGTATCTCTTAATACTCCTATAAATCCTTTTGGATAAGAACCTGTCTTATCATCCTCAAAATCATAATAATAAATAGTTTGTGTATTTTCTATTTCCCTAATTACAAACATAGCTGAAATTATGAGGATTGGAATACTGAGAATTATTAATATCCCACCATGTTTAAATTCTTTCATTTTTATCTAATTTTAACCATATTTTCTTAACCAATATAAAATAATGAATGATCCAAAGAAAACACTTGATGATAACAAAACCACATATATAATAATTCCTTCTCCATAAGTAAGCCAATCTAATGTACCAAGTGTTATAACTGGTGCAACTCCAAGTTGTTCTCCAGTCCAATACACAACCATAAATATAAAGCTTATGATTAATGTAAATAAACCAGACATTAAAGCAATCGAAAACAAACTCATATTCTTAATATACTTTTTAGTTTTTTTTCTTTTAGATTTTTTTTGTTGATCCATTTTAATTTACCTTTTTTTAATATTTTGTAATAAATAATTTTTCTAAGAAAAGTACAAAAAACAAGTAATATACCACAATTATCAGTATGAATAAATAAAAAATCTCACTCAGAATATATATTCCAAAGTTTATAAGAACTTGTGGAAATAAAGGTAAAATTAAAAATGATCTATTTCCAGTTAATCCTGAATACATATTTCTATAAGTAAAAAATAATGAAATATTTGATACAATAAATAAAAACATAATTAAACACTCAAGACTCATTATAGATGCTCTAAACACTGAACCTCTACTGATATCTTGTGTAACAAAATAACCTACAATGATACTAATTATAATTGTAAATATAAATAATCCAACTACTATTATTAATAACATCAAATTATCGTTGATATTATTAATGAGTGTGTCTGAAATTATTTGAAAAAATAAAGTTTCGATCATAAGTAATATCAAAAGTGTAGATATTGAACCAATTCCTATAATGTTTATTTTATTTCTCATATCTATATTCATTTCATAACCTTTTTATATTATATATGAACTTAAATCTAATTGTTTTAATTTCTCTTGTCTAAATAATTCTTTATTAATTTGACTCCAATTTTTCGGTATTTCTCCATTTTTTAAAGCCAATGTATTTTCTTGTAATATTTTTTTATATCTTTCTGATTTTATAGGATTTGATTGATATCCTGTAATTCTCATATGATTATTACTACTTAAAAAACAATGGTTGTTAGGATCATCATTAGATTTATCATAATTAATATGATGATAATCTATTCGTTTATTAATATTTAATTTAGTTCCAGTAAGCATATCCCTTCCTTTTTGTAGTTTCCATTTTTCATCTCTCAAAACATTATTATAAAAGTTTTCACCATAAGGTGCATAGACTTCTAAACGATTTGGATTCCAATTATGATTTAACTTTCCTAACTGAGCTTCACCTATTTTTCTTTTATGTTCTTCTGAAAATTTTTTACCATACATTGGTGCTTTTTCTCCAACATATATACCTTTTCTTGATTCCGACATTTTCTCTTTAGTTTCTTCTGAATGATGTTTACCATAATTATGATTTTTTTCTCCAAATTTACCATAATTTGGATTATTTATACCACTTATTGCTTTTCCTTGTCTTCTTCTTGCTTCTGGTGAATTTAGATACCCTAACTTTTGTTTTCTTTTTAATCTTCCTTTTGAAACTTTTTCACCATATTTTTTAACTCTTTCATCAGTTTCCTTAGTTAATCCTTTATTCCAAGGGATTTGTCCTTTATTTTTTTCTGTTCTTTTATATATTCCTTTTGGCATTATAACATAACTCTCCAAAATTGGTAAACAAAGATGATGTTGAGCATGAAGTGAGCTAAAATCACTGCTGTTAAATCTTTGTTCCACCAATACACTGCTGATAACCACAATCCACCCATAAACACTGTCAATAATAAATTGGGATTCCCATAGTAGTTTATATGAAATGAAGCAAATATAACAGCAGAAAGTAATATAGCTAATAATTCAACATAGGTTATTTCTTTAGGTGCTTTCTTTTTTTTGGCACTATATTTCCAAACTGTAAACTTCTGATCTGATTTTGCTCTTCTTGCAGACTTAAATGCTGATTCTAATAATATCCCTCTGAAAAAATATTCTTCTATAACACTACAAAATACGATTGCAAGTGCTAATTCAGTAGTTGTAATTAATGGAATAATCTGAAACACAATCTGAATAACAACAATAACACCAAACGTGATTGCAAACCTTATAAATAATTCAGGATGTACTTTCTTGAATTTATCTGGATATATAAAACTCTTAGATTTTGTACCATGCATCATATCCAAAAATAACAATCCAATTATTCCAAACACTCCTTCAAGAATACATAATATCCCAAATAAGGTTGAAATATTTCTAAACCCTAAAACAAATTCTATTCCTATTGCAATTACAAGAAACCAATAACTTAATGGTGTATGTACAGATTCCTTCCAATAACCTTGTTCTGGATTACTTCTTCTTTTAGAATCTTTTCTTTTCATTTTTATCACTTATATTTTTTAATTTTTTTTATACTCGATGATCATATGTTCCTGATTTCTTTTTCTTATTCTTTTTCTTATTTCTTATAATTGTATCATTGGGTATAACAATTTGTTCATTTTTCATATAAACCCAAGATATCACAACAATCCATCCACCAACACAAATTATTACTATAAATGCCATTAATATAGTAAAATCAAAAACAAGTGGTTCTGGATTATATGGAACTTCTATTTCAAAAAATCCGAATGATACAAGTTGATTATTTTCTTCTAATTCTACATCTCTGGTTTCCAATAAAGTACCATTTAAATGGAATATTTGAATGAAATATTCAACATTTGGAAGCATTCTATATTCAAAACTAAATTCTGATTCTATTATTTGTTCCACTTCAATTTCATTTCTTTCTATTATCATTTTTACTGGATAAGAATAATTATTAAATATATTCATTGTCCAAACTGAAACACTTATACTATATTCTGTAAATGCTTGTAAATTCATAGCACGATTAAATAAAGTTTGATTAAAATAGTCTAAAACCTGTAAAGTATTTATACTCTGATTTAAGGTATTAAAACCAAAATCTTTTCTTAATCCATTGATATAAAACTTAAATAAATATGGTTCTAATCCTAATCCATCAAAATTAAATAAGCTGAAATAGACTGGATAATATGTAGTATCTAAAGTTAAAATATAGTTTTCATCCAAGGTTATATCATAAATTGTACTAACTGAATTCTCTCCATTAACCCATGTGATATTATAGGTTGAATTTGCTAATATAAATTTATTTATTGTATCTGATGCCATAGAGAAATTCAAACAATTATGAGATGTTGTCTCATACAATGTTATATTACTATTCTCATAAGCCAAATGTCTAATCTGGAACTCAAATATAGTAATTACAATATCATATTCATTAATATTCCTAAGTGTTACAACCTGATTAAAAACAGTTATATTTAAGTAATCTTGCACAAGAATAAGAACATCATCTGTTTCTAATACCACAAATCCAAAATCTTTTCTTGTAGTATTAATATATAATGAAAATAGTGAATTATCTATTCTTACTTCATTTTGATTAATTAAACCGAAATAAACATCATAATAAGTAGTATTTAACGTTAAAATATAATCTGAATTTAAGTTTATATTATAAACTGTTGATATTCCATTTTCTCCATTAATCCAAGTAATATTATAGGTTGAACTTCCTAATATAAATCTCATTATACTATATGGTGACATTGAAAAATTTAAACCACTATGACCTATAGTTTCATATAAGGTTAAATTACTATTTTCAGTTGCCAAATGGTTAATTTCTAATTCATATAAAGTAATATCTATTCTATATTCATTTAAACCTCTTAGAAAAACAACATTATTAAACAGACTTGTCCCAAATCTATCAACAACTGTAATGGTATAATCATCAGTTTGTAAATCCATTACAAACCCAAAATCTTTGATTGTTCCATTTAATCTAAATATATATTGAGTAGGATCAAACATATGAACATTTACATCATACAATCTAAAATAAATATTGTAATAAGAAGTATTTAATGTTAAAATATAATCTAAGTTTAAATTTATATTATAGGTTGTTGTTATTCCATTCTCATTATTTAACCAAGTAATATTATAGATTGAACTTCCTAATATAAAACTCTTTAAAGAATTTGGAGACATTGAGAAATTTAAACTACCATGAGTTGTAGTCTCATATAAACTTAAATTACTATTCTCTCTTGCTAAATGTCTAATTTGAAGTTCATATAGTGTGATATCAATTCTATATTCATTTAAACCTCTTAGATTAACAATATTATTGAATAGATTTGTTCCGAATCTATCTGCAACAGTAATAGTATAATTATCAGTTTGTAAATCTATTACAAACCCAAAATCATGAATTGTACCATTCAATCTAAATTCATATTGATAAGGATCTATTATATGTAAATTTACATCAAATAGACTGAAGAAAATGTCATAATAAGTAGTATTTAAGGTTAAAATATAATTTGTATTTAAAGTTATATCATAAATTATAGATATTCCATTCTCACTGTTTGTCCAAGTGACATTATAAGTTGAATCAGATAATATATATTTATTTAAAGAAATTGGAGACATCGAAAAATTAATATGATTATGTGTTGTAGTTTCTGATATAGAAATATTACTACTTACTCTTGCTAAATGTCTAATTTGTAATTCATATACAGTAATTATTATATTATATTCTGTAGAACCACTAAGAGTAATAATACTATTAAAAGCTGTAAAATTTAAGTAATCATGTACTAAAATAAGAACATCAAGAGATTCTAATTCAACAAATCCAAAATCTTTTCTGGTTCCATTTAAATATAATGAGAATAATGAATCATCCAATCGCACACCATTTTGGTCATATAAACTGAAATAAGTAGTGTAATATGTGGAATTTAGAATATAAACCCTATCCTGATTTAAATTAATATTAATTGTATCCGAAGATCCATCCTCATTATTGGTATAGTCAAATACATAATTATCAGAAGCCAACTGATACTCTATAATTTCCTCTGGAAGTATATATCCAGTTGTTTCTAACCCTCCATGTTTTAATGTATAATTTGTTGATACTCTTGCCTCATTTTTAACTTTTAAGGAATATAAAGTTATCAAAATATTATACTCATAAATTCCAGAAGTATTAAAAGTTGGATTAGTAAACAATGTAGTATTAAAGAAATCCATGACTGTAATATTAATAATCATATCTGTGATTAAATTAAATCCAAAATCAGCTCTATTTCCATCTATATAAAATCTAAGCAAATCATGTTTAACTCCTAAACCTGTAGTTGTATAAATGCCAAAATATACATCTTTCGGATATTCTTCAGGTACACTTGCAACACCAAAACTCTCTATTTGACTATTTTCAGTTAAATTAATTGTTCGTATATTATATACAGTTCCGTTAATATAAGAGGCATTAATAGTATAATTAACATTTGGAATAAATCTATAGAGTAAAGCAGAGGAAGCAGGAACTAATTGTGTCATATTATATCCAGAACCTACTTGAGTTATATTCATCATTAAATCATAATAAGTAAATTGATTTAAAAGATATAAAGAATAAACTTCAACATAAACATTATATTCAGAATAAACAGAAACATCAATTGTCTCATTTGCTAATGTATTATTGAAATAATCCAATACTAATAAATTTGCTGACTCAGATTGAATTACATTTCGACCAAAATCCCTTCTTTCATTATTTATATAAAATCTAACCCAATCTCTATTTAAACCAAGCCCATCATATGTAAATAATCCAAAATATATTGTATGATATGAAGTATCTAAAGTTAAAATATAGTTTTCATCTAAGGTTATATTATATGTTGTTGAAAACATATTCTCTCCATTTACCCATGTAATATTATAGATTGAATTTGCCAAAACAAAAAATCGTATTGAATCAGGAGCCATCGAAAAATTTATATGATTATGGGTTGTAGTTTCGAATAATGTTATATTACTAATCTCTTCCCCAAGATGTCTAATTTGGAGTTCAAATACCGTAATAATTATATTATATTCTGTAAATGTTTCCAATGTTACAGTTTGGTCAAATACTGATACATTTAAATAATCAAATACTGTAATATTATAATCTGCTGAAAGTAGTTCAACTGATCCAAAATCCTTTCTGGAGTTATTTAGGTAAAATGTAAATAAAGTATCATCTACCCTTCTACTATATTGATCAAATAAACTGAAATAAACCGTATAATATGTTGATGGAAGAACTAAACTCTGACCAGAATACAATGCAATATTATAAATTGTAGATATTCCATTTTCTCCATTAGTCCAATTAACTATATAATCACCCTCTTGTAATAACAAATCAAGAATCTCATCTCTTCCTGCTGTAAGTGTTCTATTTTCAGAACCAGTAATTACTATATCAGATATTTCATGAGCATAATGATAAATTTTGAAATACCATACTCGTGCTGGAACATAAATTACAGTTAATAATTCTTCAGTTAATGTAATATTCATTTCTTCTTGTAAACTAAAAGAACCACCATCCCTTTCATAAATTTCCAATTCATAATCCCCAAATTGACACATTAAAGTATCTTTACCATCAGGATCAACATACATATCATATACTCTCTCTGAAGATGTATATCCATATACTTCATATCCATAACAAACAAAATATTCAGTATCACTCATATCTTCTCCTATAAATTCTATCGAATCAAACGTGAAATCAGCTTCAATATTAATTAGTATTGTTTGTTTATTTGGATTTACATTATTCTCCAATAAGGTATATTCAACCTGTTCAACTCCATCAAGATAAAATTTTAATTTAACATTTTCTGTAGTAGAATTAATATTAATATACATATATTCACCTTCAACTACATATACATCAGCTCCAGCAATATTTCTAAGATTAAGTGTTTCGGTTGTATTAGTTTGCATATAAACCAGACCACCTCCATGATATTTTTTTGAAATATCATAATTATATGAAAATTTATAAATTTCTGGATTATCTATATCTGTTATCCAATAATAAGTTCCATCCCATGTAATAGCACTTGGAACATTGACAATTCCAGATACATCCCACATACTTATATATGTACCATCAGGGAGATATCTATGAACATCATCACTACCTGGATCTAAGACATTAAAATAAGTTCCATCCCATGCAATATCCCATGGAGCAGCAACTTGTACAGATGTATCCCAAGAATCTATATATGTACCATCGGGGAGATATTGATAAACTTCTGCATCATTCTTATCTGATATCCAAAAGTGAGTTCCATCCCATGCAATACCCATAGGAACATTGGTTTGTACAGATGTATCCCAAGAATCTATATATGTACCATCGGGGAGATATTGATAAACTTCTTCAGCATCCCTATCAACGATCCAAAAATAAGTTCCATCCCATGTAAGACCCATAGGAACATCGGTTTGTACACCTGTATCCCAAGAACTTATATATGTACCATCAGGGAGATATTTATAAACTTCATCATCACCTACATCTAAGATATAAATATAAGTTCCATCCGATGCAACACCGTAGGGATTTTCACCATGTGCATATGTATCCCAATGTACACCAGTATAAACAATACCCATATTTGTATAATTATATAATAAATAATCTAAACCTTCTCCATAGGGTTTTATAAATGTTCTTTCACCAATACCATCTAAATACCAAGTTCCAGCATCAAAATCATCAGAATATCTTTCCACCACACCTGTACCACTTCCCATTAATTTCCAATATGTACTATATGGACTTTCGGAAACTCCTTCAAAATTAGCACCTTCATGATATGGAATTACCTCATAATACGTCCAATCAGTCCATATCCAAGTTGCTGAGGCATTCTGTAAAAACCATCTATATCGCCAAATTCCACGCCAATCAAAATCTTTTTCAATAGTAGGATGAACATAACCAATCATAGATAATCGCAACTCGTCAAAATAAATTTCAAATTCATCATTAAAATCCAGAATCTTAAATCTGAATAACATATGACCTGAACTATTAATATAAGAATTAAAAAAAGTAGCATTCCAACAACCACCACTAATATCATATTCAGTCCAAGGACCAGGTGTTCCATCTGAATCTTCAAAATAAGTACGATTTATAACATCCCATGTATCTGTATCAAAATTATACCAAGTAAAATTAACATATTCATCCGATTCGGTTAAAAACGCCCAATATAAATCACTACAAATATAATAATACTCTTCAGTATCGATAACAATCTTAACATCAAATTCAGCATACTCATCAGGAATTAAATTTAATTTAAGAGAGGAGTTCTCCCACGAATATGATAATGCATCAATTTTATATGTCGGAGTATCTAATCCACATATAGTTTCGAACATTATTCTGTCTATTCCAGTAGTTGTTTGCTGGAATGGAATATCCGAATCAATTAATGTTAAATTAAAAGTTATTCCATGGTCACAATATGATGTATAATTGGTGTTATCAAACCATAAATCATAGGTATCTGCTGTGGTATCAAAATAAATCCTAATATAATGCCACGCATTTGTAACAGCTGCATCCTTAACCCAAGAAGTTCCATTTAGATAATATAAAAATGAACTGTTAATCATAATTGACGTAATAAAATCATTATCTTGCATAAGATAAATTCTAATATATTCATAATAATCATCAAAATCTCCATTTATCCAAAATGAAAGATAATCATCAGTTTGATTTGATGAAAAGGTATTCCAGATTTGTAAACCAATATCATTATAATTATCATTGACAATGTAATTTAGATCCCAAGAGTATGAAAATGCATCAATATAATAATTATAATTAGAATCAGCAGTTGTCGTAGTAAAATGTACTTTAGCTATCTCATCAACATCAGCACCATCCCTAAATATCACACCAACATCTTTAGTAACCCCATTAATCGCTATATCATATGTATCCGTATCACAATCAAATACCATTCTAAAATGATACCAAGTATTAACCGCAATAGCACCATCAGTTACATCATGCCAAGCATCAGTATAATATTGCATTTTATCATCTTCTATTTTTAAATAAAAAACGGTTAAATCAAAACTATCATATGCATATATAAGTAGTGGATCAGTTGGATCATCACCTCTAACCCAAAATTCTATTGTTCCTATTGTAGGAGAAGATAGATCAAAATAATTTTTAACAGATACATAACCTCCTCCTGTATTATCATATAATCTTAAAATTTTATTATGACCACCTAAAATACCTTGAACATTAACTGAAGTACTAAAATCTATATTAAATTCATACCCATGTTCCAATAATGATTCAAGATAATAAGGATTAATATTATATCCAAGTTCATACCCTAAACCATCATGAGAAGTAGTATCCCAAGATTCTCCATAAGCATCTAAATAACATTGAAGTGCATTAGCTCCAGCACCATTATTTATACGTAATCGAAATTCATTCATTGTTATTGCGGTTTCATCGTCATAGAAGTTTTCATTATCTACTAATAGAATACCATTTAACCAAATAGATTGTTTATCTGTAGCACAATCAATAAGGAATCTAAGATGGTGCCATGTATCTGCTGCCGCATCATAACTGTCCGTAGTAGTTCCTCCTAATCCATCACCGTATCTCACATAAAGTTTATTATCTATCGAATTAAAATAAACATATATGCAAGAAGCTCCTCCTTCATCATTTAAAAAAATAATATGAGTTCCTACACCATTATCAATATATTTAACCCAGAAATCTATAATACCATCAATGATGGTACCAAGCGAGTGATCCCATTGAGCATATACACCATTATCTCCCGCAGCATCAAATTGTATTACTTTTTTATGATTATCCTCTCCTGCAATAACTGTTGCAGAATATGTAGAGTCAGTACCACTATACCCTCCATCAATAAATGTTATATCATCATTAGTATCTCCTATATCTTCATCCACAAAATCATGCGTCCCATAATACCATTCAGCAGCAGTTCCATAATCAAAACTGTCAGTTCCTCTATAATAATTAGTATCCGAATCATCATACAATTCCAAGTATTTTTTATGTATTCCAAACTCTCCATCTATAGAATACGTTCCATTTAATACTCCATAGTAATCCCAATTGTCTGGGAATAAATTTGTAATATCATAAGGGTTTTTATTCCAACTTTTATAATCGTTTTCATAATTCCACGTTGTTTCATTTTGACAATAATCAGGATCCCAAGAAAATCCAAGAGCATCTAAATAATGAGAATGAGAAACATCAGCATCTGAATACCACTTAGTATAATATAAATATAAACCTGTTGTAACAAAATTAAATATTCCATATCGAATTCCGTCAACATACATATAAAAAGTATCTGGCATTAATCCCTGATATCTTCCAGTTCCACATTCAAAATCAATACGTATATGATACCATTGATTTGAATTAATGGAAATAATGTTTTCTCCTCCAATTACTATATTACCACCATTTGCAAAAACTATAGCAAAAGCTGAACTCCAATCATTATTATAAGCTTTAATATAAGAATCTTTTGTATTATCAGTAGATCTCCACCAGAATTCGTGTGTTCCAGATTCAGCATTCCAAACATTATAATACCATTCCAATATATTAGCTACTGTTCCATGATTCATCTCTAAAACATTGTTATGTCCATCAAGATAATTCAAAACTCTTATATAATTACTATATCGTAAATCTGGTTCTGTTGGTGCCATAAAACCTGCATCAAATAATGGCACTAAATCATAAGGATTTATATTCCATCCAACTGTATAACCATAACCACCATGAGAAGTGGTGTCCCATGAATAGCCAACTGCATCAATGTAATATTGAAAACCATTATGACCATCAATAGTATTAAATCGTAATTCATCTAATCCAACAACACTATTTATTTGATATCCAAAATCTCCTTTGCTAACACCATCAACAAAAAATTCAAATGTATCTGCCGTATCATCAAAGATAAGTTTAATATGATACCAAATATCTTCAACAAATACAACCATAGTATTCCACGCAGTACCATTATATTGTTCTATTTTATTACCTCCAGATATACGAATTCTTATGCACCAAATAGCACCTTCATAAAGATTAATTTGTAAATTTCCAACTGCAATATTATTTCCTTGCACCCAAAATTCTACCGTTCCATCAGTTTGAACATTAAATGAATTTGATATCTTGGCTAAACCTACTCCGTTTTGATCATCTATTTCCAATACCTTTTTATGACCATCTAAAGAGGCTATAATTGTAGTTGTACATCCTCCATCATTAGTAGAAGTCCATCCATTTGGTTCTACTCCATTTGCATAGACTCTGAAATCATACGTTCCATAATACACTTCAGGTTCAGTACCATAATCAAAACTCTCCGATCCATAATAATTCCCACTTAATGTATCATCATAATTCTCTAAATCATGAGTAGCAGGATAATAATTCCAGTTATAGTTATCTCCAATAAAATAATATCGTTCAGTGGGTTCTAAGTTGTCTCCTATAGTATAAAATGGATCCCACGATTCTCCCCAAGCATCAATATATATAACAGCTCCTGTTTTAATTCTCATATATATTCCATCCATTGCAGTGGGATTGTTTTGAAATACATATCCACCACCTCCATCTATTGATACACCGTCAATCCATAAATGCCAATTATCTATACAATCAAACTCAATTTTAATGTGATACCATATATCTGCTGCATAAGTAAAACCAGTATCTATAAATCCTCCTCCACCGTAATATTGTATATTTCCTCCCTCATGAAATGCAACCATTAATATATCATTTACAGTCTCATCATAGACATATAACATACACCTAAGATTTGTTTGTTCTACATATGCCCAAAACTCAATAGTTCCATTAGCTTGTGGAGATAAAAAACTATGTCTATTATATGGATAATCCAAAGTTGCCGTATATTCTATCAGTTTTCTATGTCCACCTAATGATGCAATAACCTCAACGGAGGAACCAGAAGGAACTTGGTCTATAAAATCAATATTTATCCCACTCGTACCATCAATTTCATCCGTAAAACTATAGGTCGCATTGTAAAGTCCATTGCTCTCCCAACTATATCCAATCGCATCAACATAATAATAATAAGTGGCATCAAGAATTGATGTACTCCAATTAGCCCAGTCAACATGTGTTTGGTCATTAATAAAATTATAATCTCCATACTCAACCTGATTAATAAATAATCTCCAATCATATTGCTCCAAACCTTCTAAACCATAAGCAGAAGCATCGAATATGACTTTAATATGATACCATGTATCATCATCAGCAGGAGATAATACTTCATGCCAAGTACCATCATAATAATCAAAATCATCATCTCTAATAGCAAACTTCAAAACTTCAGTTCCCGAATCCCATAAACTAAAAAGACAATCATTTGAAGCATCGTCTGTTTTCATCCAGAACTCGATAACCCCATTAGTTCGATTTTCTAAAGATAATTGAACAAGTTCGGTATCAAAACCAGCCTGATCATCAAATAATTCCACCACTTGTCTATGTTTTCCAATAGACTCACTAACATTAACAGTTCCACCACTTTCATAAACTGTAAAATTAGCAGGATCTCCACCAACAGTATCATTCTCAAAACTAAACGTTGCTGGATAATCATACACCTCAGTGGAGTAAAAAATACTGAATAATGCATCATTAGCTTCTCCTAACGATAAATCAACCCAACCTGATAAATTCCCAACAAGATCATAGAAATCTTCAAATCCAGCAATGTAATCATTATAATTAATTAAATCTTGAACCGTAATGTTATAATAATCAGAAGTATGCCACGTACCATCCTTAAACTCAACTTCTAAATACCCTGCACCATATACAGCAGAACAGTTAAATAGATCAATTAAATCTGAAGTGAAATTATAATATATATCTTCCTGTAAATTATCTCCTTCTGAAATTGTTTCATTATATTGGGATAATTCTCCATCTCCACGTTCCCAGTCTGATATAATAGGATTAACAAAATTACCAGGAATATCAATATGAGTAAATATAATAGGTGAAAGAAAAATAAATAAAAGAATAAATAATATTATAAATTTTTTAGTTTTTTTTAGATTAGTCATTATCTAATCTCCTGAATTTTTTATTAAAATATAATAATAACCGTTTTCTATATTTAAATAATATCCCTAAAGTAGATATTATAGTAGCAATTGTAATAAAAATTATCCAACTCAATATATTATCTGTTTTTAATATATTAGAACTCACATTTGCAACAACACCAAAAGATACAATTAAATTTTCTTTAGTAAATTCAATTTCAGTATCTCCTATATAAGAACCATCAGAACTTCTATACCAAGTAATATTATAAACTACACCTAAAACAAATCTATATTTAAGTGAAAATTGAGCAGGAACTGTAATATTTACAGTAAAACCATTTCTTTCAAACATTAAATCTATTGCATAATTATAGGCATTTTTTATTTCAATATTATACATTTCTACATAAATATTCCACTCTGTTTTATCAGATAAATCAACTGTTTCATTATAAATTGTATTATTAAAAAAATCCAAAATTAATAAATCATTATTTATTGAATTTAACTCAATATTTCCAAAGTTAGAACGTATTCCATTAATATAAAATCTAACAAGATTATCATCAAGTCCTAACCCATCAAAATTAAAAATACTAAAATATACCTTATAATAAATTGAATTTAATACTAATTCAAAATCTGAAGTTAAGGTTATATTATATTCATAAATCTGTAAATTTTCACCATTCAGCCAAATAACCATATAATTAGCACTTCTCAATTTAAATATCCTACTTAAACCTGGATCTAAAGAAAAATTATATGTCTGTTGTGTTATCTTTTCTTTTAATGTAAAATTCCCTATTTTACATGCTAAATTTTCAATTTTAAGTTTATAAATTGGAACAATTATATTATATTCAGATAATCCCGAAAGTAATATAGTTTGATTAAAACCAGCAATACCAAACCTATCATATACAGTAATTAAAACATTTTCTTTATTCAATTCTATTATACCAAAATCTTCTTCTACATTATTAATATATAATGAATAATCAAATACATCTAATTCATTTAAAAATTGATCTGATAATGTAAAATTTACATTATAAAAAACAGTATTTAATGTTATTTCTCTATTTGAACTCATATTAAAATCATATAAAATCGTCGAATTATCTTCGGTATTTAACCACATAACATTATAATCTGATTGTCCCAATATAAATTCTCTCGATGTATATGGATTCATCATAAAATTTATAGAATTAAGAGTAGATTGTTCTGTCAATGTAAAATATCCAATTTCACGAGTATTCAGGTTAATTGTTAATTTTCTAACATTAGAAATAATATTATACTCCATATCACCAGAAAGATATTCAGTTTGATTAAAAACAACTACATTAAAAATATTTTCATATACAGTAATTTCAATAAAATCTGGTATGAGTTTCAATACTCCAAAATCTTCTTTAATACCATCAATATATAAAGAAAAATTAG
>Ga0209976_10001241_pt1 | contig 15257 bp, 14 predicted proteins | sample SumtaG_FD_182806 | JGI IMG/M metagenome (GOLD analysis project Ga0209976, IMG submission 182806) | Deep subsurface microbial communities from Indian Ocean to uncover new lineages of life (NeLLi) - Sumatra_00157 metaG (SPAdes) (version 2) | ecosystem: Environmental > Aquatic > Marine > Oceanic >...
GGATAATCCCTTCATCTTTGTAAATTCGCTCGCTTTTGCAATAAAATAAAGTTCAGTTATTTCTTCGAGCATTTTTGTATTTTCTTGCAATTTGGGATTTTCTAAGTACAACATAAGTGATTCCAGTTGCTTTTCTGTTGTTATTTGAAGCCCTATCCATTCTTTTCCTTTTTTCTCAGTTATTTCGTTTTTAATTTGTGGTATTCTTTCCATAGAGTTTAATATAGTGGGAGTTTTTAAATGCATTTTCTTCTAGAAAATATTATAAATATATATAGTGCAATTAATTAAATTTCCAACTACCCAAATAATAACTTTAGAGAAAAGCATAAAAGATAATCTATCTTTCAGATTTTGAATTAATTTCGCTGTTTTACAGGTGTTAGAATGTTAAAAAATTCTCTTTTTACATTCACATTCGCTTGAAATTTTACCACAATTTTATTTCCTGAAAGGGTAGTAGCAAGAAAATTTTTATAATTAGTACCAAATCTAGAAAAAGCTATAATATTTCCATTGGATAAGTTTGAATCTAGCTTAGTAGCATCTTTAATCCTTAAATACATCCCGGGTTTAAGATCAATAATACTGCTAACATTATGAATACTTGAGAAAGAGTAAGAACCTGCGTAATTTTCAATAACGTAATCATATAATTGTTTTAAAGGTTTTTTTTCGATTTTTATTATTTCTCCCTTAATCCCTCTTTTCGCAATTAGTAGAGCTGCAATCGCATGATCTACAAATCCTTTAGCTTGAACCTCACTTACTAATTGACCTTGTTGTAAATGAAACATAGCTTCTTTTGTAGTTTTAAATTCGTCGACTAAAAAGACTTCTGGTGGTGTGAATAGGCTCTTAGATTTACTTTCTAATTTTTCATCATTTTGTGTAGAAGTTACATCCGTTATCACGCATGATCTATCCTCACAGGGGATATCAAAATAGTTAATAAGAAAATCTAATATAAATTCTGAGCCCGGACCATTACCAATAAAGATCTTATTTACTAAATCTTTATCACTCCCTAAAAAAATATCTAGTTCCTTTGTGAGGTGTTTACTTGCAACATTATGTGTTCGGGGATCATCAATTTTCTTTTTTAAATTTACATACCATAAAGAGGGAAGTTCTCCTTTTTCTACTAAACAAAAACCATAATGTCTTGTTCCCGGGTCAATTGATAAAATTGTATCTTCTTGTTCGAATTTAAATAAGTTAATATCAGCCTTCCCCTTGGATGCTTTCATAAGCGAATTAAAGAACGATTCAAATTCTTGATTTTTAACTTGAAGGAAGAAACTATTAGTTTGTGTTTGGTGTAAAACTTCAATATTATATTTTTCTATTAGCTCAAAGAGATCATTGTAGTTTTCTACTTTCACTATAACATCTTGGTATGGTACAATTTTAATTACTTTAACTTTTTCAATTGCTTTTGCTATTGCTTGTGCTATATCATCTTCATTTCTACCCGAAAAAATATCCACATGAAGCCCATCTATATGGAATGCTTCATAAGCCGCACTTGCAGCTAATATGTCATATAAGCGTGTTTTCTGATTTCCTTCTCTACTGACAGTGAGACTTTTCTTACATCTTGGAACAATTCGGATTGAGGCCGATTTATGCTTTGCTTTACTATCAGCATTAATGGTGATTATACCTTTAACCTTCGAGCCAACCACTTTAAAATCAATTAAATCTTCTAGTCTTTCTTTAATGAAGTCAAACTGCACGTCCCCAAGAACTAAAATATTAATATGATTTTTCTCAACATAAAAATCAAAGGAGGGGATCACTTTTTTAATACTCTCTAAAACATCTAACGCAATAGAGAATTTTTCAGAATCTTCTATATTAATAAAAAATTCTTTGCGTGGATTTATTTCTGATAATAACCCTTGTATTTTTCCGGGAATAAACTTAGCTTTATAATATATTGTACCTAGATCAAAGTTAGGAACAATGTTTAGAGAAACCTGAACGATTTCTCCTTCAGAAGCGATTTTTAAAGGATTATCATCTATTGAAAAAATGTGTCTTACCTTAACTTTATCTGTAATCCATTTAAGTTCTAATACTCCGGATTTGATACCAACATTTAATAATTCTCCTATTCCTTTTTTATGTGTAAAGCCAAGAATAATGAATGATAAATCAGAATCTACCAATTCTCTTTTTTTTACATAGATCGAGATCTTACTTACTAATTCTTCAATACCAAATACTTCTTTGGCTGACGTTTTAACAATTGGAAAATTACGTGATTTTAGCTTTTTAAGTTCATTCATTATTTTATCTATATTCGAATTAGGAAGATCAAATTTTGTCCCTGCAATGATAACTGGAATACTCTTTTTTATTGCTGTCTCATAAAGCCAATATGTCCGGGCTTGAAAACCTTCACTTCCGGAAATCACCAATACTAAAAGATCTGCAAATTCCATTCCTAAAGCGATTCCCCCTTTAAAATCAGCATGACCAGGACTATCTAAGAAGTTTAAATATAATTTTTGCTTTTTGAGATGAAATTGAATAACTTTTAGACTGACAGTGGTACCGTGAGCTAGTTCGTAATCTAGATTATCGGGAAATTTGCCTACTATTGCCTCAATTAAAGAGGATTTCCCCGCTTGTGCGTGCCCCGCTACTAATACATTAAGCACTCTATGGTTTTTTTCCATTCTAATTTTTAAAATGAAAGATATTATCTAAAAATTAGGATATCAAGATGTAGTTTTGACAAAGATTTAATTCTAAAAATATTTACATACTTATATGAAACGCAAAGAAGGTCTCTTTAATCATTTTCTTTTTGCGCTAAAATTAGAGCTAAAGAAATTTCTTAATACACATAAAAGAATCAGAAGAAAGTCTAAAATTAAAAAATATTACAAAACTCATGAAATAAAGAAAATTCATTTTGGTGGCGGAAAGGACAAATTAGAAGGCTTTCTCAATACGGATATTATTGGCAAAATTCCCATTAATATGGCAAAAAAATTACCTTTTCCGACTGATTCTATAGATATTATCTTTTCTTGTCATGTTATAGAACATCTTTACTACAAACAATTTCGAGCATTTATGAAAGAATCCTCAAGAATATTAAAAGATGAGGGCCTTCATATAATCATGACTCCATCTTTAACCCGTCTAATTGACGCCCTATATAATAATAAAGAATTAAAGTTTAAACTATTAAAAGGACATGAAAAACTCGCGGGAATTGAACTTGATGCGGCAACTTTTTTAAATCGAATGATGAATACCTATTATGGACACAAATTTTTACACGATTTAGAATCAGTCTCTCGAGTAGCTAAAGCATCTGGCTATTCAAGCTCAAGAATAATTTCAATTACTGAGATTTCTGATGATGTAATAAAGAATTACGCAAATATGAGGGAAAGCAGAGGAGATAGATGGAAAATTGAAACTGAAAGTTATTTGTTAACTAAATAGACATGAATTTATTTATACATTCTTCTGCGGTTCTCAATAGATTCTAAATAGTCAAGAATAGATTCTCGAATTTCAACAGCAGGTAAAACTTGCCGTGATTTCCACACGAATTTCATAGAATCTGACCAACTCCATGTTGGATTTTCTTTCAAAAACCAAGCTACAACAAGACCTCCTGATCTTGAAATTCCCATCGCACAATGTACTAAAACTTTCCCATTTTTTTCCTTAATATGTAAATCCATAAAGTTCAAAATTTCCTTTAGATATTCATGAGGAGGATAAGTATTATCAGGGAAGCCTTTGTATAAATAAGCATACTTTCTCAAGGGAGGAACATATAATTTTTCATCCATTAAATTTACAATAGCAGTAATGCCTTCTCTTTCTAATTTGTTAAAATTTAGCCTAGGCCAATACGCGCCAATGTATATGTTCTCATTTACTTTGTATATCTCATCCATATCGGGCATAAACTAAGTAAAAGAAATTAAATAAATAAAATAAAATTTACTAGATTAGGAGAATTATTTCATATTAAAACATCAAACGAATTTTTCTAACCCTAATTCTTTTATTTTCTCAGCAGTGGGGGATCCGTCAATATTATTCCAGCCACGCTCATCATAGTAGTCATCAATTAATGAATCTGCAATTTCAGGAGTTATCTTAGTCGTGCCAGTAAAGTCTTTCATTTCAACCGTAGCCTTTCCATACTTCATAGGTTTAAACCATTCCTTAGGGAATTGATCATCCTTACGGGTAAATCCTTCTTTTACATTCAGTATTTTCAGTAGGTTCCAAGTACGTTCAGCCCCCTTTCTCATATCTTCTATGGTAATGTCGAACCCAGTGACTGCGTTATAAAAAGCAGTAGTCATCTCTATTCCCCAAAAACGATTCATTTGAGCTCTTGCACATAGGCCTAGATTTGTTAAGATCGTGTACCAATCCTCTGAATATCTTGTTAATCTTCCAATGTTTACTCCCATTTCCTTTTTAACTGGAGAAAAAAGCCGATTTGTTGCAGATTCGGGAATACCCATCCTTTTAAAATGAATCTTAAATTGTTCAATGGAATGATCAGCGCCCATGTATGTGGGAGATCCTCCTGAAGCAACATGAGCTCCTTTAAAATTTACGACTTGTTCAAATTCCATGGTTCCTAGGCGTGTTAGTCTGGGATCATAAAATTCTCCTAAGCCTTTTACAGTATTCATCTCATTTGCAATAGTTTCATTTAGTTCTGCTAATTTCTTCCATCCATCAGCAAGAATATTACCAAATCCTTCCCTCTTAGCTGTGATTTCAACTACATGCAGAGCAGTTTCATAATCATTTCTCCACTCAAATCCAATATCATCTTGAGTAATAGCCCCTTTTTGGTACATGATGTTTAAAAATTTGATTATGTTAGTTATGGTAATATAGTCTAGTCCATATCTATTAATAATATCATGAATTTTAACTGCTTGACCGCAGGTATCTATCCCTTCGAGTGCTAACATCCCAAATGGACTAATTATCGATGTTACATAACAAACCTCTCCATTAAATTCACCTCCTCGAATTTCAAGTATATCCTTGTCGGCCATTGGACATGATGGACAAGCAATTCGTCTTTTTTTCAACTTTTTAAGGTAAGTTCTTGGAGTAGCTTCCCGAGCTTTTTTTGTATACCCCGCAGCGGCTAGACCCATACTAAAAGGAGTACTTCTTAGCATTCCTAATTCAATCCACGAATCACGATGTTCATAATTACGAACTCGTTCAATTTGTTTTTTATAGAGCTTATTAAACTCTTTAGGATATGCAATGGTTATGCCTTTTGTTCCTTTAGAAACCACAGCCTTAAGATTTTTAGAGCCCATAACTGCTCCCATACCACCTCTACCAAAGGTTGTAGTCTTATCAATTAAAGCTAATGCGCCCAATACTAAATTTTCACCCGCTTGACCTATAGCTATAACTCCACAGGAATTGTATTTTTTCCAGAAACTGTTTGTTGTTTCTACAATATCTTTGCCCCATAAATCTTTAGCATCACAGAGTTCAATATGATCATCCCAAATCAATAAATATACAGGTTTCTCTGCTTTGCCCGAAATTATTACATGGTCATATCCAGCTTGTTTTAAATTAAAACCAAAATTCATGCTCCCGCATGAATTTGCAACGGCTCCTGTAGCTGGAAACTTCGAAAATCCGACTGATCGGGATGCTCCTGGAGTTATCGTACCAACTAATGGTCCCGCGCCAAGAATAATAATATTTTCGGGAGATAATGGATCAGTGTTAGGACTAAGCCTTTCAGCTCCGAGTTTAGTATTCATTCCTGATCCACCAATAAATTTCTTAAGATCTTCGATATTTTCTTTAGAAATTGAAATTTTATTGTTTGTTAAATCCACGTTAAGGATATTACCAGTGTACCCATTAAAATCCATTATACCTCAACCTCCTCTATTTCCAAAGCTCCATAAAGACAGTGTCTAGCGCACTGACCGCACTTTTTGCATCCTTCTAAAAATGAGATTTTTGGAGTTAATCCATATTCATCAACAATTTGTATGAAAGCTTCAGTGGGGACAAATTTTTTTTGATAAATTGAGGAACACATTAATTGACATATCCTACATCCTGCACACTTATCTTCATGCACAGTTATATTTATTACATCTGATTTTGTCATGAGAACTTCTCTTTTTTTAACAACTATTTTAATGAATGAGTTAATTTTTTATGAAACTAAAATGATATTAAATAATAATTTGAGTTTCAAGTTTTTATAGTTTTAAAACTTAAGACTTTTGAAAAAATTCGGAAATAAAATGGGAAAGGAATATACTATTTAACTTCAATTAAATCTCTACTCGCTATCACATTAGCTTCTAAACCCAAGATATTTTCTATTAGTATATCACCTGCCTTGATAGGAGCTCTAATTTTTTTTAACGCGATTTCATTTAAAGCATCTCTCAGCCTATCTTTTAATATAGGTTTATCTGTCCTCACGGGAACTAGGGGTAGAAAACCATTTTCTACTCGTATTGTAGTAGTAAGGATTCGTTTTGGTTCATAATATTCTTGTTGAGCATATTCCAGTCCCCTATCACATGTATGGCCATCAAAGGAAATATCTCCTTCAGAGCCCTTTTTCACTTGAATTTCACAGCCTGTTGGACAGACAATACATCTTATAACTTTAACAACACTTTGACTTGATTCTGACATAATTAATATCAGTCCTCCTCAATTAATACTTCAGGACGTGGAATAACTCCAATTTCTAATCTTTTACATTTAGGATTAATATTTAATGATTCTAAGTTTATTTTTAATTCAATCATTTCACTAGGTATTACATAAATTTTCTTTCTTTTATAGATTATCCCATTTTCATCTTTAATTTGGATAAGAATCCGCCTATCAGGAAATCTAACACGAAAAGTAAAAATAATATCTTTCGATAAATCCCTTTTATTTATAAGATCTGGTTTAACATAATTAACGTTTTCTCCGGCTTCACACTTAATTTGTTCTTTTTTTTGCATTTTTTTACTATATCGTTCTTTAATATATTCAACAGCATAGTTTCCAGCTCTCTTTGCTTCTGCTGTGACTAAATCGACTAAATCATGAACTTGTAATACATTTCCACATGCAAATATTCCTTCAATTGTAGTTTCCATATTATTATCAACAATTGGACCGTTATTGGATGATAATTTTGCCCCAGCATTAAAAGTTAATTCATTTTCGGGAATCAATCCAACAGATAATAATAGTGTATCACATTCGAAAAATTTATCAGAGCCAATAACTCTATCGAAATTTCGGTCAACTTTAGAGATCGTAATCCCTTGGACTCTGTCCTTCCCATGAATTTTAGTTACAGTATAATTAGTTATTAAGGGAATATCATAATCTTCTAAGCATTGTACTTGGTTTCTAAGTAATCCACTTACATAAGGTAGGATTTCAACTACGGCCTTAACTTTACATCCTTCCCATGTGAGTCTACGTGCCATTATCATACCTATATCTCCACTTCCTAATATTACAATAGATTTCCCTGGTAGCCATCCTTCGATATTTACAAATCTTTGAGCTTGACCCGCAGTATAAACTCCGGCCGGTCTAAAGCCCGGTATATTAATAGCCCCTCTTGTTCTTTCACGACAACCCATTGCTAAGATTATTGCTTTAGCTTTGATTTCAATTAATCCTTCCTTATTGTTAACTGCATATAATGTCTTATCTTGTTTAATTTCAATTACCATTGTATCTAATTTATAGGGAATTTTTAATTCTTCAACTTCATTAATAAACCTCTGGGCGTATTCAGGACCTGTAAGTTCTTCATTAAATTCTTTTAAACCGAAACCATTATGGATGCATTGTAATGTAATCCCCCCTAGTTCTCTGTCTCGTTCTAATATTAAAACTCCTAACCCCGCTTTATTAACTTCTATAGCGGCAGCTAATCCAGCAGCCCCTGATCCAATAACAGCAACATCAGTATTGTATTTTTTCATTTCTCACTTTCACCTCCCCGTATGTCTTTTAGTACCATATCCTTTGTTTGTCCTATTAAAAAATTTGTATCTTCGCCGCTCTTAGTTATTTGATCAAAGGGAATTTTTAATTCTCTTGAAAGGATTTCAATAACTCTAGGCCGACAAAATCCTCCTTGACATCTGCCCATACCAGGTCTACAGCGGAACTTTATCCCATCCACTGTAGTAGCTCCAACTGGAGCATGAATTGCATCTAAAATCTCTTTTTCTGAAACCATTTCACATCGGCAAATTATTCTACCCCATGCAGGATCTTTTCCTATTTTTTTATCAAGCTCTTCTTTTGTAAAATTAGCAAATCGTTCAGGTTTTGGTCGAATTGGGTTATAATCCTCTTTAACTTTCAAATTAACTCCCAAAAATTCAAGAAATTCTTCTATTTTTTCTGCTATTGCATAACAAGAGGATAATCCAGGAGATAAAATTCCTGCTACATTAATGAATCCATAAATATCAGTATTATCAATAATAAAATCATAAGTATCTGGGACTGCCCTTAGACCAGCAAAATTCCGAATGGCACTTCTTGCGGGTATCCCTGGAACTAATTTAGTGCCACCTTCTAATATTTCTTTTAAGCCAGCTGTAGTAGTAGATAAATCATGTTTATCAGTGATATTTTGGGCATTTGGACCAACAAATGTGTTTCCATGTATGGTTGGACACACCAGTATTCCTTTTGAGACCTTTGTTGCAGTAGGAAATAATACTTTATTTAAATGAAGTAAATTTCTGTCAAATAAAATATATTCACCTTTTCTTGGTAAGATATTAAAATAATCCAATCCCAACATTTTAGAAATTTTTCGAGCATAAACACCAGCAGCATTTATAACATTACGAGCTTGAAATTTATCTGTCTTAGTTGAGATAGTAAAAATATAATCTGAATGTCTAATCTTAGTTACACGCTGATTTCGATAAAATTCAACCCCATTCATAGAAGCGTTTTCCGCTAAAGCAAACGTCATCTCATATGGACTTACTATCCCGGCAGAAGGGGCATGTAATACTCCAACAGCCTCATCAGTTAAGCTAGGCTCCATGTGCAATATCTTTGATTTATCGAGTATAACCTCTAATCCAGGAACCCCATCTTCAGTGCCTCTTTTCCTATATTTTTCTAAGTCTTTAATTTGGCTATCTTCTAAGGCTACTACAAAGGAGCCTATTCTTTTGAATGGAAAATTTAGTTCTTCATGTGCTTGAGTATATAATTTGTTCCCTCTAATACAGAAACTCCTTTTAACATATTCTCTTTCAGCAGCATATCCTGCATGAACTACTCCAGAATTAGCTTTTGTAGTTCCACTGGCAATATCAGCTTCTTTTTCTAATAAACATATTTTTAGATCATATTTTGATAAGGTACGTGCTATGGTACATCCCGTTACCCCACCACCAATAATAATAACATCGTATATCAATTAACTATCAACCAGCTAAATATGGATTTTATTTTTTTCATGCTTTAATTACATGAATTTTCTAGATAAAAAAAAGTCATATATTTTTAAAAATTATACCAAAGGCGCATGTTTTTTCTTTGATAAAGGTTGATAAATCAAACCTTTCAAGTGTTTTTAAAAGTTCCTTTTTCCAAATGTAAAGGATTTTACTTCCCTAATGATAAGGTTAGAAGAGGTATAAAAATAGGAACCATAATAGATTAAAGCTTATCATTAAGAGAACTAAGATTTTAGTAATAGGATTAAAAAGCATGTTTTTTAACGACTTATTAACATTTAATTCTAGCTCACTACTTAATAAATTATCAACCGAACTAATATTAGGATTTATATTTATATTTTTTAGATGAATTGAGCCTAAAAACCGTGGACTTGATAAATTCTTAATAGAATTAGCAAGATTGTTTGAAGAGAGCAAAGTTTTTTTATCAATATTTTCTATATTTATAATTTCTTTCATTTCTTTTCTGCACTTTTTATTTTGATATTTTTCTTCAATAAATTACAATTATGTTTTTCTTAAATTTTTTACGCTTATCATTATATTAAAATATCATTTTATTGTATAAATTTTTATTCATTTTGGAAAAAATTGATGATTTACTGTAATCAGTTATATTTTGTAATTGTAATATTATCATATAAGTAGAGGGGTTTGCTAAAATCCCCAGGCATAACCCATGTTTCCAGTGAAAAAGTACTATAAAATGGGCTTTTTTCAATATCAACAAGAAGGAAATGATATTCACGTTTGATACTTGCGATAAATCCGTCGGAGCGCACTAACGTCTTATATAATGGAGCGCCAGCACCACCTGTTATTAAATATATTGTATCACTTAAATCAGTATAATTATATAATTCTGAATTATCATATTCAGGTTCGGTAGTAGACGCATTTATAATTGGATAACTTCTCTCGTAAAGATGGTCATGTCCAGCAAAAATCACTGAGACATTATATTTATCGAATAACGGTCTCCATTTAGTTCTATGCTTTAGGTTAGATCTGCTATGCAACAAAGGATTATGTAAAAAGGCGAAATTAAAAGTATTTTCTTGTGAAAATTCAATCAATGTTTGGTTAAGCCAATTTGTCTGTTCATTAATATAATCTACGTTATCATTATTAGATTCAAGAATTATAAAGCCTATCCCTCCGTAACTGAAAGAATAATAACGATTGGTAGCATTATTTGGCATGAGTAGATTATCATACATTTTTGTATTTATCCCCCCTTCATGATTTCCTTCTACATAGATACCTTGCTTAAAGGCATTTATTACTTCAGTATCTATAAAATAATTGTTCCACCGTTCTTGAATTGTCCCGTCATATACAATATCTCCGCAAAGAATTGTAAAATCAAAGGAAGCACTAAAATTTTCCATAATTTTTGAAGTAAGAACACTTCTTACGTCTCTATTCGTTCTACTATCTCCATAAACTAGAAATCGAATATGATCAGTTTCACTAGCTAAAGTAGTGAAATTCATTATTCCTCTAACATTGTTCTTATCTGAACTTACATTATAAAAGTAAGTTTTATTAGATTGTAAATTAATTAATTCTACTCCGTAAAAATAAGTGGATGGAGAGAACTTAGTCATATTAGGTGTAATTCCTATGAAATCTGATAAATCAGATTTGTTAGAATAAAGTAATTTTGGATTAGTTGCATTTTTTTCAGTAAACCATGATATAACTATAGAATCACTAAAATTATGAATATAAGTTAATCTTATTCCCTTGGGACTGCTTGTTAACTCTCTTACATAAGTAGAGTCATTATCATTATTTGAATTTACACTTTCTTCTTTTTGCAGTAAAATAACTGAATAAGTTGTAATAATTACTGATACTGTAATAATCCCAATAAAAAGGATTTTAAGTTCTCTTCTCATTTCTTAATTCTTTTTATTATTATAAAGAATACCTCTTATAATATAGAAAAAAAATTGTATCTTTTAATTTATCGATTATTGATTATTAGGAAAACTATAGCTAAATAAAAAAATAAAAAAAAATTATTTATTCACTACTTTTTGGTCTGATATATCCCAAATATGCTGCTAAAAATGCTAAGACTACAAAAATCCAGGCTAAGAAGTAGAAAATAGTAAAACCCGGACTACCTAATAAGATCATTATCCGATCAAAGAGAAACATAACCATCACTAATACTAGGCATAAGCTCATAAAAGCTAAGGTTTGAAAGGCTCTCTTATAGGTGGGATCATCAACCGATTTTGAAGTTGTGTAGGCACTCAGTAGGAAAGGTATATACACCATCGCCATTAATATCAGTATAAATAGAAAGGCAAAAACATCTAGTATTAATGTATTTCTCTGATAAGCTATTAGTGAGTAAAACATTGTAAAAATTCCGAATGCGTAAACTATCATACTCTGAGTCTTATTGAATTCCCTATCAAATGCGTTTACTTTCAATAAGTAGGATAGAATCGCTCCTATTGTGACAAACACAAAGCTTATTCTAAACGATATTATTCTAAAAAGAATCCATGATTCTAGAGTTCCTGGATCAACTGTGGATCCAGCAGCTAAATAGGGTATATTGGAATATAATTCTAATATTTTAGAAAGCCACGAAAATATTATTGCGCATGTCCAACTCAAGAAAATCAAAAATAAATATAAGGTTAGTTTATGGTTCTTCACAAAATATCTCTGTAAGATTAGTATCAAAAGTAGCGCCGAAAAGATTATTATAAATGTTTCAAAAAGAAAACCAATAAATATTAAACTTTGAAATAAAGTCATGCAAAAATGGAAATAGAAACCGTATTTATATTTTAGTTTTCCGAAAGATGAGATAGGGCACTTTTATGTTTCTGTATTATTTATTAATAGTTGTAAAGGTTATTATTGATAGAGATATTTATCAAAATTATATTTTAAACACAAAACTAATGGGAATAAAAAATGAAATGGAAGACACGAATGACTGAAATGATGGGAACAGATTATCCTATAATAATGGGAGCATTCGCCGTGTTAGGTACTGCAGACTTCGCCGCACCATTTTCCGATGCGGGAGGTTTAGGAATTCTCACAGCTTTAAATTATGCTAATCCTAAAGCTTTCCAAAAAGAAATCGATAAAATACAAACTATGACAGATAAGCCCTACGGAGTAAATTTTACAATTACACCGCCATATGGCTCAAGGCTGGGAAATCCTGAAGAACACTATTTAGAGTTCTTAGATATATCCATTGATGCGGGAGTTAAAGTGATCACTACTTCTGCTTATCAAGCTCCGAAATTAGGGAAGATTGCTAAGGATTCTGGTTGTTATTGGTTCCATAAATGTGCCACAATGAAGCATGCTCTAGCAGCAGAAAGAGCGGGAGCTGATGCAGTTACTATTGTTGGCCTAGAAGGGACTGGTTTTAAAAATCCTTATCAAAATACCACTCTAATAAATATGACAATGGCAAAAAAATTACTGAAGATCCCTATAATTGCAGCCGGGGGAATCGGCGATGTTAGAGGTTTTCTTGGAGCTTTGGCAATGGGTGCAGATGCTGTATGTTTCGGTACTGTTATCATGTCATGCACAGAAAGTCCGTCTTCAAAAAAATATAAACAAAAACTTATTACTCACGATATCTATGATGATGACTATTATAAGAAGATATACCATCTCGAACTGAAAGATTCTCCAATCGGTTCAATGGCACTAGGACATTGTGATGAAATTATCCCATTGAAAGAATTTATTCAAGAAAATATTATCAAAAATGCAGAAAATTTGCTAAAATCATGGGGAGTTACTGGTGATTTAATTGATTTTTCAAAGTTGCTCTAAAATTCAAGTATATTTAGTATAACTAGTATAAAATGAAAATAATAACAAAAAAAACCAATCAGAGCTAATATTATTTGAAATTATTTCATTTAATCAATTACACTTTTAGAATATACTTTTAAAGTTATAAATATTGCATCAAAAAGACTCAAAAACTAAGAATTTAAAAAAGAGGATTACAAAAACTTATATTATATAATCTAAACATTTTTGTACAGTAATTTTTAATATTCTCATAGAGCACATTCTAAAGGGACAGTGGGAATCATATCCCACTATTTAGTTTGTACTAAATAGTAGAACAAATAGCAATAGTAATATTTTTAAATAGTAAAGTAACAGATATTATATTAAATAATAATTAAAAATTTCATTCATTTTGATTATTGAAAAAGAAAAACTTGTTTAGAAAATTGAAAGTCTGAAAGTCGATTTTAATAATTTTAGTGATTTAGTAATTTGAAATCTTTCAGAGATCAAGGGAAAAAACTGAACAAAACCAGCAAAAAAAAAAAAGTATTGAACAAAAAAGTAGAGTGAAAGAAAAAAATATGAATAATAATTTCAAAGATCGTTTGAGATCACGAGTAGAGAACAAGGCAGCAGATGTTGGAGAATGTTGCGATAGTCCATGTGTTGAAAGCAAGGATGGCGACAATGTATGTTTAAATTGTGGCATGATTATTGGTCGTAATCTTGTTGGAAATGAACGACGTGCTTATACAGTAGAGGAAGTAAATAAGCGTAGACGCACAGAACCTAGATGGAGGGAATTTGGGCCACGTACTATGCTTCCAAACTCTAAGATTGACTCAAAAGGCAGACTAATTGGTGCGAAGGGAAAAACTTTATTCTCACGATTATCAAAGATACAAAATTCATTAATTTCCAGTATCGAGAGAAACTTCTGGGAAGCAAAACCTAAGTTAAAGATGTTAACCAGTAAGTTAAATACCCCTGAATACATTAAAGAAACTGCTTGGAAGATTTACTCAGTTGTAGCCAGAAAGAAGCTTACAATGGGTCGATCAATTGACGGTTTTATTGCGGCTTCTTTGTATGCAGCTATTCGAGTACACGAATTCCCTAGATTATTAGAGGAAATCTGTGAAGCATCTATGACACCTCGAAGAACAGTACACCGCTCATTAGGGATGGTTGTAAAGGAAGTTTTGCCAGAATTAAACTTGAAGTATAAGCCAATCACTGCAGAGCAATTAGTCTTTCGATTTGGGAACGATTTAATGCTTCCAATGGAAGTTCAAAAGAATGCAATCAATATGCTCATACAAGCGTCAAAAAACGGTCTTATGCGCACGGGAAAAGATCCAAAGGGATTAGCAGCTAGCGTTATTTATATGGCAGCCAAGGCTAGCAACTGCAGAAAAACTCAAGCAGAGGTCTCTGATGTTGCAAAAGTGACTGAGGTCACATTACGCTCAAGAAGTAAGCAAATTAAGATGAAGCTAAGATAGAGTATCTATCAATTAATTTTTTTTATTATCTTTTTATTATATCTAATTAAATAAGAAAGTGTTAATTCTTCTAATCAGAATTATAGATATTTAGGATATAAGAAAGAAATTTCTCCTAATTTTACATATATATAATTGATTTTTATTCGTTTTACAATTTTAGTGGTTGTTTTGCCAAGAATTCCATTATTTTCTTGCGATATTTCTTGGTATATTCATTACCTGGCTTAGCCTTGCATGATCTACATTGGAAATCGTATGCTGAATTTATAGTTCCACATTTATCACAGGAATAATAATTCTCCATTTCTTCCATCCACTTTTCGTATCCCATAGTTTTGATTTGTTCTTGTGCGTCCCATAATTCAAATCGATGGGGTGCTAGTGATTGGAATTCTTTTATTTCATCGCATGGATATTCATCACATTC
>Ga0209976_10001243_pt1 | contig 15252 bp, 22 predicted proteins | sample SumtaG_FD_182806 | JGI IMG/M metagenome (GOLD analysis project Ga0209976, IMG submission 182806) | Deep subsurface microbial communities from Indian Ocean to uncover new lineages of life (NeLLi) - Sumatra_00157 metaG (SPAdes) (version 2) | ecosystem: Environmental > Aquatic > Marine > Oceanic >...
GGCTTTTCAAGATACTTTTCTCCATCGGCTATTGTTGAGTCATACTCTTCTGGCTGGAATTCTATTATTATATCCATTATGTTCTTATCTCAATATCTTCTCTATTTAAATGTGGACATTCGCTGCTGCAATAATTGTTTATTTTATTAGGATGCTGACAACCGGTAGGGTTCATAGTAATTTTTCCATCAGCATTAAGATGTTTTCCAAGCTTATCTAAATGATTCATGGGCTGAACATCTATAATTACTTCACCACTTCTAAATGGACAATGTTTAATAAGCTCTCGATAAGTTATATTCTGTCCTCCATTAACTGGTATTTTACTATCTCTCATAGCCATCTTCTTTGCATATTGTTTTATATATTCACAAGTATCATAACAAGTTTCTTGTTTCCCTGAGGCATAGCAAGCCCAACTAATTTCACAGTAATCACAAGGTCGTAGATTTAATTCTATTGCACCAGCCGGATTAAGCGGGGTTTTCATTATATTATCTGACATTTTTTTCCTCCCAAATAGTTACTTCTAATGTCCACACTAACCAAGAGAATTGAATAGCTGCAATATAGGGTGATCGGAATATTATAATGGTTGGTAATATATAAAACATATATTGTCTTTCAGTTGACTCATTATATAATTTAATTTTCATTTTATCCTCCTATAAATACCCCCATTCATCTGTTCTTTTAAAGACAGGTATCATATCACCACTACGTAAAGCGTTTCGCTCTTTAGCTTTTCTCGCTCTTTTCCTTTCATACTTCCATACTTTGTCCGGTTTATACCACGGCTTTTTATCTCGGTGATTAACAAGAGTACCCATTAATCTAAAACCTTCAGGATATGTACGATGTGTTCTACTCATTCTGGCATTCCATAATTCCTTACTGCCATATCTCCAAAAGCATCAGCTTCCATCAAAGCTGTTATTAATTCTTTTCTCTCTATTACATTTAGGCACACCATGTCAGAAAAGACATTACCGGTTATTATAATATGCCAACAATATCTAAGCCTTTCTTTTAAGCTCATGTTCCATTTGCCGTATACCCAATAAGATAAATACGTTTCCACAATACTACTGTCTTTTGTAACTTGAATTATTTCGTGTTCAATCCCGATCCCGTGCGCCCCACATTCACATTTAATAAACGTTTTCATTTAATATTTTCCTTTCGGGTTGCCAATATCCTCTGACATTTTTTTATCATATCTTCTAATGTCTTCGTATATTTAATATCTATAAAATGTTTTGGATCAATCCTATAGTATTTCCCACATATTATCATAACAATACTCCTTCCTCTTCCTTAGCTTCCTGGTAATCGTCTACCCCTTCAACTATATCGACTCTCGCTAAACAGTACACAAAAGAATCGCCTTTATCCGGTGATCTGCCTAACCGCTTTTTATACTCTTCTTTGAGTTCTGCCTTTCTTCTGCTATCACTATGTATTTTATATTTCATCCCGCTTAGTTCTTCAATAAGCTCTGGATCATCGGGAATTGATATTACATTTCCCTCTTTATATTGCCGCTCGAATATAGCCCTGGCATGCCACCACATTTCCATTCTGTAGTTATAAAAAGTATCTCTATCATAAGCGCTTGACCCTGACATTAACCCATAACAGGCATATCCCAATTCGGCCAATCTATCAAATACACCGCTCCCCACTCCATCAGCATCTATTTTTATTATCCCTCTAAGTAGAGAAGCGTGCGGCAATATACCTCTTTCTTTCATTTCAATTGCGATAATACCAGAGGTCTCCATCGTATTTTTCTGACCCCATACTTTTTGTGGTAATACAGCCTTACCTTGCATCTCTGTTAATACGCTTCTATCATCGCCCATCCGTGCAACATCTGCTCCGAACGTTAAAGGGAATTCGTTTTTATCAACCTCTGCTTCTACAGCCGATAATAGCCATGCCAGCGGTATAATATTGTCAACTCCTTGCTCCCAAAATTCGCCTATAACTTTGCATGACCATAACTCCGGTCGATCTATTTTCCATGCTTCTTCTCGACCATCAATCCACGTATCATCGGCTATTTGTATCTTCTCTATAAGTGCTATCGGCCATTCTGCTTTATTTTTAAACTTGCCAAACGCAAACAACTTTTTATTAAGATACTTTTTATATTCTTTTCTTACTGTAGCCGGACTAACAAAAGGTGAGTCCCAAGCCGACATATTTATACATTTCCATTCACTTCTCCGGCTTGTGTGGTGCTGTCTGAAGGGTGCTAACTGATCTGCTCCATCGGTGGTTGATATTTCCAGCATTTTAGCTTTACCACTCATACTACCGTCAAGCGCATCATAACACCACTGTGGAATACCTTTTGCTTCATCTAAAATAAATAATATATGAGCACTATGCCAACCCTCTATTCTTGTGGCATTATCGGTGGCAAAACCGATCATATAGCTTTCAGGATTGCACTTAACTTCTACTTGCAGGCAAGTACCCCTGAGCTCTTTACCGATCCGCATATATATTTCTCTGATCTCTTTCCATAAAAGTTTTTCTATTTGCCGGTTACCGGGAGCTGTGGTTACAACAATCGCATCTTCATAAAGGTTTAAATAAGTTACCGCTATTGCAGCCGCTACCTTAGTTTTGCTTATTGCATGGCAAGCTCTTATGCTTACTCTCTTATTATTCCAGACAGCGTCTATCGCCATTCGCATACCCGACCATAATTTAATACCGAGTTTATGCTCAATAAAAAAGTCTGGATGTTGGAGATAAGTATATTCCAAATCCGCTTGCGCCTTTGCTATATCTGAGATTGGCTTTTTAGTTGTTTGAAGCGATAATATCTGTTGGGACATATCCTAACTCTTTTGCTTTTTTAGCAGCATTCAGCATTTCATCAATAGGAGAATGTTTTTTAACTGTCATGTCTATATTCTGTTTTATAGTTCTACCATATATGTTAGGCTCCATTCTCTCAAGATACCATGCAGCCGCTTGCCATGTTTTGACTGCCGCTGCCTGAATGATCAATACATTCCTTGCTATGGCCTGATGCCTCCCCTTTTTTACTATGTCCATGAAGTTTAGAAGCAAATCGGCCTCATGCTTCTTTTTTAGTGTAGGAAATTCAACTTTCTTTTTGCTTGATAACTCAGCGGATATATTCTCAGCTTTAGTTTTCCAATAATACCATGTTGACCTGGGTATACCTAACTGACCGTATATTGTTTTATCATAAAGGCCGACTTTGCAATATTTCTCTATCTCTTTTAATAGTTTTTCTGTTAGGCATACCTTGCGTGTTTTGCTTTTGATTATTTTATCCAGTTTCTGTTTGGGCATATTTATTTCCTTATTTTGCCATTTAACTTAATTTTTATTTTTCGTTCATTTTTAACGCACCAATCCTTATATCTCTGTACTATTACATCGCAATACTGCGGTTCTATTTCCATGCCATAACATATTCGGTCAGTTTTTTCGCAGGCAATGAGGGTGGAGCCAGAGCCAAGGAATAAATCAAGAATAATTATATCCTTACATCCATATTTTTCAAATATCCATTCATATAATGCAATTGGTTTTTGTGTCGGATGTATTCTTTTGTTTCCATGTTCGCTTGCTTTTATCATTCCACTCCATTTATGTCTACATATACCTATTGATCTTTTTATATTTGTCCATGCAATCTCCCCATCGCCAAATGTTCCGGCTGTCTCTTTATCCCATATTATCCAACATGAAGCTGGTTTTAATTTATGCGCATAATAATTACCACCCCATAATATTATTTTTTTTATATTTAGCTCTTTACAGATAATATATGCTTTTAAAGCTGTTTCTATTGAATCATCATTTTTTATTTTTTTATATATGTTTGCTTTACATATTGAATCTGCTCCTACATATCCGCTTGTTCTTTTTCCTGTTGTTTTCCCAAATGATTTATCACCTCCAATCTTTCCTATTTTAACTATATTTATTCCATAGGGCGGATCATTTACTGCCATATTTATTTTATTATTATTCACCAATCTATTGACCTGTTCTATATCCGTGCTATCCCCGCATAACACTCGATGTCCATTCAATTCCCACAAATCGCCCATTTTAGTTATTGTTTTGACTTTTTCTGGTATTTCATCGTCGTCAATAGTTTCTTCTTCGGGAAACACAATATCAATATCAGGTATTTCTATTGTATCTATCAAAGACTCTATATCTAAATCAGCCTCATTAATAAAATCCATTAATCCTGCCTCAGTTATTATTCCATATTGGCTTGCGATTCCAAGCAATTTTTCTTTAGCTTCTTTTTTATTATCAGCTTTTATATAGTCGATTGGCAATTTTGCTGGTATCTTATATCCTTCCTTCTGCAATTCCAATAAGGCTTTAACTCTTGAATGACCATCCAAAATATATGCTTTGCTTTTGTCGGATTTTTTCCATATAAAGATCGGTGCGCTGAAATTGTTTTTAATGATATTATTCTTAAGTTTCTGCATATTCTCAGGCGTAATCTTTTTGAGATCGCCCTGGAAATCTATCAGCTTATTGATCGGCAATAAACCGGCTCCCTTACAAGCTATCTTAATTTCCTTTGCCATTATCTCACCTTTGGCTTTAATGGTATCATTATTGGTATTCCTAATATATGGATTATTATTACATATTTATCTATGCGTAATCCGAATATCGGATAGCTTCCATATTCGTCGAATATTCCAATTACTATTATATAAATAATAAAATAATTTCTGCAAATAGCCAATTCAAACAAACTAATCTTCAAGGAAAGTTTCCGCATAATCATCCTCCCCGTCTTTTATTGGAATTGCAACCCTCGGCTTGCCGTTTAGTTTATATGGCCGCACATCTATTATCTTAGCCGGAATTCTCAATACGTCAAACCATTGTTTCCTTAATGGTAAGTATAAACCTTTGTCTCTTAGTTCTTCAAGCTGGCTTTTAACTATTGAACAGCGCATTTCCCAGGCTTTTTTATTCGGCTGGATAAAGAATAGATCAAATCCTATCCGATATAAATATATTCCGACTATTATTATCGGCGTTGAAAGTACTGAATTGGTTTCTATCAGGCAAAGATTATCTATCTGATGTTCGCTTAATTTCTGAAATGGAAAAGCCTGATAACCCTTAAGCATCTTTGTTTCAAAATAGTAATGAAAACTATCTAATACAGCATATCCATCATGTGGCCGTCTTATATTAAATCGTTGACCTTCATCATCGGTAAACATCGGATCGGGAATTTTATAAGCAAATCCGCCGGCTGCTTGAAAGTTCTTTACTATCAGACTATTAAGATTTACTTCTTTCATCATGCCCTCCATATAGTATTTCGTTTCGCCGGTTAAGCGTTGCCATTAAATTATCTATAGTATTTTTATTCATCGGTGACTGAACTATATGACTAATTGTTTCACTTTCAATTATTTTATCAGGATGTTCTTCACAAAATATAACCAAAATATTTCTATATCCTTTTTGCTGCAAAAAAATTATTACAGATTGACCAGCAATAGTACCCCTTTCTTGACAATCTTCCGGAATAAACCGATTTCCAATCTGCATTATTTTAACGGCTTACATTGTCCGGCAGATAATTTTTCGACTATTCCTGGATTATCAAATTCAAAGGAACCGTACACAAAACCGTAATCATTTGAAACAGGCAAATCCCGGCCTTTGTGCGACTGTACAACATCCCACTGTGTACTGACATATAAATCAGTCGAACTATTTTTTATACAAGGCAAATAATCCCTATTAAGACATGACCACAACGATAGTATTTTATATCCTGTTGTGTAATTCTGAATATATCCATACCCTCTGTGCATCGGCCACAATCTATTCAACACAGAAGGGCAATAGGTTGAATTTTGATTTATTATTAGATCATTAATCAAATCTTCTTCTATCCATTTCCGCCAATCTATTATTGTATTACCTATCGGCGGCCCCAAAATATCACCCGTAGGAATACCAATCGCTAAAGATTTATTTTTATCATTAAGGTCTTTTCTTATTTCTCTAATAAATTCAGTTAAATATGAACCAAGCAAATAGCGCCATGTATCCAAATCAAAATCATCATTACAAATATCTTTATAATGATCTTTTCTTACTGGCTCATTAAATTCAAACTGATCTGCAAAATCAGCCGGTTTTGATTGCGATCTTAAACAGATAAATAAACCATCAAAATCAGTATCATCTATTAAATTTATAAAATGTTCTCTGAAATATTTCCGCACTTCTGGATAAGCCAAACTTAAAACGCCCCATTGTCTTTTGGTTCCGCTTCGATCCACTCTATGATATTCGGGGTGTTCATAAGCAAATCTGCTCAAGCGAGCAGTATATTGCACTTTAGTACTATGATAACTGACCTTTCGTTCTTTTAATGACGGTAACGGCCAACCCTCATCAAACAAATGAACATATAAATATATTTTCATTCCCATTCTATGTGCTATAGCCGGTACTTCATGATCTTCCACATCTGTGGCTTTGGCCTTCGGTTTTTTGCAGATCATATTATGAAATGAATTAAACGGTTTATGTTCTGCTTTTCTGATTCCTCGCCAGTATATTTTTTCAATATTTAATTTATCTTTCCACATCTTCATCCTGCGCTCTATAGCATCTAAAGTTAATAATTGACTATCGCCGCTTTTTTCATAAGATTTATGGTCACCCCAGGATACATTAATTATGTTTTTCATAATCTTCTAATCTCAAGAAACGCTTTTTCAATATCCTCATATTTTTCAGGGAAATATCCGAGATAGTCTATGACCTTATTCATAATCGCCATTTCCAGCGGATAGTCAATGTCAATTTTCATCGCTGTTTTTGTCGGTGGCATTATATCCGAACAATCAACCCTTAGATACCGAGGATCCCCTTCTGGTATTACATGAGCCTGTGCGTAACATTCTTGAATTTCATCTCTATTGCTGCATGATTTATAAGCCTTTACTTGAGCTTCAATACCTTTTCTTGATATTCCGGTACTTGAATGTCCACTAACAGGACAACCTAAAGGTGTATAAGCTCCATAAACCCAATGCTGCGGTTTTTCTCGCATAACATTAATTATTCTTTGTGCTATTTCTAAATCGAAAAACGGACTGTCACCAGATAATGTAAGAGCATGAGTTATACCAAACATATTCCATGTTTCAATATGCCGGTCTGCTAACTCAAAATTTGATCCTCTATAACAAGCTATATCGTTTGCTTCTGCTATTTCTTGCAATATATCATCAACCTTTAATACGGATGTTGATAATACTACACCGTCAATATTTTTAAGCTTCTTACTTTTTGCAATTATCTGTTCTATCATAGCTTTTCCGCCAAGCATAGAAAGAACTTTATTCGGAAATCTACCGGATGAACACCTTGCTGTAATCATTACATATACTTTCATAATTCTTTCATCTCCGTATAAGCTTTTACAATATCATCATAGCACTGCGGATAATATCCTAAATGCCATATAATTTTATTATAAAGTGCGACTTCCAGCGGATAAGCTATGTTTAAACTAATCAGATATTTATTTCTTAAGGCTTCATCTTTCCAATCATATAAAAAATATCTTTCTCCTTCTGGTCGTTCTACCCACCATAGCTCTTGATCAGTTCCTTTTTCTTTATACTTCTCAATAACACTTCTATTTAGAAGACTATGGAAGATTCCTTCTGACGATACGTGCATATACCTATAATATATATGTCCTGGATGCATTCTTGCAGCTTGTATTGTTTCTTCTATTAATTTTATTTCTATAAACGGCCAATTAGCCGGTTGCGGATAAAAATAATCCAGATCGTATTTCATTACAGCTTCATAATATCTTAATCCCCGATCATCCGGCGGCCCCGTAATAAACTGAACTCCATATTTACCAGCTAAATTCATTAACCATTTATCCTCTGGATAGTCTGTAGTCGATAAAATAATTTCATCAAAGCCTTTGATCTTTACCAATCTTTCAATCACTCTTTCGATGATTGATAATCCTCCCAGTTTGGCTTTGATCTTATCCGGCCATCGGCCAAAATTTGATCTTGCTAATACAATCGCACCTATTTTCATTTTACCTTCCTCCCTTCTTCAAAATCCTTTAATATTTTTCTTACTTGTTTTTTGTAGGCAAAATAGTTTATCGTCATTTTGCCACCTTCTGTAATTATGCTTACTAATAGCATTGGTATCATTATAATTAACATAACCAGCAATAGAGAAATCGCCATTATTAGTACACAAGGAATTATTATCGGTGCTAACATTATACTGGCTATAATAATATAGATTTTAGGTATTTCTTTTGCTTCGTTTTCCATTTCTATCTCTCCTTAAACTCTTAGCACTTGAGTTGTCATATTTTCATAGTTTTTTATTATATCCTGAGATGCTTCCTCTATAGCTATTTTTAATTTATTCCGTTTCTTCCTTCTAAACATTAAGCTAGGGTCAAACCATTCAGCTTTAAGCTCTGTATATAATAGCCAAAGTTGTCCATTTTCAACTATTAATTCCGCCAAATTCTCTTTCACTTCTACCTCTCCTTCATTACATTACCAAATAAAGTATAAAATATAAACTTATAGTCAAAAGAAAAGCTATGCCCATAATTATCCAATCGCCTTTATCTGGTTCATACGACCTGTCTTCATCTAGGTGCATAATTTATCTACTCCTTTGTCGCCCCTGAGAATATGTTCTTTAAAAAATGCTTTTGGAATACTGCAAATATAATAAGCGGCGGCATAAAAGCAAAAGTAGCACATGCGTTTTTTAATCCATAATGTTCAAGTCCAGATTTAAAAAGTATCTCTGCGCTGGTTACTATCTTCAATATTCCAACCGGCAAAGTATATATATCTTCTGACTGCGCAATTATCAACTGCCACATTAAAGCATTCCATCCGCCTATAAATCCAATCAGAAACATAGCAGCAGCCGGAGCCATCGATAAGGGGATCACTATTTTTATCAACTTAGTTATCTCTCCGGCTCCGTCTATCTCTGCAATATCTAATAAATCATTCGGAAACGATTTTAAAAACTGCCGATAAAAAAATATATAAACAGGTGAAGCTAATCCTGGTATAACCATTCCTGCTAGTGTATCATACAATCCCATTTTCTTAATCATCAGAAATAACGGTATCATTTTACTCTGCATCGGAACCATTAGAGAAGCTAAAAATAACATAAAAATAGTTTCTTTATATGGTATTTGTTTTTTAGCAAAAGCATATCCGCTTAAGATGCTGAATGATGTCGCACCAAACGCTCCAACCGCCGATACAATAAAACTATTAAAAGTCCATCTCAATACCGGCCATTTAAATAAAGTTATGTAATTATCAATAGTCGGTTTTCTCGGTAATAATGTTGGCGGCATTGCAACAGCCCCTAATGCTGATTTAAAAGAACCGCTTATCATCCAGATAATCGGAAATAAAAGCAATAAGGCTAATAATATTATTATAATTTGATTAATTGTTTTTGTCATTTTTTATCCGGTACAAAAGCCAAACTATGCCGATTATCATACAACCAGCCACCAAGTATACGGGTTACAAAATATGGGCTATTCTTTAAATAGCCCTATCCCTGAACTTCATTTTAATTAAGTCTTGCTCAGTTTCTATCTCTTGTGTATCCATATCTTACTCCCTATCAATCAAGATTTTCTTTTGTGTCATTTATTTCTTGTTCAAACTGTTTTGAATATTCAAGAAAATTTAAATATTCTTTTCGGTTCATTTTCCTTAAATATTTTATACCGCAATATGGATTGGAGCAATATAAATTATAATAATGGTTTTTATTATCATTCCATAAAAACCTAAAAAATTGATTTTCTTGTTTTAATGGTTGTGAACAAACCCGACATATTTGTGTTAAATATCCCATCTTTTTTACTCCCTATCAATCAAGATTTTCTTCTGTATTATTGTTAATGTAATAATTATTGTGAATACAACTAAACTTTCCGCCGCTCCCAATCCATATTTACCGCTTTGAAAAGCTCTAACGAATATTTGATATACCAAAGTAGTAGTTGCATAATACGGCCCGCCCCCGGTTAATATATACGGAATTTCCCAAATCATCATTACACCAATTGTCTGCACTATTAAAATAAAAGCTATTATCGGCAGCATTAACGGCATAGTAATATAAAAAGCTTTTTGTCCGTTACTACAGCCGTCTAACTCAGCAGCATCATATAATTGAGTATCGATAGTCGATAAAGCCGACATATACAGAATGACATTAAATCCCATCGATGAAGTTACCATAACAATACAGATCGAAAAAAAAGCCGACGGCATAGTTCCTGTCCAGATAACAGGTTCTATTCCGATTAATCCTATTAAATAATTTAGTAGCCCGTATTGAGGGTTGAATATCCAACTCCATACTACTGACACAATCATTCCCGCCGATATTAAAGGAACATAATAAGCAAATCTAATGAATGATTGCATTTTTCCCGACATGTCATGCGCCACCAACGAAACAAAAAATGGTATCAACACCATTAAAGGAACACAAAAAGCCACAATGCTTATAGTCGTTTTCATTGACTTCCAAAATATATCATCGTTTACCAAATATATGAAATTATCGAATCCGATAAATCTGCTAACTCGTGCATTCGCTCTAAAAAACGCAAGGGCAACCCCCTGTACTGTGGGAATAGCTGTGAAAGTAATAAAAATTATCAGAGCTGGGGCGAGCAATATCAGCCCTGATAAATTACGATTGGACTTCTTTGCCATAAAAAAATTCGCTCTCATATTTTGGTTTTCTCTTTATCAGTGGCTCGCTAGGCCCCGATGGTTTTCTCATCTATTGTGACTCGCTTCCTCTTACTGGTTTTCTCGTGGTTATTGGCTCGCTCTACCCACGTGGTTTTCTTAATCGTCCTGGCTTATTTTATAAATCTTCTGGATACAGCCAACCCCTTTCTTTCGGATCGATCTGATCATCATGTCCCAACATATCTTTACCATAAGTATTATCAGTGGAGAGACCTAAAAATTTACGAGCTACAACCCAATAATCGCCGCTTAATTCTTTCATCATTTTTCTATAAGCTGCCCCATGTCGATGGCATTTCATTGCATCTTTCCATTTTAAAGTTACAAGCTCACCTTTTCGGTTTCGGCTTTTGACGGGTTTTTCACTTATAGCAAGACGGTCTTTGATTCTATCGCCAATTACTCGATAGGGGCATTCCCTGTTTTTCCACATCGAATCAACAGCCCGCCATAAAGCAGTCCTTAAACTTTTGTTCCCCCCACTAGTTTCGCCCTTTGTATAACGGTCATGGCTCGGCCTATCTAATCCTATATACTTCCAGACAGACGAACGATGTTTTGCTTTTTCAGGAATGATATAAGTCAACAGGTAAGCTATTGTTTGCGCCGCCAAACCCTTAACATTCAAAGCTGATTTAACAATACCTTCATCTTTATGATCCTTAACCCATATTTCTATCAGTCTCGTTCTCTGCAATACTTTGTCATGTAATTCCGGTAACATTTCTTCTAATTGAACTTTAGTTATTTCTGAACAGTCGTCGGTTTTTCTGTTATAGGCTCTCAGTTGATTTTCAATTTTGTTTTTGAGTTTTAACCATTGCTCTCGATCATCAATCGCTATTTTTAATGCGCCCAGATCTTCGGGTCTTATTCTATGAGCACCATGCCTTTTCATGTGGCAGGTGGGGCAGGCTAGCCGTGTATTATCTATTTCATATCCTTGTCCCTGGGCTTTCGGTATTAATCGGTCTGTATCAATTAATCCTTTTTCGATTTGGTCTTTCGTAATTTCACCACCACAGATATAACAATAATATCCATGCTCTTCTCCAACCTTATTCTTTAACCCTATTTTATTACCCATCTGTTACCTCCTAAATATTTACCATTCTCCAACAGAGAATTGATTTTAAAAAACGCTTACCTTATTTGGTTTTCTTAGAACTAATGGCTCGCTCATATTAGCTGGTTTTCTCCTGATACTTGGCTCGCTTGTATATTTTGGTTTCCTCGCATTCCCTGACTCGCTCATTCAGCATGGTTTTCTCTGATAACGTGGCTCGCTCCCCGGATGTGGTTTTCTCTCAATCAATGGCTCGCTCCGATCAAATGGTTTTCTCTCTTTGGTTGGCTCGCTCAGGGCGCATGGTTTTCTCAAGATCGCTGGCTCTTTATTTCTTACTCTGAAAGAATCTTATTAGCTCGCCTATCAAACTCTGCTGCCGCTTCTGCCGGGGTGATTTCATTGATCAGCATTCCCTGAAGAATCGCCAACCAAATTTGGCGCAGTTCGTTATATACTGGAAAACCAATCCCCATATCATATATTCCCCGATCTTTGATAATCTGCGACATTTGTCGCATAGCATTACCGATTAATCCTGATCTTGTCGGCATTCCAGCGGTTTTTAATGGACTAAATTTCGAATATATTCTTTGTAGTGTCGTCTGTACTTCGGCTCCGGTTATATACTGCAAAAATACTAAAGCTCTTTTGATTTGTGCAGGATCACCGTTATCGATAACCATAGCCAGATCAGGCCCAAAGCATGGAGCAACACCGTCAACTCCCTCAACATGCGGATATTCCATCAACACAACTTCAAACTCTGCTTCTACTACTCCGTCTTTTACAGCATATATACCAGCTTCTACTCCGCCAGGAACATTGCCTCTTATTCCTAATTTACCCGAATTAAATAGCATAGCCATATCGCCGTCGTACAGCCCTGATGCTCCATAGGGCACGTAGCCGTTTTCGTGCAGGTAATGAATATATTCCATTCCCTTAATTCCTTCAGGAGTATTTAAAGTTGCTCTGCCATTTTCATAAAGATTAGCTCCGAATCCACCGAGCATATTCAATACCCAATAATCACCACCGCATTCTTTGGCGATAATATAGTAACCGTAATATTCATCGCCCAAAGCAGTAATGGCCTTTACTGCTCGGTCAAATTCCGCTACCGTCCATGACCTATCAAGATCATCATCGGCCGGTAATACATCCGCAACTCCTGCTTGTTCAAATAAAGTTCTATTAGCTAGTAAACAGACAGCCCAACCCAACATCGGCAAAGCGTATAATTTACCATCTCTTTCAAATTGTGAAAGAGCCGATTGTTTAAACTGATTGATAAACTCTTCCGGTAATGCTTCATAGAGATTAATCCCAAAATCAGCATTAGCGAATTTATTGACCCGCCCAGCATAACTCCAGATAACATCGGAAGGTTCACCGCTTGCCAAATCCATATCCAGACTTGTAGCGGTATTATCAATTGCATCTGAATAGGTTCGTAGCTCTACCTGTATTCCTGTTCTTGCTTCGAACTCAGGGAGAATATTGTCCTTCCATAAATAGCCCTCAAACCCGCCATCGGGGTATTGGTCTTCTGCAACATCCGATACAATCGCAAATATTAGCGGCTTTTCAACCTCTTGTTGGCCTTCGGCAAATGCCATAAATGCCAACATAAAAACCATTAAAAACAAAATAATTCTTTTCATTCTTTTTACCTCTTCTATACTTATTTATTCCGCCAACGGCGGGGTTATTCTTACTAACTATTTATTAATCTCAATAGTAAATGCAGATGGTTTGTCATCAGCTCTTATCCAACTACCATCGCCATTCATTTCAACTGCAAAAGGGAATGTCGTAACTTTATGCTCAGTATAAATTGGTGTTATTGAACCATCTGATTGAACAAATAAAACCCATGTACCATCTGTATTTTTTGAACTAAATAAACCGTTTGGTTCAGCTTGTTCTGTAACAGCGAATCCTCCTTGATAATATTTAGCAGCTATCTTTAGAGGATTGGTTAAACTTGTATCAGCAGGAATACCATACCCAATCGATACACCATGAAAAAACGTTTTACCAGTAATACTCTCAATCACTGTATAAGTAGTATAAGTTCTTGTTGTTACTACATCATAAATCTGGATAAGAATATCACGGGGAATGCTATAATCATAAAATGGCACAGGATGTATTTTTAAATAATGCTTTTGTTGTATTTCCACAATTGCTTTATCTTGACTATCTGAAGATGCTTCCCCTGATTGACAAGTTGACAGAACAACCATACCGCTTATACTCAATATAATTATAATAAGAACTACTGATATTTTAATAATTTTCATATTTATCTCCTTGCGATCAAAGTTAATATTTCTATTGGAACCTGACTTTTATCAAGTCTTGAAACCTCAACTTTCATACGATTTAACAAAACTTTTTTGTGTGCTTCCTCTGCTGTTTGGTATTCCTCATATAATTGCCATAATAATGATATTTTAGATTCAGAATATTGCAAACTTGATTTAATAGCCTGTCTTTTCAAACCAAGTTTATATTTTAAAAGACCTAAATTGCCAAACTCCAATAGAGTAGCTATGACAAAGAAAATTAATATTATTAATATGCCAACACCTATCCATTTCCAATATTGTTTCATTTTTTCCCCCTTCTTCTTTAAATCAATTATAAACCCTATTTACAATATTCCTGGCAAAGTCTAATCCTACCGGCGTTTTTAGCTCTGCCAGGAATATCCATACCATCACTTTAAATAATCCTGGTGAAACTTTTCTTGCAGAGGGGAGGGGACGTCAAATTCTCGCCATACAAAAAATTAGCAGCCCCACCAGGAATTTTATTTAGTATGTTATTTTTGCCTTTACGTACACGCCGCCATTCTCCGGTTCATCTGGTGCTTCCTCAAATATTTCCGCCCCTACGTCTGTCAATAGGTAACCAACTGTAATTTTAGCGGGGCCTAGATTATAAAATGCAGAGAACTCCGCACCCTGGAAATCCTCTTGTTCGGGATCAAGCAATACGCAAGTTGTTATATTAAAGCCGAAATTTTCATAAGCGAAATCTACCCAACTTTTATTTTTTCTTAGCTCTAACTCTTTCTCGCCGTATATTTTTGATCCGAATACAAAACCCGATATGGAATATGTAGCGGCAATATCATATTCCCAGAATTTCTCTTCGGCTTCCATGTCGATATTATATTCACCGTTTGCATCGAATCGCAAAGGCCCGACTTCCAGAAATATGCCCTGGTTAAACCATATCTTTTGATAGTCCTCTCCCTGCATTCCTGATGTTGAAGTACTTCCTCCGACATCAACC
>Ga0209976_10001245_pt1 | contig 15236 bp, 12 predicted proteins | sample SumtaG_FD_182806 | JGI IMG/M metagenome (GOLD analysis project Ga0209976, IMG submission 182806) | Deep subsurface microbial communities from Indian Ocean to uncover new lineages of life (NeLLi) - Sumatra_00157 metaG (SPAdes) (version 2) | ecosystem: Environmental > Aquatic > Marine > Oceanic >...
AGAGTAGTCGAGTCATTAATTGCTTTTTAAGAAGATCATCTTCATTTTGGTGAATATGGGTAAATCGATTAATTTTGTTTCCTGTAATATGAGAAGTTGCGACACAAAGATCGGCGAACTCTTCGGAATGAGCACAATCAAATGTTTCTTTTATAATACGCATCCCGCCTCGTAGTCGAAAATCGTCTCTTCCTACTTTTTCATCTCCAATATACACGTTTGGCTTCATAGTTTTTAATTTTTCAACATACTCTTCATATGTTCTCATTTTTTTTTTAACCTTTATATTTAAATTTTTGATTAAGTAAATTATAACTAATTATTAAATAGGATTGCTAAACTGATAAACTTTTGAATTTTTAAATATAATATGTATTGCTACATGTACCAATACAGATTTAGAATACATTTTCTTAAACTCTGATTTAGCTCCTGAAATAAAAATATTGTTCAGATTTTTTGTGCAATATTGTAATGATGTTCACTTTTTACAAAATTTTCTATAAGGTTAATATAGAAAATAATAAATAAAATAAAAAATTTTAATTTATTAGATAGAAAAAAAACAAAAAACAAAAAACAAAAAAAACATATAAAACTTGTTGAAAAAAAATGGATAATCGAATATATATTTTGGATGTCACAAATAGAGATGGTGTGCAGACCAGTAGATTAGGCTTAGCCAAATTAGAGAAAACTGTGTTAAATGTCCTCTTAAATAAAATGGGAGTCCATCAATCTGAGTTTGGCTTCCCTACGACACTGCATGAGACAAATTACATTAACGCAAATTTAGAACTAGCGAGAATGGGCGTTATTGATCAAATGATACTATCAGGTTGGATGAGAGCTATCGAATCAGATGTGATTACAGCCGTAGAATTAACAAGAATAGAACATATAAATGTCTCAATCTCTACATCCAAACAAATGATAAATGGAAAATTTCAAGGAAGGCTTGATGAAGATGATGTAATTAAAATGATGGTGTCTGCAGTGACTAGAGCAAAAGACTTGGGTATAAAAACAATTGGAGTTAATGCGGAGGATGCCTCAAGAACGTCTATGGATTTCTTGCTAAAGTTTGGTAATGCTGCCAGAAAGGCGGGTGCTGATAGAATAAGATATTGTGATACTTTAGGCTATGAAAGATCCTTTCGCATCCATTTTAGGTGTAAAACTCTTGCAAAAGAATTAGAACTGCCTATAGAACTGCATACTCATAATGATTTGGGTATGGCTGTAGCTACGGCAGTCGAAGGTGCCAAGGGAGTTGTTGAAGAGGGACAAGATGCATATATTAATACTACAGTCAATGGGATGGGTGAGCGAGCAGGAAATACTGATCTTATAAGTACTTTATTAGCACTAAAACATAGTGCCGACTTCGATGAGTTAGGGTTGTTAGATCCCCGACTTGATTTAAGTAAAGCTTGGCAAGTTGCAAATTATGCTTCTCATGCCTTTGGCGTGCCAATTCCAGTTAATCAAGTTGGTGTAGGAGATAACGCATTTGCTCACGAGTCGGGAATTCATGCAGATGGAGCTCTTAAAGATAGAAGAAATTACGAATTATATGATTTTCACGAACTAGGTCGAGGCGAAAAAATTCTGGTTGAAACAGGGAGAAAAATAACTACAGGTGAATACTCCGGTATATCATCTTTTAAACATATATACAAAAATTTTGATCTGAAGTTTAAAAACGAAGAAGAAGCACGGCAGATTCTAGAGCTGGTACGTTATGCTAATGTTCATAAACAAAGACCCTTAGTTAGGGAAGAGTTTTTATTTATAGCCGAACATCCTCGTATAGCAGAAACAATTTTAACGATGAGTCCTCCTAAGATAACAATCTATAGACCATATGTTGTCCATAGAAAAAAAAGGGAAGAAAAAAAAGACATCAAATTAGAGAAAGATGAAATTGAGTCTAAAACTAAACCATTAGTATAAAATCAAATGTTTTTTTTTCTTACTTGCCTTTAATGTGTTGTAATTAATTTTTAATAAAAAACGGCTATTCTAGCCTTACTACTTTACAATTTTGTATTTTTTTTCCTTTTTTTTTCAAAGTTTGCTATAAAGTTTTTAAGAATTCGGGTTAATATTATTTATAGTCAAAAAACTATAATAAAACAAGAGCGTGATCTTTAATGATTAAAAAAGGAGATGTAGATTGTATAAATGATGAAATCCTCGGAAAACTCCAATTAAAGACCAGATACAAATTTTTAAATAGTAATTTAGTCAGCCTTTTGGAACCTGAGGATTTTAATTTTCTCCGGGAAGTCGAGAAATTTTATATCAACCTGGAGAAAAAGTATAATATTTCGCACAATGAAGATTTTTATGAGTGGATTCCCGAAATTGGTAAAGCAGGATATCTCACAAGAGTTAGCAATTTTGAAAGCATAGGACTTAATTTTGAACCATACGGAATGAAAGCTGAATTATTAAGAATCCTTGCTTCTGACTTTTTTGATCCCCAAATGACTATGGCCATGGGGGCTTGTGTGTTAACATTAAATCCGCTATTACTTCATAATGAAGGTGTTGAGGTTCGTTTAAAAGCTTTGAAAGAATTAGTATCTGGAGAAAAAATCGGCTGCATATGTATTACAGAACCAGAGAGAGGATCTGATGCTGTGCATATGTTAACAACTGCTGATGAACAGCCTGATGGGAGCTTTTTACTAAATGGGGAAAAAATATATCAGACCAACGGTCCTAAAGCGGATTGGGCTGTTGTTTATGCCTGTGCTGAGAAAGACCAAGGAAACACGATGGGTCAATTTTTAATAGATACATCATGGGAGGGATGGAGTGTTGAAAGAATAAATATTCCTTGGACTCCTAGAATGCATCTTGGGAAAGAAACATTCAAAGACTTAAGAGTTCCGAAAGAATACGTTATTGGAGCTCCGGGTTTAGGCCGAGAATATCTTTTTGAGGGATTGAATTTAGAAAGATTAGGAGGGTGCATTTTATATGTGTCGCAAGCATGGAATGCAGTTACACATGCAACTATTTACTGTAGCATGAGAAAACAGTTTAATCAAAAAACTATAAAATTTCAAGGCGTTGGCTTTCCACTATCAGGTTTATGGGCAAAAACAATGAATCTTACATTGGCTCTTTTGTATATCTGTGGGAAAGTTGACCAAAAAATTAAGAAGAATAAAGGTGTTTTACCTAAAGCATTTAATCTATCACTTGGAGCATATGTGTCGCAATTGAAATATGATTGTGCCCAATTAACGGAACGAGTATGTTATGAAGCAGCAAACCTTATGGGTGGAGCAGGAGTCTGTGATAATACACTAATGCAGGATCTGTTAGGTATTTCAAGAATTCAGGAGATTGGGGCTGGAACCCGCCAAATCCAACAATATATTATGTCGTATGCCTTATATAAGTTATTTAAAATGCTATAATTATTAATAATCAAAATTTTTTATTATTATTTTCTATACTATGGTAAAGTAAGTTAAAAATAAGATCAAGTAATAAGCTATATTAAAAAAGAGATAAAAAGGGATGATGTATGAAAACTACAATTTATTTTTTTACTGGAACCGGTAATTCGTTAAAAATTGCCAGTGATCTTGCTGAAAAATTAGAGGATTGTGAGTTAGTACCAATAGCAAAGGTTTTACAGCAGGATCAAATTGTTGCTACAAGTGAAAAGGTCGGATTTATTTTCCCTCTTTATTATTGGGGCTTACCTCGTATTGTTTACGATTTTATAGAAAAAATTGAGCTTGATAATACTAATTATTTATTTGCAGTGGTAACAAAAGACGGAGATATGGAAGGCATACCTTTAATTCAAATAGAACAGCTTCTTTCAGAAAAATCAAAACCATTTAGCGCGGGATTTTTTATTAATATGCCTAATAACAATATTGTGGACGATATTCTAAATTCAGAAGAAATATCTCAAGAAAAACTTAAAGATGCTAAAAATCAAGTTGATCGTATTTATAAGATTATAGAAGAAAATAAAGTACTTGAAATAGAACCAGCTAAAAGAACTAGATCCATAGAGAAACTAAATAAAGGTTTCCGCGATAACGTTTGTGAAAATGACAAATTTTTTTATGCAGATGATAATTGTAATTCTTGTGGTATCTGTGAAAATGTTTGTCCTGTGAATAATATAATTCTTGTTGGTGGCAAGCCACAATGGCAGCATAAATGTCAGCAATGCTTAGCATGTATTAGCTATTGCCCTGAACAATCTATTCAATACGGTGATAAAACTTTAGAAAAAGGGAGATATCATCATCCTGATATAACCGTTAAAGATTTGATAAGTCAAAAAGAATAAATCTATCATTCTTTTAAGAAAAATCTACGAAGTTAGATCTTCTAATATAATTAAATTTTAGAACATTCTATAAGTAAGGTTTATTTTCTAATTATTTTTATTTTAACTATTTAATTTTGTTAAATAATAATTTTATAAGGCAAATGAGATTAAAATGAAAATTGAAGACCTCCAAGATTGTATATATGAAAAAGAGGAAGATACGGGTATTTGTACTTTAACTTTCAATAGACCTGAAAGAAGAAATGCATTATCATTTATCTCTCTTTTAGAAATTGAGACCGTTCTTACCCACATGGAAGAAGATAAAAGCGCTAGGGTATTAATTATTACTGGCTCTAAAGAAGGTAATGCGTTTACTTCAGGGGGATATTACAGTGCGAAGATGTTAACATCCATTTCCCCAGAAATAAAGCAAGAAATTGATTTAATGGATATGGCACAAAAAAGGTTATGCATGAAATTATTTGATTTTTCTAAACCAATAATCGCAGCGATTAATGGTTTAGCGATAGGAGCGGGAATTACGTTACCTTTAGTAGGTGCCGATCTCATTTATATGTCTGAGGATGCATGGATAGGCTTTTATTTTGTAAAAAGGGCCGTTGTCCCCGAATTTGGCAATGATTTCATCCTCCCATTTTATTTAGGGTTCCAAAAAGCAAAAGAGATTTTATTTTTTGGCGATAAAATCACGGCTCAAGAAGCATTGAAGCTTGGGCTCGTTAACAAAGTTCTCCCTCCCGATGAACTCATACCTTATGCCAGAGAACAGGCATTAAGGTTGATACCCCCTAAAGCCCCCAGCTTATCAATAAAGTTAATGAAAAAGACGATGCACGCTTATTTTAGGGAAATTATCTCAAAAACCTTAGATCTGGAAAATGAGGGGTATAAAAAATTAATTAAGACACACGATTTCCGCGAATCAACCAAATCTTTAATGGAAAAAAGAGATCCTATCTTTAAAGGAAAATAATATAAAAAATTAAAATTTAATTTATCCTTAGTTTTTTATATATTTAAAGATTTATTCCAATAACAAATCAAATGATAATAAAAGAGTTAATGCTGTTAAAATGAATATTGAAGATATACAGGATGTTCTTTATGAGAAGGAAGAGAATGGCATTTGTACAGTCACGTTAAATACTCCAAAAAGAAAAAATGCAATGTCTTTTGTCACATTTTTAGAATTGGTAACTATTCTTGACGATATGGAAGCAGACAAAAACGCCAAAGTGTTAATAATTACTGGTAAGGGGGATGCATTTTCATCCGGAGGGTATTTTAATATGAATTTGCTTACTTCTGTTCCTCAAGAAATAATTAAGGATATTGATTTACAAGATACTGCACAGAAAAGAATGTGTATGAAATTATGGAACTTTTCCAAGCCCGTGATCGCCGCGATAAATGGATTAGCAGTTGGAGCCGGATTTACTATGGCATTAGCAGGTGCCGATCTAATTTATATGTCTGAAAATGCATGGATCGGTTTTTATTTTGTAAAACGAGCAGTAATAGCGGAATTTGCAGCACATTTCTTGTTGCCATTCTATGTTGGTTTTCAAAAAGCAAAAGAAATGGTTTATTTTGGAGAAAAAATAACTGCCCATGAAGCTTATGAACTAGGTTTAGTCAATAAAGTATTGCCTCTCGATGAATTAATGCCATATGCCAGAGAACAAGCCTTAAGACTAATCCCTCCAAAAGGACCTAGTTTATCTATAAAATTAATGAAAAAGACTATGCATGCTTATTTTACGGATATTCTTGAAAAAACATTAGACTTAGAAAATGAGGGCCTTGCGGCTTCTCTTAAGACAGCAGATTTTAGAGCATCCCTCAAATCATTAGTTACAAAAAAAGAACCTAAATTTAAGGGAAAATAACTATTATTTTTTATTTTTAAATTATTACAATAGAATGTGAATTTGAATGTTCTTATAAAATTAACATAATAGTTTTTTATTCTTAAGAGACTCTTATTAGATGTGGTTTATATTTTTATTTAAAGAATTTATAACAATTTTAATACCTCTTAAATTGAAAGGTAAATGATATGACGAATAATTGTAAATATGTATTTGTTACAGGAGGAGTAATGTCTGGAATAGGCAAAGGAGTTGTTACCGCAAGTTTAGGAAAAATCCTCCAATTTCGAGGCTTTAATATTTCTGTAGTTAAAATTGATCCTTATTTAAATGTAGATCCCGGAACTCTTAATCCCATTGAGCATGGTGAATGTTTTATCACAGAACAAGTATGGGATTTCAGACCAGTTCCTGGTTCAGACGAGCGAGTCTATAAAATCAGTGAAATAGATCAGGACTTTGGGACTTATGAGAGATTTTTGGGTATAGAAATACATCCCTCTAATAACATAACTTCAGGACAAATCTATCTTTCGACCATTCTTAGCGAAAGAAAGGGAAAATTTTTAGGAAGAACGGTCCAATTAATCCCTCATGTGACTAATATCATAAAAGATCGACTAAAATTTATTGCTGAATCTGAAAAATTGGATGTCTTATTAATAGAATGTGGAGGTACTGTTGGCGACTTAGAATCGAGCATATTTTTAGAAGCATTTAGACAGTTAAGATTAGAGTTACCTAAAAGCTATACTGCTTTAGTCCATGTTACCTTAATTCCATATTCTAAGGCAGTTGGTCAGCAAAAATCAAAACCAACACAACATTCTGTTAAAATGCTTCAAAGCGCGGGGTTACAACCAGATATACTTATTGGCAGAAGTGAGGAACCACTAGAACCTGATATAAAGGCGAAATTATCCTTATTTTCTAATATTCCAGATATTGCAGTTATTTCCAATCCTGACTTAGATACGGTTTATGAATTACCTATAATGTTTGAAGATCAAAATCTTGGAGATTTCCTCTGTGAAATTTTAGACCTAAAGGCAAAATTAGTCTCTACTTACAATGAAATAACAAATTTTTCAGCTTGGAAGGAGACTGTCGATTTATTTAAAAACGCTAAAAATTCTGTTAAAATTGGCATGCCGGGGAAGTATTTTAATATTTCAGATTCATATATTTCCATCAATGAAGCGTTAGAGCATGCTGCTGTACACTATGGTTATAAAACTGAATTAAAGATGATAAACATTGATGAAAATACTAATATCGAAGAGGAATTAAAAGATTGTGATGGGATGCTATTGACCCCCGGATTTGGTGAAAGAGCAGTAGAAGGCATGATTAAGAGTGCTGAATATGCCATGGAAAAAAAAGTACCCTTTTTAGGAATTTGCTATGGCGCCCAAATGTTTTTTATTGCATTTTGTAGAAAGTATTTAGGTTTAGAGGGGGCTCATTCAACTGAGATAAATCCCAATACTCCTTATCCTGTTATTGATCTTTTAGAAAGTCAGAAAAATGTAACGGAGTTGGGAGGAACTATGAGATTGGGAGGCATTAAAATTATAGTGGAAGATGGTACTAGGTTATTTAAAGCATATCAAAAGAAAGAAATCATTGAAAGATTTCGTCATAGGTATCACATCATTTCAGATTATATAACCGATGAGGCCAAAAATAAAGGTCTTATTATTTCCAGTAAGGATGAAACTGGAAAAATAATAAATAGTATAGAACTAAATAGACCTGATCATTTCATGGTTGGGACTCAATTCCACCCAGAATTCAAAAGTAAACCGTATAATCCCAGTCCTTGCTATTCAGCTTTTATCAAATCATGTATAACATTCAAGAAAAAGAAATTAGAAAGGATATAATGGTTTGAACTGAAGTTCAGATAAAATACTTATCATCATATTATGTCTTAAGTAATTAATTAAATCATTTTGGGTTATAGGATGTTTTTTGGATAATGCAATCAATTGTATAATAGCACTCTTACTCATGCTTTCTAATTATTTTTTGAACTTTTAACTAAAAGTTTTTTCATAAGAAGATTAAATTAATAAATTCCTAATCTAAGTATTTCTTAAAAAATTAAATATTAAATTTATTCAGTCTTATTAAAAAATAAATAGGTTATAAAAAAATAAATTAAGAGGTTGATGTATATGGGAAAAAGAATTAAATGTGCGTATTGTGGTGAAAAAACAGATAAAAAACATATAACATATGTAGAAGGACGTCCTTACTGCGAGGATTGTCATAGTGAAGCCGAAGCAATGGCAGATGTCGAAGATGGTTGGGACGAGAAAGAAGATGATGATGATGACGATGATGATGATGATGATGATTAATTTGAATAATTAAAAATTTATGACATCAATGATTTCTAAAGATCCAGCTAAATATTGCTTTATGGTTCGCAATGGCCAGCCCTGCATAAAAACTAAGGTAGACAAAAAACATTTACCGTATTATGAATGTGAAAAATGCGTCTGGCGTATTCAATCAGAAGATCCTAAACATTTACAATCTCTCCAGAGAATTTATGAAAAATACGGTAATGAAACTTGGAATTATTAATTAATTTAAAGGGTTGAACTAACCTATGAATAGGTTTTTTCAGGAGAATTTATAAGTTCTTCTAAATTTTTTTTTGGAATTATTTGAAAAATTGTTTTAGAGACTCTTGGGCGGGAGTGGAGGTACAATCTTATCATGCCAAACATCAGGAATTGGATAAGACCACCAATCAGAGTGAATTTCTGAATAATTCCCGTATTTTCTCAAGCCCTTCTTAAACGCCATGGCGTTTTCCTTTGACACTTGGATGTGTTCTATTTGAGGGTAAAAATAAGCTCCGTACCCTCCTTCAGGAGTCCCTAAATTCCGTACCATATGCCAAACCTCCCGCTCACATTCTTCCGCGGTTCCGTGGGGGTATATGGTTTGGATATTGACACACCCCCACATCATTAGCTTTCCACGAAACGGTTTCAAGTCCGGATATCCCGTCATCCGGGGGCTGTCTAATTCTAACGCATCAAGACCCCACTCCATGAGATAGGGTATGATTTTATCAATCTTTCCACAACAATGATGATGGAATTCACATTTAAGCTCATGAGCCGTATCAAATATAGTGCGATATACAGGCTCATAAAATTTTTCAAATAATTTAGGGTTCATATAAGGGTTATCCTGTGTTCCCAAGTCCTCATACATAAGGAATCCATCGGGATGACCTCCATATTTTACCCATGATTTCATATTTTTCACGTAATAATCTGTTAGATGAGCAAGGAGGAATTTGACTTTATCTGGATTTCTACGATGATCTATTAAAAAGTTTTTGAATCCACACATGTTAGATGCTACCATAAAAGGAGCCCAGGGACTCAAAAACGCCATCAAGTATTTTTTACCCCTCATTGATTCAGTTGATTTAATAAATGTGGAATATCGACTTTTATCTTCAGGATCTGGAGTATATCTTTCTAAATATTTATCAAGTTTTGACCAATCCGTAAGAGATGGTCTTCCGGGATGCCCCATTGTGGAGCCTGTACCATCACGATCCCAGATGCAACCCCACTCGTCTATTTCTTCGTGAGGCTTTTTCTTCCAATTCTCATACTTGGGATCTTTTGCCCATTCAGGTGACTCCCACTCAAAAACTGAAAAATGAGGAAATAATCCTATTTCATCCTCAGCATAACCAGGTTTCCAATCTTTTGAGGGTAGAGTTATCAAAGGAAAAACATCACTATTTGCTTTACCGAAATTAATAACAGGAACTTTATCGGGACTTGAGAAATAAATAGCCGCTTTAACTCTTTCTAAAGAATTCATTTAAATTTTTACCAATTCTTATAATTCGTTTGAATATATAATAAAAGGATAAAATAAATTAAGGATTTTTTGTATGAAATTTCAAGTCATATCTTCAAAAAGCCTTCTACGCTTTTCTTTATGTAATTCTGATAACTTTGCTCTCAATCTTAAAGCTTTTAAATTTTTTTATGATCTTCTAAAGAATCAGAGAGTTAAATAAAAATGGGAAAGCAAAATTTTATGCCAAGATGACAAATAAGTTAATTCACTTGATTTTTTCAACTCGTTAATAAATATTAGTAAAAAAAAATATTAGTTATCCATTCTTAATCCTAAATAGTTGAAATGAGAGAATAAACATACCACATTTAAAATGTTATATAAAGATGAAAGACCAGCAATTTTAATGCTACAAGATGGTCGTTATTTTCAAGGAATTGGCTTCGGGGCGACAAAAATACATACAGGTGAACTTGTTTTTACTACTATTACAGGAGCAGGTTATAATGAAACATTAACAGATCCCTCATATCAAGGACAAATTGTTGTAATGACGCACCCATTAGTGGGTAATTACGGTGTTCCTCCATGGGAAAAAGATGAATATGGGATAACTAAATATTTTGAGTCTGATTCAATAAAAGTGAGCGGATTTGTAGTTAATGAATGTTGTAAAGAACCGAGCCATTATGAAAGTGTTAAATCCCTTCACGAATTTCTTTTAGAGGAAGATGTTCCTGGAATTGAATGGATAGATACACGTGCAATCACCACGATATTGAGGGAAGAAGGTGTTCAATTAGGATTACTCGCGGTATATGAACAAGGAGAAAAGCCAAATATCGAGGAATTAAGAAAAATAGCAGGCGATGTAAAGGACCCTAATCTTAGGCATTTGTCATCTGAAGTCTCTACAAAAGAAGTGAAAATTTACACACCATATAATCAGAAAGGCAGGGTTGTAATATTAGATATGGGGGTTAAATTAAATATACTGAGAAATTTTGTATCAAGGGGAATTGAAGCCATAGTCGTACCTCATAATTATGATTATAATAATATAATGGATTATAAACCAGACGGTGTTTTTATCTCGAACGGTCCAGGAGACCCTGCGATATATAAGGAGGCCATTCAAGTTTGCAAAAAATTAATAGAAAATAATATTCCCACATTTGGTATTTGTTTAGGTAATCAGATTATTGGTTTGGCTGCTGGGGGAATTTCTTATAAATTGAAATACGGACATAGGGGAGGCAATAAAACAGTAATTAATGTTGATAATAAAAAATGTTATATTACCACTCAAAACCACGGATTTTGCGTAAAAGATTTTGAAAAAGGAGGGTTTAAAGAGTTTTTAAGAAATATAGATGATAATACAAATGAAGGAATAATCCATGAGAGTAAGCCTATTTTTGCAGTTCAATTCCACCCTGAAGCTTGTCCAGGACCCTTAGATTCTTTATATTTATTTGAAAAATTTATTAAAATTATGGAGATGTAAAACCTTGCCTCTTGATAAGACTATAAAAAAGGCTTTAGTCCTTGGTTCTGGAGGAATCCGTATAGGTCAAGCAGGCGAATTTGATTATTCAGGAAGCCAAGTCTTAAAGGCATTAAAAGAAGAAGGTATTAAAACGATACTAATTAATCCAAATATCGCAACTATTCAAACAGATCCTGTATTATCGGACAGAGTTTACTTACTACCTATTAATATAAAATATGTTACTGAAGTTATTAAAAAGGAACGACCTGATGGTATTCTATTGGCATTTGGTGGTCAAACAGCTCTAAATGTGGGTGTTGAATTATATGAAGAGGGAATCTTAGAAAAATATAATGTAAGAGTTTTAGGGACTCCAATCGAAGCAATTCAGGCTACAGAAGATCGAGATTTGTTTGTAAAGGCTATGGACGAATCGGGGGTCAAAGTATGTAGAAGTAGGGCAGTCTCTTCTTATAGTGAAGCCCTTAAAGCTGGTGAAGAAATAGGATTTCCCTGCATGTTACGAGTAGCGTATACCTTAGGTGGAAGAGGATCCGGGATATGTAATAACATGCGAGAATTTGAAAAAATGGCCAAGAAAGGTCTCGCACAATCAAGAATCAACCAGATATTAATTGAAGAAAGCATATGGGGATGGAAAGAAATCGAATATGAAGTAGTAAGAGATTCTGATGATAATTGTTTTATTAATTGTAACATGGAAAACTTTGATCCCGTAGGAATTCATACTGGAGAAAGCATCGTCGTGGCTCCCTCGCAAACCTTAACGAACGAAGAATACCAAATGCTTCGCTCTGCATCAATTCGAGTGATCCGAAATCTTGGTATAATCGGAGAATGCAACATCCAATACGGACTTGATCCATTTTCAAAAGAATTTCGAGCAATTGAAGTAAATGCACGTCTTTCTCGATCATCTGCACTAGCATCAAAGGCTACTGGGTATCCACTAGCCTATATTGCGGCAAAACTAGCAGTCGGATATACTCTACCAGAATTAAAAAATAAAATAACTGGAATTACTACTGCGTGCTTTGAACCCGCATTAGATTATCTTGTTTTAAAAATACCTCGATGGGATCTAACAAAATTCCAAAGAGTTGATAGAGCTATAGGAAGTCAGATGAAAAGTATCGGCGAAGTAATGGCAATCGGGAGAACTTTTGAAGAAGTTTGCCAAAAAGCAATAAGAATGCTTGATATTGGAATGAAAGGTCTGGTTGCAAACAATATTGAACCTATAGAAGATATCAACGAATTAAAATATGCTTTGAATAATCCAACTGATTTAAGAATTTTCCGGATTGTTGAAGCTATTAAAAAAGATATTTCCTTAGATGAGATTTATCGCTTGACACGTGTGGATAAATGGTTCTTGTATAAAATAAAGAATGTAATTGATATTGAAAAAGCATTAAAAGATTTGAAGTTTCTGGAGGCTAAAGATGATGAGAAAATATATTGGTTTGAAAGAGCCAAACGTTTTGGATTTTCTGATGGCCAAATCGCAAAAATCATGGGAATAGATGTAATTATTGTTAGGAGAATTCTGAAAAGAAAATATCGAATTAGACCATATGTAAAAAGAATTGATACATTAGCCGCCGAATGGCCAGCTACCACCAATTACCTTTATCTTACTTATGCTGCATCTGAACATGATATAGATTTTGAGCAGGAAAATCAAAAGAAATTGAAAAAGATTATTGTATTAGGTTCGGGAACTTACCGAATTGGAGCCTCAGTAGAATTTGATTGGGGTTCAGTCAATTGCCTTCTAGGATTAAAGAAATTAGGTGTAGATCAAGCGATTATGATTAATTATAATCCCGAAACAGTCAGTACTGATTATGACATAAGCGATAAATTATATTTCGAGGAACTATCTGGCGAGAGGGTCCTTGATATAGCTGAACTCGAAAAGGCAGATGGGATTGTCGTATCGGTTGGAGGCCAAATTGCTCAGAATCTTGCTGCAAAATTTTCAAAATATTCAGAATTTTTTCGAAAAGTCAATCTTAATATACTTGGTACTCATGGAAGCCGGATTGATATGGCAGAAGATCGGTCTAAATTTAGCCGCTTATTAGATCAATTAGAAATAAGGCAACCTCGTTGGAGTATGTTAATAAACAAGGAAGAAGCATTAAAATTCGCAAGAGAAGTTGGATATCCTGTGTTAGTCCGACCTTCTTACGTTTTAAGTGGAGCTGCAATGAGAGTCTCCTATGATGAAAAAACATTAAAAGATACTTTGGACTTAGCAGCCGCAGTCTCAAAGGAATATCCTGTCGTAATTACAAAGTTTTTTACAGAAGCTAAGGAGGTGGAATGTGATGGTGTCTGTGATGGTACGAACGTGTTAATTGGAGCTATTGTAGAGCATATCGAGAATGCTGGTGTTCATTCTGGGGATGCAACTATGTCTATACCACCTCGAACAGTTTCTCTTAATGTGATTAAAAAAATTGAGGATTATACTAAAGAAATTGCCTTAGCCTTGAAGATAAGAGGCCCTTTCAATGTTCAATATTTAGTCAAGAATGAGGAGGTTTATGTTATTGAATGCAATCTACGTTCGAGCAGAAGTATGCCCTATGTTTCAAAAACTAGGGGGATAAATTTAATGAGATTGGCAGCAGAAGTTTTCATGGGTAAACCAATACCACAAAGATTAATGGATTTACCCTATGGAAATTATGTTGCAATTAAAGCCCCCATGTTTTCTTTTATGAGACTTGACAAAGCAGATTATCACCTTAGTGTGGAAATGAGTAGCACAGGTGAGTGTGCATGTATTGGGGATGACTTTCCTGAAGCCTTAATGAAAGCTCTCGAATCAACTGAGATGAACATTCCTATACATGGAGGAAATGTGTTAATCTCTGTTGGTGGAGAAGAACTAAAGAAGCAAGTTATCCCACTAGCAAAAAAGCTAAAAAATTTAGGATTTACAATATTTGCTACTGAAGACACTGCTCTGGCATTGAAAAATAATGGAATTTATGCAGTCAAACTATATAAGATTCATGAATATGGATTGGAACCTAATATTATGGGATGTTTACAGAATGGTGCAATAGATTTAGTTATAAATATTCCACTTCCCACTACGATTGAAGAGAAATTTCGAACAATAATGGAAGACGAATATAAAATTAGAAGGATGGCTGTTGATTTTAACATCCCTGTAATTATAAACCTGCAATTAGCAAAAGCATTAATAGATGCAATCAAGACCGTCAGAAAAAAGGAAATCTCAATAAAATCTCTTAATGAATATCATGAAACATTAAAAGAAGTTTATTGGTAAACCCTTTTTGATATTTTATTCTTGTTTAAAATTTCACATATTAGCTGATTATTATGTCACTATAACAAATTATAATAGGCTATACTAATTATATAAAATTCAATGGAAATAAACTCACTATCTAATTGTCATGATTTACAAAAATGAAAGACCAGCTATATTAATATTTCAAGATGGGACATATTTTGAGGGAATAGGTATTGGAGCTACTAAAAAAGTGTTAGGTGAAATAACGTTTTCTGCAATTCCAGGATCAGGATATGTAGAGGTATTGACAGACTCTACATATAAAAACCAGATTGTCCTCTTTACTTATCCCTCTATAGGCAATTATGGTGTTCCAGATAAGATAAG
>Ga0209976_10001246_pt1 | contig 15235 bp, 32 predicted proteins | sample SumtaG_FD_182806 | JGI IMG/M metagenome (GOLD analysis project Ga0209976, IMG submission 182806) | Deep subsurface microbial communities from Indian Ocean to uncover new lineages of life (NeLLi) - Sumatra_00157 metaG (SPAdes) (version 2) | ecosystem: Environmental > Aquatic > Marine > Oceanic >...
ATCCTCCATATATGTGTCAATTATATTTTGCCACATATGAATTAGGACAGGTTTTTTATGTTGATAATATAATGATAAATATATTAGAGGAATATTAAATGGCAAAAAAGGGTTATATTAAAAAAAAGGATATTCAACAAAAAAAGAGATTATTAATTATTACTATAATTATATTTACTATTTGTTTTTCTATGTTTTCATATATATGGTATCAAACAAATAAACCAATATTTATATCTAATTATGTAGAAGATACATTTGAAGATCAAATTTTAGGAGTATTTCCTGTAGGTTGGTTTTCAATTGTAAATCCATTTAATGTTAGAGTGGTTTTAGATGGAGATAATAAAGTTATGGAAATAAATAGTGCAGGTTCTGAAGATGTTACAGAAATTCAGAAAAAATTCAAGAAAACTACTGAAGGAATTATTCAATGCAAAATAAAAATACAAGATACAAATACACGATTTGTAATTCATCTTACTCAATTAGATCGAGAATATGATCCATTCGATGATATTATTATAGCATTTCTGGAAGCTGGAATTTATGTAGTTGGAGAGGAAAATCTTATTACTTTAGACGATGATCTATCTTTTTGGGAGAGAATAATATTATTAAATGATGATACATCATGGGCTATTGATGAGCAGAGTTTGGAGGATTCTGTTCCTTTAATGAGATATGAAGTAAACTTTTGGTATTCAATAAAAATAGAGTTCAACAGAGAAAGATTTTTATTAACTATAAATGAAGTCCTTTTAGGAGCATTTAATTATCCACGATATAATTCACCATATTTAACAAGTTTATATTTTGTTTCATTTGCAACACAATATGATTTCAAATTTTATGTAGATGATGTTAAAATAACATTATCAAATCCAGTTGATTATATTCATCCATTAAACATTTTTGGTATATTTTTAATGGTATTTTTATTAAGTATAATTATATTATGTATATTATGTTATTTTAAATTTTCCAAATTAAAGAGAAAAACTACAACTAAAAAAAGGAAATAAAAATGGCAAAAAAGAATAAAGAACCACTTAAAAAAACAAACAGAATAGTTTGGATAATTGTAGGATTACTTACTGGATTTACATTAATTTTGGCAATTAGAATCCTTATTAATATTCAAGATTATTTTCCATAAAAAAAGGTAAATTAAAATGAATAATAAATTATTAAGAACAAAAAGGAAGATGATCATCTTCTTAAAACGAAATCATTATCTTATTTCGTGTGTTTTAGTGATATTACTTATAACAGCAGTAGTATGTGTATGTTTGTCTCCTTTTGTTTATCAATACATAACATATGAAGGTGATATTAGTGATGATGATGTTGGTGGAGACAGGACTTATTATTATGATTTAGTAGAATATACAGATCGGATTTATGTTCATAAGGATGGTTCTGGAACAACAGGAGAATCATGGGAAACTGCTTATTCTACTATTAATGCTGCTTATGCTGCGACTTCTTCGGATCTTGATGATAAAACCTTGATTTTTGTTGGTCTTGGTACTTTTGATGTTAATATTGCTGGACAATTAGATATAACTAAAAACGTTAATATAATTGGTTCAGGAAGAGAAGGAACAACTTTTATGAATTCTCATATTTCAGCTGATTTTGTTTTTAGTGTATCTCGATATTTCAAGATTGAACATTGTGAAGTATTTTATAATCAATCCTGTGGTGGAATTAATGTTCAAGATACTTCTGATTCTCATTTAATACATATAAATTTTATGACTGAAGTTAATCATACTGGAACTCCAGAAGCTTTATATTTAGATGGTGGAGGACATGGTGAATTTGAAGATCTTCATTTTGATGGGTTGAATACAACTTCAACAGCTATTAATATTTCAAATAGTGATCATAATACTTTTTGGGATATAGAGGTATATGAATATAATAATACAGGAATTCATATTTGTAATAATTCTAATAATAATTTATTTAAAGATATTCATATTTTTGAAACAGATATTGGACTTAATATTGATTCTGGATATAATCAACACTTTATGGATTTAATGTTCTTTGGTTGTGCTACTAATGTTGATGATGAAATAGGAAATTCATATTGGTATGATATTATAACTGATGTTGAAGAGGCAATTACAGCACCAAATGATTTAACTGGTGTTGTAGTAAATACAGATGCTTTAGGAGATACTTATGGTATAGATACATTAATTTATGATGCTTCAGCTTCAGATCGACCATATTATATTGTAGCAATGATGTTTGAACCAAATGTAAAAGAAAGATATGGTTTAAGACTAACAGATGATGGTGGAACAACTTATTTCTATGAGACTGTTATAGAAGCAAAAAATATAGATGAAGTTAATAGATTAACAATAGAATTTCCAAGAGTATTTAATGCTCATAGTCAAATCCATTGTTCTGTTATGTCAGAAAGTGGTGGAGATCATATGGATAATTGGTTAGAAATAGTTTTAATTTAAATTAAAATAATAAATATTAAAAACAAGTAAAATAATTAAAAATTAAGGTAAAATAAGATGAATAATAAAAAATTGAATATAATTATAGTTTGTAAAAATTTAATCGCTGTAGGGATAATTATGTTGATAATTTCAGTGGTTTTTTTATTTAGGTTTAATATAGGTTTTACAATTTTTGAAAATATAGAAGATATAATTTTATTATCAATGATATTTATTTGGTTAATTAGTGTAATCATAGTCATAATTATAATACTCTCTATAATTCTATTGATTATTTATAAAAGAAAAGAGGTTGAAATAGAAGAATGAAAAGAAAAGATGAGTCAAAAAGAGCACGTGGAATGCATAAATCAAAAACACAAAAACAAACTCAAACAACAGAAAGAGTGACAGGTGATGCTTTATTTTATTTTATTACACATAATATTATTTCAGTTGCGTTCTTTTTCTTTTTTACAATAGGATTAGAAGTATATGAAATAGCAGATATGCCAATCATTTCATTATTTTCAATAGATTTTATGGTTGATTTTTGGAATATGGTTATTTTTGATGTGTTTCTTTTTTCAGTATTTAGTAGTATTATTGGAAGAATTTTGGCATTTGGTATTATGAAATTATATTTTTATCTTAGAAATAAGAAACGAAGAAGACAAAAAACAATGAAAATATGGTCAGAATTAAATTCAGGTATAAATAGATTTAATTTGATGGTATTTTTAATAACAGCATTTTTAACTTCAATAATTTATAGTTTAGGAGTCATTGCAACACTTAATAATAATATTTTTGATGAATCATCATTAATTACGTTAATAGTTGTATATGCAATGTTCAAAATAAGTATTTATTTTGTAGTTAGATGGATTACAAAAGCAAAAACATAAGAAGAGGAATAAAAAAATGAAATTTAAAACAAAATTTAAAAAAAAAATGAAGAAGTACAAGTGGATTTTTATCTTAATAATCTCTGTAGTTATTGCGATGTATATTTATGGTATGGCAAATCATTATTATCCTGAACCAGTTCATATAGGATTTGGACATTATATGGATATATCAACAGGAGTCACAATAATTGGTTTGTTAATCTCAGCTTTTGTTCTTACTATAATTTTTAAGGAAGAAAAGAAAGTAGTAAGAAAAGAAGAATATCAAGCAATAAAAAAGAAGAGATAATTGAGACAATTATTATAAATCCATCATTGGAAAATAAGGAAAAATCAAGATATAAAAAGTAAAAAAATTAAAAAAGAGAAAAAATAAAATGGGTATTTTAAGAAATTTACGGTATAGACTTAGAGGAAGAGAATTTTGGAGACAATTGAATAGATCACTTTTTATAGGTATTTATTCATTGTTAATAATTAGTGTGTTAGTATTTCCACAATATATTTTATGGATATTACTTGGTGTGGTTATTTTCTTACCATCATACATAGCTTTTTTCATTAATCATTTAAGAGAAATGGAAAAAAAGAAGAAAGGAAATAAAGTTTTAGGTGGTTGGATTGAGCATGAACATGGTTTAGGTGAACCATTTTATTTATATGCTGACCAGATATTACCAGTAGATCGATTATCTAAAACTGATCTTGCTGCAGTAGATGCATATGTTGATATGATTATGAGACGTACAGAGGAACAAATTATGATTGAAGTTGGTGAAAAATCATCTGAAACACCAAGACATCTTCTAACATATGAACAATTCAAAGAAATTGAAAAAGAAGAAAAGGAGAGAATAGACAAAGAATGGGAGATATGGAAGGAACATAGAGATAAACAAAGAAATGAGATTATAGGAATGAACAATATTGAAGAAGAATCTGAGAAAACAATTCAAACAAAAGAAGAAGATATTATTAGTATTGATATAGAAAAGGAGATACAACAATATGAAGAAGAAACAGGTGAAAAAGCAGTATATCATAATAGACCAACAATCAAATTTGGTAGTTGGTTAGAAAAAAAAATTAATCCTAAAATGGATAAACTTAAAATAAAAAATAAGGTTATAAAAAATAATAAAGATGGTGATACAGATGGTAAAAAATAAGAAAATAAGAAAGAGGGCAATTAGAAGAATACAGGAAAGAATTGATAGAATACAAGAAAGAAAAAAAGAAGAAGAAGAAGTATTGGTGAAAAGAACAGAAGCAGAAGAAGAACGATTGGATTATTGTGGATTTGTTTTATCAAGAAAGTTCAAATATCTCAAATTAATGGCAGCATCCAGAGAAGAAACTGCTGAAATAGAAGGAAGAGAAGTTCATGGTTTTGCACAGAGAACATTTCCTGATTATCATTGGTTAATGGCAAATACAGTATTAGATCGTGCTTGTTTTTTTGCTTTACAAGATTATCAACCAGTAATATATAATTATATTAAAGATTTTGATTTTCCAAAAATGGAAAGAAGTTTGGTTATTTTTCCTGAAGAAATTCGTTTTGACCATTATTCACAATTTAATTTTAAGAGAATAATCATTTACTCAGATGAACCATTAGAGAAGGATTTAACTTGGATATATAATTTTGATTGGGTTGATGAAGCAGGTTATGATACCACTGTGACATATGCACCATGTAATCTTTTGAATATGGGTTCTCCATTGCATGATTTACCTGTTGCTGTGGTTAAAGATGCACTTGGAAAAAGTAAAATGTTTTTTAAGGCAAAAACAACAGCTGAAAAGCTTACAGAACAACGAGATGAAACAATTAGGAACCAAATATTCAAGCTCAGACAAAAGGAAAAGTTGATGGATGAAGAAATTGAAGAATTAAAAATTGAGTCTGCAGCTGCAAGAAAAAAGTATTCTGATTTAAAATTCAAGATGTTGAGTAGAGATCCATCAACCAGTGATCAGAAATTTAGACGTTGGGAAGAAGAATATGATAAAAGTCAAGAAAGAAAAACGAGATCAACAATCAATTATAAAAAGGTTTTTATAGCTGTTGTAATAGCTGTTTTTATGCTTTTTATGGTATTTTTACTTATGAATTTTTTTATGCCATCTAAACCAATAATACCAGATGATATTCCAAATGTTGTTAGTCCATTATTAAATTTAATTAAAAAAGGTTGTTGAAAGTGTCATATAAAGAACCACGATCATATGTTCATGATATAGCATTAATACGAGGAATTGATCTACTTGTAAATATGATTGAACAATTGAAAGTAGGTATGGAATCATTACAAAATGTATTTGGTGAATGGCAAGAAAGTAGTACATTAGGTTATGAAAATCAGGTTAAAATTATTTTTGGAGCATCAGCTGATAATAAAGCATCTTTATATTTGGTTAATTGTTTAAGTAAATTAAACAAACATAAGATGCATGAATTTCCACATCGTGAATATATGATTACATTAACAATAGATTGTCTTGATGCTATACTTCGTGCAGCTCGTGCTCATGATCATATTTGGAATAAAGCTCAATTACATACAGTAATGAGTGCTTTAGGAAGTGCTCAAGTTGTAAAAGGAAAAGCACTTGCATATATTGATTATGAAGATGATGAAGATAAAAAGAAAGAACAAAAAAAACACATAATAGGAAAAAATAATGGGAGAGATTAATTCTCAAGTAGGTTCACTCAAAAGAATCAAAAATAGATTACATGGTAAAATAAAAAAAGGACAACAATTTAATAATGAGATTGATTGTTGCGAAGAGTTTACATTTATAAGATGGCTTGATAAAATTGATTTTAATAATGATATGAATGAAAAAAATATAACTCATTTAGTTTTAGATGAAAGATATGATTTAGGTGAAATACTTGAGCATGATTTAATAAATCCTGTACATTATGAAATAAACACAGTGCTTGGTATAATTGGATATACAGGATCAGGAAAATCTTGGTTAGTGCTAAGAGTTGTTGAGACGATTAGTGAGGCTTATTGGAAATTTAAAAGAAAAAGAATAAAAGTCCATATATGTTCTAACTATAATGAATTTACTGTGGCAGTCGTAAAATCAAATGTTGATGATATAATTTGGTGTGATGAACTTTCATTATCTACTGGAAAAGGAAGTAGAACTCAAAAAATTCAATTAGAAAATATATTACATCAGATTAGACAAAGAAAAAACACTTTTTTGTTAGTTGATCCAACACGAATTAAAGTTGATATATGTTATATGTATTTAAAAGCAGCAGGAATAAACTTCAATACTGGTGTTTCAAGATTTATGTTATTAAACCAATCCAGAAAGTATTTTGGTCATGTTTATTTTTATAGACCTGATACAATAACAGAAGAATATAAAAAGAAAAAAACTGACCAACAAATTCAGATTATTGATTTAAGAGGAAAAGTATCTGCACAAGATGCAAAGGATATTGAAACAAAAAAAGAGAGAAAAAAAGAGATTGATGTTATAAAAAGAGGAATTAAAATTTTAGAGAAAGAACTTCCAGACTCAAGAAAAAATAAACATAGAGATATATATCATATATGGAAACTCTATAAAGAAGATAAACGAATTTATTCATTTGGTACAACAGCAAGAGATTTTAGATTAGATGATGGAAGTGTTAAAAATATATTTTATGAGTTAAATCAAATAGTTGAAAATTATTAGTTTTATATTATCTAATATTGTTTACAGTTAATAGATTAAATAATTTAATTATAAAATATTATTAAGTAATATAAAATTATTATTTTTTAAGTCTTAATAAACACTTTCTACATCTAATAGAATAAATATTAAAAATTAAATTTATTATTAAAAATATATAATATTTTTTTTATATATATTTATCCTCAAAAAATTAAAAAAATTAAATTTTTACCTATAAACTTATCTAAATTATAACTCTAAGTGTTATAAAAAAATTAAATTTTTTATACTGATTTAATCAAGCTTTTTTGAGTATCAAACATCATTTTCTTATCTTTTTTAAAAAACTAAAACATAATGTTCTAATATTAGAGAGTTTGAAGTATAGTTTTATTAGGTTTAAAGTTTTTAGAAGATTGGTAGATTCATTACATGAGAGTTGTATAACATATTTTAAAAATAGTAGTTCAAATTATATGTTTAAAAAAAGTTAATTTTTTCTTAATAATTTTGTTAGTTTACATAAAAAAAGGTTAAAAAATAAGGTTAAAGGTATTTTTTATCTACATCAGAATAAATTATTTTTATCATCTAACCTTTTATATTACTATAAAAAGTTTCGTTCTTAAATCGACCTTTAAATTGATATTTTTAGAATAATATTTAGAAGGTTGGAAAGTGATTATGTTAATGATTTTGATAATAAGTTTAGTAAAAGTTTTATTAATATCATATAAGTTTAACTAAAAACAAAACATTTATATATTAGTTTTACTTTATATTTATTGGGAATAAAAAATTAAACTTAAAATAAAACTGATTAAAATGATGCTAACAGAAAATGAATGGTGCCAAGCAATGTTTGGCAGAGATAACCATAAAAGCTTTAAAGAATATATTTATGAATGCTATGAATTTGGTGATTCAGTAAAAGAAATCTCAGAAGTTATTGGAAAGTCTAAATCTACAGTTTACAGATATCTTCAAGAAGTTATGGAGAAAGTTAGATTTCCAGTACTAAAAGAACAAATTAAAACTGCTCTAAAAACTGAATATTTTGAATTTTTCATAAGGAATCTTTCATACAGTGATATCTGTTTAATTAGGAGAAAATTCAGGCTTTTTGGATATAACAAAGAATCCAAAATAGTTAATATCTTAAATTATTTTAAAGATTTCTCAATCTTAGGTTTATATCCTGAAGACTTGACAAAACTTAAAATTAAATTAGCTTTTCGAAAACGTGCGAAGGAAACTCATCCAGACTTGAATAAGAAAGCTGATAAGTTTGGAAAAGAATTTCAAGAAGTTTATCGAGTTTATTCAGAATTAGTTAAAATTTATGTTTAAATTAAAAAATGGAGGCTTAAATAAAATGAACCCTGAAAAAATGGATTTTTTAAATGATTTATACCAAAAAAATATTAACACTATTAAAACTAAAGATTATGAAATTCTTTACAAAATTGCTTTTTTTAATCAAGAAAAATATATTCAAGAAGCAAATGATCTTATTCAAAATTATGATAATCAAATAAACCTAATAAGAGGTAAATAAAAAATGTCTCAATTAATCGCTGGGAATGGACAACAAAAATTTGTCTACAGTAATTGTAAAGGAAAATGCTCTGAATGGAACGAATGTTATAAAGAATTATCAAGTAGACATATAGTTGATGGTAAATGGGTTAAAAATTATAGTGTAATATGTAATAGAATAACTATTTCTGAATTGAGATATTGTTTAGAAGATAAGTGTAAAAGTGAATAAAAAATGAATAATACAATAGAGTATAAAGCTAAAATAAATGGGAGAGGCAAGTTAAAATTATATGGATATACTCCTAAATTTTTCTGTGTATTTTATATTGAAGGTTTAGGAGAAAAGAAAGCTATGATTTCTGTTTCTGATCATAATATGAATAGATGGGGAAATTTATTCAGCAATGATCCTATATCAACAATTTCTAAAGGAGATACAGTAAGTTTTATGTTTGATGGTGATATTACAAATATAGAATGGTTAAATGTTGATTCTTATAATATAACAATACTTGATAATTCTGGAACGAAAAAATGGAATATTGAAAGAGAACAATATAGAAAACAAATGAAACAACAACAAGATGCTGAATTTGAACGTGAACGTGAAATAAGAAGAGTTAAAAACGAAAAACGAATTGCAGAAAGAAAAGAATTATATAAAAAATATCAACAATGGTATTTTAAAGAATATAATTCTAAAACAACAGGTTCTAATATTTTGAAGATGTATAATGTATTGAATTTGATTGAACATGTTCATTCTTTAATTGGTGTTAGAGGTAAAAAAGGATTTTATACAGGTGGTGATTGGAATAGACCAACTGGTCTCTATGCAAACGTGTTTCATGGATTAAATCAAAATATAGTTAATAAAGCATTAAATGAATTAACAGAAAATGAATTTGCAGAATTTAAAATATATAAAGTCATTCAAATTGAATCACATACACGGATTACAACTGAAACCAAACAAAAAGGGATTCGAATAATGAAAAAAGGTCATATTTTTTTAACAAAATTTAGAGATTTTAAATATAAAAAAATTTTATAAAAGTTTTACTAAAAACAAAAGATTTAAATATAAGTTTAACTTTTTATTACTTGGGAATAAATAAATAAAACTTAAAAAAGTGAAAATAAAAATGACTCAAAAAATAATTGAATATTGTTTATCGTGTAATCAGAAAACAGATCACAAGGAAGTTAAAGGATTAGAAAGTAATGATAATGGAGTAATTCAAAAATATTATAAATGTGAGAAGTGTAATATGTCTTATGTTTGGACATATTTAATAAAAGCACTTAATTATTGTCCTAAATGTGTAGATTTTACAATTCAAATAGTTGGGATAAGATGGAGAGTTGAATGGACTAATTTTAAATTTACATGTAAATGTGGTCATATTGAAAGAAATAAAGAATTACATCCATTACAATCTGTTGAAGAAATAATTATGGAAGCACTTATGGAGAAAAGTGAATAAAAAATGTTAGTTAAAATTAAAGGACGAATTAAACGTAATGGTCGATTTTTATATATTGATAATATTGGTTTAGTTATAGCCATTTCTCAATATGGATATTTAGTTAGAGAAATGATTATTGATGAACCAAGACAATATGGCAGAACTAAATTTTGGGTTAGTTTTAAAATAACAACTGATTTGGAGGAATAAAAAAATGACAAAAAATACAAATAATCCTAAAAAACCACGATATTATTGTCCAAAGTGTGAAAAAACGTATGTTAATAAAAGTCCTTTATATAAACATGTTATTAAGTGTATGGGAAAAGATGATGCTTATATGATGGAAATAACTGAACATACAATATTTAAATTAAAAAATTAAATAATAATTATTTTTTTAAAATAACAGAATAATGGAGTAATAAAAATGACAGGTAAAAACAAAAAAATGAATTTTTCAATTTTCAAAGGAATTAAGATAAATAAAGTTCAAGAAGGAAATTGGAATCCAAAATTAATAAGAAAGGTGTTAGAAAATAATCCTATTGAACTTATAAAACAGTTAATTGATTTTATGTCAAATAAGTGTAAGATAATAGGAAAAATTGATGAATCTGATAAAATTTTATTTAAAACATTAGAGGAGATGATAAAATAATGGATATTTTTGAAAAGGTTAAACAAAAAATAGAGGATCAAATTATTGGTTTAGAAGATGAATATGGAGAAAATTCAAGTGAACAATATGATATTAGTTCTGAAATTGAAAAAAAAGAGAAGAAGTTGGCAGAAATTGAAAAGAAGATAAAAAATTCAACAAAAGTTGGAAGACCAAAAGGAACAAGAACTAAGAAGTTGGTTGTTCCAGCTCACATAAAAACTTTATTTGATAATTTGGATAAATCAATAAATTCAGTTTGGGGAGTACAAAAGAATGGTAAAATTAAGTGGGATGCCAAATTTAGTATGTGGTTAGTTTTTAAAGAATATTTCAAGGAGCTGATGTAAGAAATGAATGAGATCAAAGAATATCTATGGAATAATAAAAAACAAGCAGGAGTTTTTTGTATAAGATTTCAGAAAAATAAGGAGTTAGATACTGCTCAATATTATTGGGGATGTTATAATGCTTACCATCAAATTTTAGTTAGATTTAGAAGAAGATTTAAGGTGGTGGCAAAAAATGAATAAATCAGAAATAATGGATAAAATGGTTGAAATCCAAGAAAGGTATAATAATGATCCTAATAAATTTCAAAAGGATCTTGAGTTTATAAAATTAGCTCAGTTATTAGGAAGAACAAGAAGAAAGATTATACATTTACAAACAGTAAAAGAAATAAATGGAGTTGGTAAATAATAATGTCAAAAAAGTGCGAAATTTGTAATAAATGGTTGAAAAATAATAGAGGATATAATATACATTTTCAAAGAATGCATGGGAAGAAGCAAATGTTCAATGTATCACAATTAGAATTTATTTTAAATCGTATCCAAAAGTTAGAATTAGACAACAATTTTTTAAAGCACCAAATTAAGCATAAATCTTTTGTTAATAGTTCAAAAGACTCTGGACTTAACTGGGATATTCCAAAAGAGATTAAGGAAGCCAAGAATGAAACTAAAATATCAATGAATTTTGTTGTTAAAGAAATAATGATTATCTTTAAAAGTCAAGAACCTTTTTTAAAAAAGGATTTTAGATTTAGTGATGAAGAATTAGGGATTAAGGAAATAGAAATAACTCAAAAAGAAAAGGTTAATCCTTATGATTTACTTAAACCCATTAATCCTATTGAAGTTCCAATTATTCCTCCAATTATGGTGGAAGTTTTAGTTTAAATTAATTTATTTTTTTCTTTTTCTTTATTATAATATTAAAGCTTAAATATCAGTAAAAAAGTATTATAATTATTATAATATAATTATTTTAATCAATAAAAAAATAAAAAATAATAGGTTTAAACAATGAAAACATCTGTAGTTATTAGAAGAACTAAAGAAAAAATTATAAAAAAGAAAACAGATATCAAAAAATTAGCTAAAGTATATGTTAATGTTCCAACTAATAATAAAACTAAAGAGAGAAGTATTTTAGGTAAAATGCAGACTCAAAAGAATAAGAAAAATAAGTTGGAACGATTACTTATAAGAGTAGAAAAAAGAAAGAAAGAAATGCCAGAGATGGTTTGGAAAAGAAATAAATCACACACTGAAAACATATTAGCTAATTTAGATAAATAAACCTAAATAAAAAAAGAGTTGATAAAAATTAGTTCAAATACAAGTGGTATTATTCTTAGAGATTGGAGAAAAGGAAACATAAAAAAACCAAAAAAGAAAAAGAAATCTAAAAAATTAACACGTTTCCATGAATATGATAAGAAAATTGGCAAAAAACATTTTTCTGTTTATTTATCAAGAAGATCGAAAAAAATGAAACCACATTTTTTTAGAAATAAAAGAACTGCAAATAAACAGGCAGAAATAATAAAAAAAGATAGAACTATACATAATACAAGAGTAGAACCATATAAGAAGAGTTTTGTTATATATTTTCATTAAAAATAAACTCAAAAAGGTAAAACAAAATGGTAAAAAGAAAACGTGGAGATACTAAAAAGTTTGAATTAGACGGTAAAAAAGTCAATTTCAAATTCACAAGTATGGCACATGGTGTAAGATCCAGAGGTGCAAGGAAAGAAGGAGCTAAAAGTAGAGGATATTATGTAAGAACTGAACACGAAGGTAAAGGAGAATATTCTATTTGGATTCGAAAAATTAAATAATTAAATATTTTTTTAAAATAAAAACAGGTAAAAATAATGGTTAAAAGAAAAGCAGGTTCAAATGAAAAAATATATAATGGAAAAATATACAAGAGACATGGTCAAGGTGTAATACCAACAGAATCTAAAGCTGATAAAATAGTAGATGAGCTTCATAAAAAAGGATATAATGCTGTTAAACAATATAGATCAAGACAAAAAGCATATTTAGTTTGGAAAAGAAAAAAAGGTAAATAAAAGTTGATAAAAAATGAAAACAATAGCACAATTTAGAAAATTTAAAATAGGAAAAAAGTCTTATGATTTTGAGTATGCTGGACATAGATCAACTAAAGAAAAAGCACAGAAATTAGCAAAAGAAAGAAGGAAACATGGTTATGCAAGAGTTATCAAGAAAAGAGTACCAAATTTGAAGTGGAATGCTAAAAAGAAAAAAATGGATGATATAGGAAAGAAAAAAGAGTATTTTGTTTATGAATATGGAAGATATCTTGAAGAAGATAAAAGAAGGAAGAAAATAAATAAAACATTGCAGAAGAGAGCAGCACAATCAAGGTTAGATCATAGTAGAGAGATGGATTATGGCACTAAAGGTGGTATAAGAAGATGGTAAAACCTAAACTAATTAATAATTATATTAAATAAAAATCAAAAAGAATTAGTAATAGATGGTAAAAATATGGATATGGAAAATATCTTGATTAGAAGATCTGGAATCCTTTTGAGTCCATTCCTCAAAAGGACAGGTCTGTTTCCTGAAGTCATCCATAATAAATCATTGAAACACCACAGGGAGAATTCCACTCCCTGTGGACAATTAAATAAAATAAGGTGAATAAATTGGCAAGAAAAAAGAAAAAAGGATCTACAATAAATATAGAGAATTTTAGTCTTATCTCTGGGAAAAAAAGGTTTAAGATAACAAATATACAGAGAGCAACACGCAATACATCTATGTATAGAGCAGGAATGCCTAAAGGAGAAAAGTATGTATATAGTTTTATGAGTAAAAATGTTAAAACTGGTGAATTAAAACGACTCTATATTTATGCTGATTCTAAATCAAAATTAGTGAAAAAATTTGGAAAAGAGTATAAAAAATATTAAAAATAATATTTTTTTTTAAAAAAAGGTAAACAAAAATGAAAGGAAAAAAGGGAAAAAGAAAAAATAAAGATTATAATTATATGGTTGGTCTTATGCCATCTTCTCATAGTGTTGATAAATCCAAGAATCTACTTAGAAAATCAAAACATATGAGTTTAAAAAATGCAAGAAGAAAAGGTGAAAAGGTTTTTAATAGAGTATTATCAACTGATCCTGAAGGTGCAGATGTGATGATTTTCAAAAAGAAAAAAGGAAAATATAAACCACATAGCTATTATACTGGTGAGTGGGAAAGTTATGATTAAAGATTTTTAAAAAATAAAAAATAAAAACAAATTGAGTTGATATCAATAATGAAGAATAAACCTTTTATAGTATCTAAATTGCCTGATGGAAGAACAAGAAGATTTTATGAACATCCAAAAAATTTTAAAACAAAGAAAAATGTTAAGAAGAAAATAGCTGGTCTTAAGAAATTACATAAACCTTGGAATAAAAAGCTTTATTATAGGACAATAAAGAAAAAAGACAGAACAAATAAAACAATATACAAGATTTATATTTATTCAACAGAACCAAATTTTATGGAAGGATTTAGAGGAAAATAATAACTAATTATATAAAAAAGGTGAAATTATGACTAAAGGATTCAAAACAGGTAAGAAAATGAATAAATTATATCATAAACCAATTAAGAGAGCTTGGTCAAGAACAAAAGCACATTTCTTAGATGCACATCCAGATATATTATCAGATTTTAATAGAGAAAAGAAAAGTAAATGGCAAAATAGAATTAATATTGCAAGAAAAGAAAGTGGATTAAAACCTTATGATAATAAAGACTGGAAAAAGTTCTATAAGGATGGTTAAAAATTAATTTAATAAAAAATAAAATTTAAAAGGTGATAAAAATAGGAGATTTAACAAGTGATGTTATTATGGCAATTTCTGATAATCCTAAAACAGCAGATGTGAATTATATTGCTTGGCATTCTTATAGAACAAAGAAGGTCATAAGGAATAAACTTAATAAACTTAATAAAAAAGGGATTATCAATAAATCTAAACATCCAAAAGATAAAAGAAAGAATGTGTATAAATTATCAAAAAATTGGAGAATCAAATTAAAAAAATTAAAAATTAAATAATATTTTTTTTAAAAAAAGGTAAATAAAAATGAAAGATAAGAAAAAATACTATTGTAATAAAGATAAAAAAAAACATATGATTAACTCAAAAATTGGAAA
>Ga0209976_10001248_pt1 | contig 15223 bp, 12 predicted proteins | sample SumtaG_FD_182806 | JGI IMG/M metagenome (GOLD analysis project Ga0209976, IMG submission 182806) | Deep subsurface microbial communities from Indian Ocean to uncover new lineages of life (NeLLi) - Sumatra_00157 metaG (SPAdes) (version 2) | ecosystem: Environmental > Aquatic > Marine > Oceanic >...
TATGAAAAATGAGACAATCAATGTATAAAACACAATAACGTAGAGAACGACAGCGAAAGTATTTATAAATTCGATCGCTTTTTCATTCATTGTTTCAGCATCGAAAATAACCTCGATGTTATCAAGTTCATATAATTCATCTATGACATCTTCCTTATCCGCACCCTCTTCAAGGATGATATAGATACCATCTATAAGATCGGAACTGTTATAAAAAATCTTCATTCCAGCTTTTAATGTAACGTACGGTGTGACTACTAACTCAGCGTGAATTCCAACTATTTTAAATTTAAATTCCTCATCAGCAGCATTTTTTATTGTCAATTTATCTCCGAATTTTTTATCAAGTTTATTAGCGTGTACAGAAGAAATCACAATTTCATCATCATCACTTGGCGCAGAATTTTGAATATCCTCATTATACCAAAAAAAATTATGGAAATCACTATCTTTTACATCCATTCCTTGTAATATGAGATTTTGATCATCTTTATCTCCTTTGGCTTTAGCTAAAATTAAACCTTTTATGTATACTTTAGTATCATCAATTTCTTCGATGTTCTTAATATCATCAATGATATTATCTTGACTTGATAAATTGACAGGTGTTTGGAATACAACATTTAAATCCCAACCTTCAGTTGTTTCAATATCATTATTATTTTCACCCTTAAAAGTTCGATCTACATTGTAATACATTGAATCAAGCAGGTTTTCTGTTGCAGAAACAATCAGGAGTGAAAGAGTCATGGCAATTACTGTAAAAGCAATTCTCTTAGGATTTCGGAACAAATTACGAATTATTAATCTATTTATAATATTTTTAGTCCTAGTTTTTCCTTTAATTTTCTTAATTTTTCGGGTTACTTCTGATTGCTCATAAATCAGTTCAGCGATAATTTTCTTGTTTATACTTCTTATGGAAAAGAAAGTGCTTAGAAATATAAGTAGCCCCCCCATAACTAATCCGAGAAACAATACATCTGGCAAGAAAATAAAAGGAAAATCCAATACAGTCAAATTTGCCATCTCGGCAAACATAACATTTAGCATTAAATATCCCAATCCAAAGCCTACAATTATTCCCATGGGAATTGATATAATGGAGATTACTAACACATTGAAGAGAAAATATTTATAAACATCTTTTCTTGTATAACCAAGCCCCAATAATATTCCAACCTGTTGTTTCTGACTATTTACATATCTATTAAAAATGATATATACAATAATTCCTCCAAGTAAAGCCATAAAAATTAACAATATCATAAAAATTTCCCCAGTGTCTTCTACATCTGCCTTCATCAGAGAATAAGCATATGAATCTTCAAATTTTTCGGCTTTTTCAATCTTAACATTGCAAACATCTCGTAGATATTCCTCCACCTCATCATGACCATCGGAATCATCTCCCTTGAAGGTTACTGCGATATTGTTATAATCAACTTGTCTATAGTAAGATATTGTACTGGTATAATCTTCTGGAGTAGTTGCATTTAAAGCCTTAAAATGTCGAACTATATAATTTTTTAGAGTATCTTTCGAAAGAAATATGACACCCATTGAGCCTTCTACGGGAAATAAATATTCTGGATTTGATGTCATAAAAACAAATTCGGGAGCATTACAAGTCCCTAATATTCTTAGTTTAGCATCATTCAGACCATCAATTTCAATTTTATCCCCAATTTCAATATCATTTTTATTCGCATATACATCATCAATAACGGCACTAATATTATCATTCTTATCAATTTCTTCTCCCTCACTTATATCATAATCATAAACTTCAGGATTTTTAATGTTTGAGTCTAAACCTACAAGTAAAACGTATTTCCTTTCTTTTTGGTCAGGAAATTGTAAAGATGCCCTCCAGATGAGTCTCCCAGTAAACTCATCAACTTCATCAAGATTATCTAATCCATCCAATTGAGCTTGAGTAATCCAAGTCTCATCAGAGAGCTGATATGTGTAATCTGCATGATTTACATTATCATAATACACATCCATCATAGGAAGAGCTGCTCTAATACCATAATAAAGTCCTAAGCCCCCTCCAAGAGATAAAATAATTGTTCCAATTACAAGATAACTTCTCCATCCTAGATTCCTAAAGTCTTTGATGGCTTTTTTTAAAATTATTCCCATTTCCACACCTATATTCTAAATCTCTATATATCCATCTCTTAAATGTACGACAGATGTCGCAAACATCTCAGCTATATGCAGATTATGAGTTACAAAAATACACGTGATTCCTTCAGTTTCATTTAACTTTATTATCAATTTTAAAATCTTATCGCTTGTTTCTGTATCCAAGTTTCCAGTTGGCTCATCACATAACAGAATAAAATCTCTTCCAATGAATGGTATTTTTGCTAATGCTCTTGCTATAGCAACTCTCTGCTGTTCTCCACCACTAAGCTGTGATGGATAATGATACAATCGATGCACTAATCCAACTTTTTCTAAATATTCCTTGGCGATCTTATAAGTATCTAATTTTGTTTTTAATTGTTTATTGAGAATATCTATCCCGATTATTACATTATCTATTGCATTTAAAGTTGGAAATAGATTAAAAAATTGAAATATAAATCCAACATTATCTCTCCGATAATTTGTAAAGTACTTTTGATCGTAATCTTTAATGTTCTTTCCAAAAATTACCATTTTGATTCCCTTTTTATCAGGAGAAGTTATTCCTCCTAACAAGTTTAATAAAGTCGTTTTTCCTGAACCTGAAGGGCCTAAAATTACTACTCGCTCTCCTTTTTTTACATGTAAATCTATATCTTTAAGGGCTTTAACTTTAACTTCACCAGAGATATAGGTTTTTGATATATTTTCCATATCTATTGCAAATTGTTTGCTATTTGACATATTGAACTAAATTACCTCTTGTTTTATTTAAAAATGATTTCCATTATAATTAGTCTAGTCTACTATTTAATTGTTTAATCAATATTTAATAAAATCAAATTTAATTAAGAAAAACTTCAAACTTTTCTATGACTAAGGTTTTGCCCTTGAGAGTATACTTAGATATTGTGTAGTTTCTAAATTACTTGATTTTAGATTTTTATCATAGGGGATCAATTTTATGAGAGGTGGGAAATTAGCCAAAAATAGAGAGATACCTCGAATTTCTTCATTATTCAGTAAAAATTTTACATGGTTGAAGTTAACGAATCCAAAATTGCCCCGAACTTCCTGAAGACTTCCGATCTCATGCTGTCCAAAATAAACTGAATTAAAGGAGTCCATAATAGACTCTTGTTGGGAGATTATTGTACCATATTTATAATGAGGAATCCCACCATCTAGTATGCAATTCATATTACCTGTATTCCCTTTAATACCATAAAATGGTTTAATTAAATGATAATATTTAGTAGGAAGTTTAGCAAGTAAAAATTCAGGATAAACAGAATGAATTTCTAATGGAATTTCATTAAATTGATTTTTGTTAATAGATTTTTCTAACTTCTTGTTTTTCTCAATATTAAGAGAAAAGTCTTTACCTCCCCTTGCTCGAATTGCATCATCATGTGGTCTTAGTTCTAAATGTAGATGAGGACTGGACCAATAAGCAAAATACCCATTCCGTATGGTAGTTCCGATATAATCACCTATTTCTAATAGATCACCGACCTGGACTTTAGGGTTGACATGTAAAATTTTATAGACAAGTTCTGTATCATCAATATTCTGAACTATTGTTATATAATCATTATCAATTCCACCCTTAAATTTTGCCTTTGGTGCAATCAATTTCTTTGCTTTTATAACTTTACCCGAAATTGGGCTTACTACATCATAATTTTCTAATGAGAGATTTTGATATATATCAACAGCAAGTCCATGCTGATGAGCATAGTAAGGTGAAGTACCTATAGTAAAATGACTGGTTTGTAATATTGAAACTCTGGCATTTTCTGTTTTAATTATGTCGTAAGTTTCAGTTTTTGTCATAAAAAACAATAAGGAAAAAAAAAATTATATTAAATTATCTATTTTATTCAGGTTTATTTTTATCTTTCAGCATATTTTGCCATTTATCGCCTAAATTTTTGATCTCATCTCTAATTCTTTTCCCAACCGCTTGAACGCCAACTTCGAATGGAGTTTCACCTTCTTCTGTCTCTGTAAAAAATCCTCCGATATATCTCAGAACTTGCTGAAGTGTGAATTTGTCGACCATGAATCCTTTAAAGCGCTTCGATGTTTTAAAAGTAAACCACGCGATTAATATCATAAAAAAAGAAACGAGTAGATAAAATCTATGATATAAATCACTTATTTTTATGTTTGGGTTTACAAATGTAGATAATATTGGAATTTCTGATATAAATACATCACCTATAAAGAATGCATCTAGATAAACCATATGATAACCAAGCGCTAAACCTAGTATTATTATTACCAGCCCTCGTTCTCCAAATATTTTCTTCATCTTTGAAGTAAAATAGATTCTAGATTGGAATTGAACTGGATTTTCAAAAGGTATAGGACGATCGGGTGACTCTGAGATTCTTCTTGTCAAAGTTTGAACCAAATATAGCACACCTATTAAAAGCATTACAATTTCTAATACTAATGAAAATGCGTTTTCACTGGCATAAGTAAAACTCATTATTAAATGATAAAACACGAACATATTGAAAAATCCTACAGCAGTAGCAAAATTTACCATCCCGGGACGTTTCTCAACTTTTTTAGGTGCTCTCCGCATCAATCTTAACACAAGCAAGGCATTTATTATTCCTAATACACCAAATACTAGACTTGATGGATCTCCTTGAATAATCATATAAATATATAACGGTATTGATATCCACCCTACCAATTTAAGTATGCGTCCGAAGAAAATATGTTCCTTTGGCATACCCAGTGTAATGACTTTCTTTGGAAAAGAAGTAAAAAAATACAACGTGAGAAAGAATAAAGAAATCGATGATATTAATATCCATGCAAAGAAGAATAGGAATTTGAACACTGTAAAAGTGGCTTGGCTATAGGTCCATTCAATAGAGAAATAGGCAAATCCGAAAAATATCAGTACAATTCCGAAAATTATAATATATAAGATAAAATTCTTAATCTTTCCTATCAGAATTCCAGATATAATTATAGCAAACGCAATGAACATCTCGAAAATAAGCATGGTTCGAATGAATTCCAAGCCAAGGAATATATTAAGATGGTATAATATAGATAGTACTGTGTTTACTGATGTTATTAATAAGATTATTCCGGTGAAAATTATGTATTCTTTTTTTTTTAGTTTTTGAATACCTCCAAGGATCCTATTGGACATCCACCATTTTATAGTTCGTTCTAGGTAGCTGATCTTACTTCACCAAATTTTTTTCTAAATATGACATAAAAAGAAGAATGAATGATGAACATAAAAATTTTATATTAATTTTTTAAACTAAATTTTTTTATTATCCAAAAATTGTCCGTATTCATACATCAGCTTAAATGCTTTAATAGCATGATCTGTTCGCTTCATCACGGGAATCTCATATTTAACCTTTTTTGCTGATTCCATTACATAATTAAAAACCCAATGAGAGCCAAAAACCACCCATACACACGGTTTATTATATTCATTGCTTAATTTTTTCATAAGTCTAAAATAAGGAGAAACTGGTAGATTCATAGCTTGTAAAGGACCTCTTGGTACACAGAATATATATAAAAGACTGTGTACGTTTTCATCACTCAATACTGCCTTTAGTGAGGATTCAAAAGTTGTAGATTGAGATGGGCCTAAATCTATTGTTCCTTTAATTGAAACCCAACTTGGCAATACGGTTTTTATTTTTTCAATAGTTTCTTCTTTTAATTGTACTAGAGATAACCCCTGTTTTTCAATCTCATCACAAGCTTTAATACCTAAGCTTCCAGAACCAGTTATTACTGCGACATTTTTACCCTTTGGAAGAGGTTGGGTAGAAAACACATGAGCAACATTAAATAATTCATAAAAATCATCAAGTCTAAAAGCACTTGGATGCTGTCTTATAAGCGCTTCATAAATCTTGTCATTCCCCGCAATCGAGCTAGTATGGCTTTTTACAGCATTTGAGCCTGATTCACTTCGACCATTTTTTACAATCAATACGGGTTTTTTCATTTGTTTAAGGATTTGTTGTAATTCTTTTCCTCTATTTGTACCTTCTAAATAAAGAGTTATTACTTTTGTTTCAAAGTCGTTATTTAAATAATCCAGCAGATCAACCTCATCTACATCAATTTTATTTCCCAATGTTATAACTTTAGAGAAACCAACTTTTGCATCTGATGCCCAATCTACCATTGCATTTCCTAAGATTCCAGATTGTGCAATAATGGCGACGTTTCCTTTCAATGTATTATCAAAATTTACTTCTGTACTTGTAAATTGGTTACTAAAATTAGTTAAACCAATACAATTTGGACCAATCATGCGAATCTTTGATTCTTTTGCTATTTCTACAATTTGATTTTGTATATTCGTATATTTTTCAACGCCTGTTTCAGCAAAACCAGCGGATTCAATAATTATTCCTTTCACTCCCTTATCTCTACAATCTTTTATCGCTTGTAATGTGCTTTCATTAGGTACCAAAATTATTGCTAATTCTATATCATCTGGAATATCATTAATGTTCTTATAAGCTTTGTGTCCCATAATTTCAGGTTTATATAGATGTACGGGATATGTTTTAAACTCTGAATTTAAAAGGTACTTTGTAGTGGTATATCCAAACTTGGGTGTGTCTGATGCACCTATAATCGCGATAGACTTTGGGTCAAAAAAGAATTCTAAATCTGTCATTAAGTTCCATTCTATATTTTTTTTACAAAAATTGAAAATAAATTTATACTTAATGAAATAAACTATAAACATTAAAGATTAGTATTCTCAGATCTACCTTGTTCCTCAAAAATCCAGTCATTTTTATATATACATCTAGAAATACGTAATAAGACAGGGATTTAGTTTCGAGGATACTATAAAAAATGAATGCAACATCTGTAAATAATCAAGTGCAACTCATTTGTCCAACTTGTAAATCAAAAAAAGAGTTAAAATTGCCAGAATCAATTTTAAATCAATCAGGACAATTGACAACAATATCTGTTCCAAACGGCTTGGTATGTAACCATCATTTTCAAGCATTTGTTGATCAACAATTTAAAGTTCGCGGTTATCAAAGGGTAGACTTTGAAATTAAGCAAGAAAACGCCACTACCAAAACTACTGAAGAAGACTATGATACTCTAAATAATGTAGACAGTGATTTTTATGATAACCTAATCTTAGAGGGCAACTACCTCGAATACAAACCAAAAAATAATACAAATCCCATTTTAGATGAAAAGAAGAGGGAAACCTTAGTTATGGGAAATAATGAAATGTCCCTTGAAGAAATTTATGAAGAATTTTGGGAGTTCATTGATGATGATAATTATGAATTTAAGGAATTAATCTTAAAAGACGTAACAAGAAGGAAAGCATTAAAGAGTGTAAGTTAGATAATTCATAATTCAATATTTTTAATATTTATAATAAGAATATAACGTAAAAAGTAAGAAAATAGTAAAAAAAAGGAAAAAATTTAGATTTATATTAAGATTGCATTAATTTCAAACATCATAGGATTCATCTATAGGGGGCATTTTGGATTCAACTAAATCCCCATAGTTTGGAAGTTTGCCGAAAAATTTATGTTTTTCCCAACCTGGAATACCAGCTCTCCTCTTTGCTGATGCTTTATATAAATCCCAATCAGCAGCGAAAAAGTTCATCATTTGCTGGGCTGCTAGTGATCCCTCAGCATGAATTTCCATGGTTCCATGTCGACCGCTCGTGATGTCATGTATAAGGCGAACTGCTCGAAGTCGATGTTCAGTTGGTATTCCCGCTTTAGCACCAAAGTATTTTTCTAAATAGGGGCGCTCTTCTAAATTATTCCAATCCTTAAAGGAAATAGGATCAGCTGCAATGCCTCCGCAGATATCCTGCGCTAATTTCACTGCTTGATGAAAGCTATTTGCGAATATATACTTAGCTGTATTGGTAAACATCAGGTTAGGAAACATAATATCGGATTCAGGCCACTTTTCAGGATACATACAGGAGGTTAAACTCAATGCTTTAAAGGTTTCTGTAGTTTGTGCAAGCCATGATAACTTATTACGAATATGAGTATATTTCATTAATCCATTATACTCAGCCATTAACGCTGCTGCACCGGTAAGTGTTTCATAAGTGGATACCATGCGGGAACTTCCAAAAAGTCGATGAAATGTGCCAAAAAGTCGAGCTATATCCTGGGAATATTGCCATTCACCGCACATAAATACTCTTTCCCAAGGCACAAAAACGTCATCAAAGATAATCAATGCTTCAGTATCACCTGCACCAACGTGAGCTGACTCGGGATAATCCCAGATATTTTCTTCAGTATCTCTGACTCTAATTTCAGGTTCTGAATTAATAATTTTTATTCCTTTAGCATTCATAGGTGTTGCAAAAACTACAGCATAGTCTTTATCCTTTTCCGCATGAGCACGGCATGGTAACACAATGGCATCATTTGCAATTGCAGCTAAACTTATGTGGAATTTAGCTCCTCTTACTATAATACCGTCATCACGTTTCTCAACCACCCTTACATAAAAATCTTTATGTTGTTTTTGTGCGGAAGCATGAAGACTTCGATCTCCTTTGACATCTGTTATTGCCCCACAAACACCAATATCAGTTTTTTGCAAATATCTACGATATGATTCAACTCGTTCAAGATAGTTCGTTCCCAGTTTTTTATCCATTTTTTCAGCGAGTACTCTTGCTGCTGAAAGTCCATCAACACCTACGCAATGAAGGAGTACGCCTCCTTGTTGAGTACCTTCCAGATAAATTTTACGGCGTCTCAACAAATCTTCTTTTGACTTGGGCTGCATCCATAGGAAATGTATTTCTTCTCCCTCTTCATTTTTGGTAACAAAGAGATCTCGTTGATTTGGGTCATTGGTAAGAACCCAGTCCATGGCTCCAATCTTTACCATTTTTCGAAGTAGGGGGTGTGTTGTTACATCTTTTACCTTTTCTCCAAGATAATATACTACACGACCATCCCTCAAGCTTTCTATATATTGTTCAACTGTTCTAATCATAATAATCCCTTATATTTTAATACATAATAATTAAAGACGTTTAATATAGTTGTCCTTACACATTTAGACCTTTTGCTCAATAATGAAATTTAATATCTAAAACGTCCAGCTTCTATTCAACATTTATTATTTAAAAACACAAATTATTTTTAAGAGATAATACTAAAATTTTAATGAATATAATTGAAATATTCTAAATTTATTTAATAGTTGATTTAAAATGGAAAAATTTATTCACTGTTTAAGATGTGGGAAGAACTTAACTCAAAAAGAACAGCTGGAAGGCCCCTCTTGTGCCGAGTGTGTTCTAGATATGAAATTTGAAATCAGTAGTTTAGATCATGGTGAAATAGATAGTTTTTTAACCCGGATATTGAATTTTTTCATTTCAGATGTGAGTGCTGCCTTTAATAAAGATCCTGCTGCAAATACACTTATTGAGGTTTTAACGAGTTATCCCGGAATAAAGGCCGTACTACTATATCGAATCGCACATTTCTTTTGGAGTATAGGGATGCCATTTATTCCAAGATATCTCTCAGATATTGCACGAGAGCTAACAGGTATCGAAATACATCCCGGGGCTGAAATTGGAAGTGAATTTTTTATAGACCATGGTAGTGGAGTGGTGATAGGAGAAACAACAATAATTGGAGATAATTGTACAATCTATTCGGGTGTGGTTTTAGGTGGAACTTCAATAAAAAAAGAAAAACGCCATCCAACTATAGGAGATAATGTTGTAATAGGGACTGGAGCAAAGGTTTTAGGGCCTATCACCGTTAGTGATAATGTAAGGATTGGAGCTAATTCTGTGGTAGTAAATGATGTTCCTCCTAATTCAGTAGTAGTTGGAGTTCCTGGTAAAATTGTCTCAAGAATTGGTGAAAAAATTGAGAGAATAGATCTAAGACACGGTGATTTGCCCGATCCTATTTCACTAATATTAGAAACTTTAGACGAAAGAATTAGAGAATTAGAGAAAAGGGTCCTAGATTCCAGTTCTGAAAGAAAGGATAAATATGAAATTTTTTATGGAGATTATGGGGCAGGGATTTAATAAATTTGGAAGAATTATAAAAATATTAAAATCAAAATTTAAAGTGATGTTATGGGAGCTTATAATAATATAATTGAAACAATTGGAAATACTCCATTGATAAAATTAAATAGAATAACCGAAAATGTTAAACCTAATATCTATGCGAAGTGCGAATTTTTTAATCCAGGCGGAAGCGTCAAAGACAGGATAGCTATGTCTATGATTGAAAAAGCAGAACAAGAGGGTATTATAAATAAAGATACCGTTATCGTAGAGCCAACCTCAGGAAATACTGGTATCGGTTTAGCAATGGTTTGTGCAGCAAAAGATTATAAATTGATATTGACCATGCCAGAATCTATGACTGTAGAAAGACGGGCAATATTACAAGCATTTGGTGCAGAAATAATATTAACTCCTGCATCGGGAGGTATGAAGGGCGCAATTGTTAAAGCAGAAGAACTATCTAAGGAAAAAGGAAATATATTCATACCTCAACAATTCAAGAATTTAGAAAATCCAGAGATTCATCGCAAAACAACCGCAAAAGAGATTTTTAATGATTTAGCAGGGCAAGTTGATGCGTTTGTAGCGGGAGTGGGTACTGGAGGAACAATTACAGGAGTAGGTGAAATCTTAAAAGATCGAGTAGGTGCACGATTAAAAGTATATGCTGTTGAGCCAAAGGGGTCTCCAGTATTATCAGGTGGGGATCCGGGACCACATAAGATACAAGGTATAGGAGCGGGTTTTATCCCCGAGGTTCTCAATACTAGTATTTACGATAGGGTCATTCAAGTTGAGTATGAAGATGCTATCGACACAGCAAGGAAATTGGCGAAAATGGAGGGCATATTTGCCGGAATTTCATCGGGTGCCAACGCATGGGCAGCAATTTTCGAAGCATCGAAAGATTTTAATAAGGATGAAAATATAGTTTTTATTGTCTGCGATACAGGAGAGAGATATTTATCGTCAGAATTATATCAAATTTAACTATTTTTTTCTGTTTTTACTCTTATGTTCTTTCTATTGAACTCTCAAAAAGCAATATCAGATTATCCATTTGTGAAATCTTAATTTTAAAAAACTAAAGTATACTATTTAATACTAGTTAAAAGAAATACTATTGATAATTAAAGAATTTCAACTTGTAATGCTATATGTATCTCTCTGGGCTAATTAGCAAAGAATTTGGAAGGATCAAATCAGATAAGCGAACTTTAGTTTTAATATTCATAATTCCAATTATATTAATTGTTATATTTGGATTAACAAGTGGCGGTGGGCCTACTGAACATTTTAATGCCGCTATTATTACCCGCGATAAAGAACATTGTAGTGAATGCATTAATAATACCTCTGGATATGATGAGATATTCATAGAGGTCGTTGAGGATGATTGTGATTCTTGGGGGCTGTATGATGATTTCGAATCTGAGGATGATGATGATTATGAGAAATTACATGATATATGTGTCGAGTTGCTGAGAAATGAGATCATTGACGTTTTTTTAATACTACCAGAGGATTTTTCTGAAACTGTTACCAATGATACAGATACAACTATTATCTATTACGTTGATGGTTCAGATTTACAAAAAAAAGAAGCAATCGAGGTTGCGCTACAAGAACCTATAGGTAAATTTAGGGTAGAAATAGATAAAACAACTAATTTTACAACCATGGCACCTTACTTGGAATATGAAGTTCCGTTCTGGGAAACCCAAGTATTAAACTATGCCTTTGCTACGATTGCCTCAATGCTCATTTTAGGATTATTAATGAATCTTACTGCCTTGTCTATTGTATCCGAGGGTCCACTTCCACGAATGTTATTAACTCCTACAGCGAAAAATGAAATAATTTTAAGTAAATTAATTGCTAATACGATTGTTATGATACTGCAAGTAACAGAAATTTTTATAATATCTTCAATTTTTGGGCTCTATTGTTTAGGGTCTCTCTTCGACCTTTATTTAGTTTTGCTATTGACAGGTTTTTGTGGAATTTGTATGGGATTATTTATTTCATCAATTAGCAAGACAGAGCAAGTAGCAAATCAACTATATATTATGTTCTTTATTGTTGTTTTAATGTTTTCGGGATCCTTTGTAAATATTGAGGCTTTGCCTTTGGCAATGCAAATCATAATATATTGCTTACCTTTAAGTCATACTATTCCTCTTATAATAGATATAACTCTAAAAGGACTCCCGCTTGATTATTTTCATTTTCTTAGTCTTGGGTTAATAGCGATAAGTTTTGTATTTATGGCATATATAGCTTTTAGATTTAAAAAGGTGGAGGTTTAATATAAAATTGGTAAGAACTAACAAATCTGTCGAAACTGGCTCCTCTCTTAAGAACGTAAAATTAAGTTTAATGAGGTTAATATGGCAAATAAAAAAGGAATTTAGGCTCTTAAAAGTTGATAAGGTGAATTTGTTAATAGCCCTTGGATTACCTCCAGCAATCATTATGCTCTTTGCATTTATGTCAACAAGTGCTTCAACTATTATTCCTGTGAGAGTTTCGATAGTCAGTTATGATTCTAATACATATGTTAATCAAGATAACTATTCGACAACAACAACATTGGATAATTATACTGACATGTATCTTGATGCGGTAGAGGAATCTAAATTATTAGAGCTCGTTGAATTTTATAATGCTAGTTCAGAGGAGGATGAATATGCCATGGAAACAGCAAGAATTGAATTACGTGACGGTAACATTGAATGTATTATTGTGATTCCGGTAGAATTTACGGAATTATTATTAACAGGTTATCCAGGGATAATAGAGATTATACCAGATTCTTCTAATATAGCATATATTCAAGATAAACTTAATGCTATACAAGATTCAATTAAGATTTTTGTAGAAGATAACAATTTAGATCCCGAGTATGTTTTAGTTGAGCATGAAGAACATTCTATTCCCTCTAATTATAATTTAAGCTATAATTTTAGCATGGTTTCACTATTACCTTTTATGATTTTTGGTATCTCTAGTGTATTAACTATTTTAGTTGTTGTTCAAGAAAAACCTATTTCGAGACTTTTATTAACTCCAGCAAGAAAATCAGAAATTCTTCTTTCTAAATTTATAGTCTATGCATTAGTTTTAGCCCTTCAAGTACTTTTTATTCTCTCCGTCGCTATTGCAAATGGTCTTTATATAGCGGGGAGTGTCGTCGATTTGTTCCTTGCTTTATATATGGTAGGTTTTGCTGGACTTTGTTTAGGAATGTTCATTAGTACAGTTAGTAAGACGAAAACTGAAGCTAATCAATTGTTTTTTGCATTCTTTATCGTTATAATACTGTTGAGTGGTATGTTTGTGCCAATAGAATCAATGCCCGATTACTTGCAGATAATTGCTTATATGTTACCTTTATCTCATGGTCAGCCAATAGTTAAAGGAATATTATCTAAAGGTAAAGGTATATTAGGATTTGATTTTTTTTGGTTATTTGGTATAAGTGCGGTCCTCGTTGTTATATCATTTCTAATAATTAATAAAAAAAGATATGAGGTGTAAGTAAAAAATTACTGAAATTGTTACCAACATAGTGGTGAAAGTAGAAAATTTGGATGTTAAATTCGGAGATAAAAAGATTATTCATGATGTCTCCTTTAACGTGAATGAAGGAGAAATTATAGGATTTTTTGGTATATCAGGCGCGGGAAAAACGACCATAATACGGGTTTTAACCTGTCAAATTAATAAGAAAAATTGGACAGGACAGGTGGAAGTCGCAAATTTATCTCCTGCCCATAAGAAAAATCACTCAAAAATCTTGAGTAAGATTGGATATGTCCCGCAACTTGAAGAGCTTAATTTATATTACGACTTAAGCCCCATTGTTAATATTGAGACATTTGCTTCAACCTATGGAATGAATAAAAAAAGAGCGAAAAAAATAGCAGAAGAATTATTTGTAATTCTTGATATCCCAAAAGATACCTGGAATAAACCCCTAAAAAGAATGAGTGGAGGAGAAAAAAAGAGAGTTTCTATGGCGATTGGCTTAATACATCAGCCAAAAGTTCTTTTCCTGGATGAGCCGACCACATCTAAGCTTGATATTCATGCAAGCAGAGTTTAAAGGCGTAGATGCAGCGAAAAGATATGATGTATTGAGTTATCTGAAAAAACTAAATAGAAAACTAGGAACTACTATGTTTTTAATTACCCACGATATGGAAGCTGCATTAATTGTAGATAAAGCGGCAATCCTGAGGGATGGAAAACTATTAGAATTTGATTCAAATTCTCGTTTAATTTCTACTCTCCCTAGTGGTGGTTCAGTAGCCCGATTTACAATAGAGAACTTAAACGAGGAAAAAATTAATCTCATTAAGAAATTTCCCTCTTCCCCTAACATTAGAATCATACGAGTTGGAAATGAAGTTATTGAGATTTTAATGGACCAATTTGAAAAACACCTACCTAAATTAATTCAGTTCATGATGGAAGAAGGAATTAAAGTAAAATCAATGAGTAAAGATACTGCCGCTTTTCGCAGATATTTTCAGTTAAGAATTCAAGAGGAAGATGAAAAAGAAAAATTAATAAGATTACAAGAGAATGATTGAGGAGAGTGGACGTTAATGGATACTAAAACCCAGAGAAAGGTGAAAATATTACTTGTTATGACTGCATTTTTCAGTATCCAATTAATAATTATCGGATTAATAAATTACCCTTGGATATCTTATTATGATGAAAATGAGGTAGAAGATCTAAAAGACGATATGTTGGATTTTGTAAATAGTCATCAAAATCTTGATGACCTTTTTGTAGAGCCTAGCATTGATTCTAATTATAGAGCAATTGACTCTGTAAATTATTCGAGTTCATTGTTATTATCTACAAACCTAATAAATCCTAGATATAATGATCATTTAAAAGAAAATGAGAAAGACTTCTTTTTCTATTATTTGTTTGAAAAACAGAATAATAATGGTTCATTTTCAGATATTTATGGTCTGGGTAATA
>Ga0209976_10001250_pt1 | contig 15210 bp, 16 predicted proteins | sample SumtaG_FD_182806 | JGI IMG/M metagenome (GOLD analysis project Ga0209976, IMG submission 182806) | Deep subsurface microbial communities from Indian Ocean to uncover new lineages of life (NeLLi) - Sumatra_00157 metaG (SPAdes) (version 2) | ecosystem: Environmental > Aquatic > Marine > Oceanic >...
CAGATCATGGATGCCGGCACCAAGGGAATACCGTTCACGATGACTCTCGATCAAAATTGCAAATGTGGTAAACCCTGGTATATCCAGAGAAAAAGGACGGAATCGATCTATTACAAAATTAAGGGCCGGATCCGCTTAATATTATCAAAACGATGATAAATTTTGGGAATTTTTGGGGACAGGCGAAATTTCCCCAAAAGGGAGTGATATTCAAAAATGAAGTTAGGTATGCGGCTTAGAAAAAAAATTTTGAGACTTTTTTCTTTTTCTTATATGTAGTAATATTAAGAAAAACGAAAAGGAGAAATAAAATGAAACGATTGCATTTGTTTATCATCTTAGCTGTTGTCATCGGGTCAATGGTATTTACCGCCGACCTGGCGGCAAAAGTCACAAAAGTAAAAGCTTTTGTCACACCGAAAACCTATACGGGCAAATGCCCCAAGCGGTTTGAGTTTGTCGGGAAGATCAGGGTTAACAGGCCCGGAGTGGTCAAGTACAGATGGATCCGCAGCGACGGCGCCACTGCCCCGGTACAAACGATTCGCTTCTTAAGACGGGGAACCCGGACAGTCACCACTTATTGGCAAATAGGAGCTCCGGGTATGCATTGGCGAGCCATTCGCATCCTCGCGCCCAACAAAAAGACCTCCAACAGGGCCGTTTTTAAATTAAGATGTACCACCACTGGAGCGAAACCCTGTGGGATTTCTTTTAGATCATTAAGCAGAACATCCGGTTACCCGGGCGATACCTTTAAGATGTATGGCACATGGGGACCCAGGCAGGGAACCAAAACCCCCTGCATCAACAAAGGCGGCCCTAACAAATTGACTGTGTTGTCCTGGCGTAACACTGTCCTCACTGTAAAGATTCCCAGGGGACTGGCACCGGGAAAATACAGGGTGGGTGTTTATTGTAACTTTCCCATAACAAAACCGACGGGAGGTTCAACCTGGAAAGATTTTATCATTAAATCCCGTACTATCATTCGGGATCGAACAATAAAACCTGTGGATAGGTTTATTAAGCCGGGCTCCAGGCCTTGCCCGGACCCGGCCGCTTATGCGATTCGCTTTCAAATCGTGAGACGGGACAGCCAGTTTAAAGGCAGGATTCGAATTACCGGGATCGTGAAAAATGTCGGAGGCAAAGCCTTTGTATCGAATCCGCGGCAGGCTGGCGTTTACCTGTATGAACTGCCGGCCGGCGTACCGCCCGCTTCCGCCACCACCGGCAGGGTTGTGGCACAGCGGCAAATCGCCAATCTTGCCCCCGGGGCAACGATTAGCTTATCATACGAACGAAATTGGAATTCCTCTTCACCGTCAGAAGGTGAATTTCCCAACTCCTACCGGCTGCTTATCACCTACGACCCCGATATATACATGGATGCCAACAAACAGAACGATGACTGCAACCAGGGCAACAATAAAAAAAATCGCAGCGGTACCGAGATAAACGATATGTTGAGGTAGTTCCCGGCAGAAACACGGGACCCCCTATATGCGGAGGCACTGATATATTCTTATCAGTGCCCTCCGCGGGATTTTTTTTCCCGCTGTCAAAAAATTCTCCCGGAGAGTGAAATCCTCCCTTTTTTTCATTATTTAAACTCGAATTCTCATAATTTTCTGATAACACATACTATATTTGGAAAACGATTGTTTTCTACATCCCAGTGCCGTTAATTGGTGCAGTGTTTCAGGCAGTTGCGTAAGGTTCCCTTTTAGCTCGAACACGGCCTCTTGCAGCCGGAAGGGATTGATGCGCGGCACCATCTGCCAATTAACTTCAGGTGCACAGATATCGTAATCAAAACTCAACCTGGCGCCTGTTACCGGTTCGATAAAACGCAGACGCTTATATGTTATTTTAAAAACCGGGAAACAGGGTCGGCGGATAACTACGCTCTCCGGCCACAGCAGCCGGGGAATTTCCAGGAGTTCACGGTTATCGAGATTAATGCGGGATACCCACTCTCCCGGTTTGCCTGTTTTTATCCTCAGTTTCTCCCGCCTGCCGCCTATTTTATGCTTAACTTCCAGGTAGGACTCAGTTGACGGTTCTTCACTAACGATATCAGCGTACCACCTGATCCTGACCTTGGTTTTAAAGTAATCGCTGTTGATCTTTTCCCGGAGGAACTGCCAATCCCGGGTATCATAATAAATGCTGGATACAATCCCTTTGGGAAATTCCGGGTCCCACTGGCAGCGGCACTGGAGCCATTCGATGATGATGCTTGCAGCACTGCTGTTAAGCACATACTTTGTTTCATGTTCACCCTTTGGATCGTGTGTTGTCTTATGATGATGTGTCATTGATTCCTGCGTCAGTCAAATCCCCGCGGCGCGGGGGGCCTATATGCGGAGGCTCTGCTGTGCCTCGCTTTAACTATTTGTTCCCATTGAAACCGTAAAACATGCATAAAAACATTGAATTATAAATCATCCGGTTGAGTAATGCAAGTGTTTTGCCTTTTCCGGTTCTCTTCAGCGAAAAAATCCCTGAGGGCAGGAAAAAATTTGTGGTTGGCCCCGGGAAACGGATAAGCATCCAGTTCATTAATGGCAATCCATTGGCAGGGATGATCCTCCATCGGCTGAACATCTTCCGCTGCCGGGCGGCAAAGGAATACTGTCATCTCAATTTTAAAATGACTGTAGGCATGACGAACCGTGCATAATTCTTTGATAATTTCTATCTCGCTGCCCAACTCTTCCCGGCATTCGCGCAGCAGGGTTTCTTCAGGTGTTTCCTCCCCCTGGGATTTTCCGCCGGGAAACTCCCAGAGCCCTCCCAGGTGCCCCTTTGACGGCCGCTTCTGGATATAAAAATTGTCTCCTTTAATAATGATCCCGATAGATACTTTATATTCGGGAACTTTTGCCGGGGGAGATTTAAAGGGATAACGATCGACGGTTCCGGTAGTAAAAGCAGTACAATTTTCTTTAAGGGGACAGGCGGAACAGCGGGGTGTTTTTGGCGTACAAACCAGGGCGCCCAATTCCATAAAGGCTTGATTAAAATCACCGGCTGCATTCGCGGGTATAATGTGCTGCAATTCCCGCGATATGCGGCTGCGAACTAAGGTTTTTCGAATGTCATCGCCTATTCCTTTTAGCCGGGTGTATACCCGCATTACATTCCCATCCACTGCAGGGATAGGAATATCCAGGGCAATACTCAATACCGCTGCCACAATATACGGTCCCACTCCCGGGAGTTCCCGGAACGCTTCGGCAGTTCCGGGAACTTTCCCGTTGTGCTGTGCCACCACCAGCTTGGCGGCGCGGTGCATGTTCCTGATCCGGGAATAATAACCCAACCCTTCCCAGAGCTTTAAAACGTCTTGCTCCGCTGCCCGCGCCAGGCTGCCAACAGTAGGAAACCGCTCCAGGAATCGTTGGTAATAAGGAATAACCGTCGTCACCTGGGTTTGCTGCAGCATCACTTCGGAAAGCCAGACAGCATATATATCTTTAGTCCTCCTCCAGGGAAGGTCCCGCTTACTTCTCCTGTACCACTCAAGTAGTTGTTTAACTGGAAATTTCATTTATTTATTGCCTCCGGCGGCCCGCTTTTTGTAAAAAGCGGGGCAAAAACTTTTGACTTGCACGGCTGTTCTATTGTAAGTTGCTTTAATCATTTGTTCCCATTGAAGCCATCTTACTGCCTAATAAGAAGTTTTTCGGGGGTCCAGGGGGCGGTTTTTCAAAAAAGCCCCCTGGCCGCCGGAGGCATTAAACTATCTTCTATTTTAATTCTTCCAGTAATGCTGCCATAAAATCCCATACCCGGCCGATACTTTCGATATGTATCTTTTCATCCGGTGAATGGGGATGTTTGATGGTAGGTCCAAAAGAGATCATGTCGATTCCAGGGAATTTATTACCGATAACACCGCACTCCAGGCCGCCGTGGGTGGTTTCCACGATGGGTTTTTTCCCAAACAATTTTTCAAACACGGCAACGCATTGTTTAAGTAACGGCGACTCCATATTGGCCGGCCAACCGGGATAGCGGCCGCGATTTACAGAGGTTCCGCCTGCCAATCGCACCACAGACTCTATGTGACAGGTAACATCATCCAGCCGGGATTCAATCGGGCTTCTTTGGCTGGTGACTGATTTAAATTGCTTATCCTCTATTTTCATGCTGGCAAAATTGTTGGAAGTTTCAACAAAATGCTCAACCTCGGTGGACATGGCATAAATACCATGAGGTATGGCCAGGATAAATTCAACAATCGCTGCAGTACTCTCACATGTCAACACCTGCGGGTAACTCTTTTTACTGCCCGCTGAAACCGTGATTTTTAAACCCGGGTCGGTGTTTTTAAATTCGGTTTGCAGGGTTTTTTCCACTGGGGAGATGAAGGTTTTTGCTTGTTGTACACGGTCCCGGTTTATATAAATCACTGCTTTTGCGTTCCTGGGGATGGCATTATCCGCGCTGCCGCCGTAAAGGTCTACCAGTCTTATATCCGTTTCTGCCCGGATTGTATAGAGGACCCTTCCCAAAACTTTTAATGCATTGGCTTTTTCATGATGGATATCCGCGGAATGGCCCCCGGCCATGCCCCCGGCTTCGATAGTCAAAGGGGTATAACCCGAAGGAATCGTTTCATAATCCAGGGGCAGAGAATGTTCACTTTTCATACCCCCGGCGCACCCGACCGTAAATATTCCCTCCTCTTCGGAATCGATATTAAGCAGCCGTGTTCCTTCTACAAAACCCGGTTCCAATTCAAAAGCACCGGTCAAACCGGTCTCTTCATCCACGGTAAAGAGCAGTTCCAGGGGTGGATGCTTGATATTTTTATCCAGGGCCGCCGCCATTCCCATAGCAATAGCAATACCGTTGTCCGCACCAAGAGTGGTTTTATTGGCCCTTAACCACTCACCGTCATAAACCGATTGAATGGCATCTTTTTCAAAATCATGATCCGAATCAGGGGTTTTCTCACATACCATGTCCAGGTGTCCCTGGATAATGATAGGGGCGGAATCTTCATACCCGGCTGAGCCCGGCACCTTGATCAACACATTGTCGACCTTATCTTGCTGTGCCTCGAAATTGTTAGAGACTGCCCAATCCATTAACCACTGCCCGATTTGTTTCTCATTCTTCGAACAACGGGGAATTTTGTTGAGTTCTTCAAACCATTTCAAAATCTCGACTGTTTTTTTATGCTCAATATTCACTCATTCCTCCTTTGGTAGCAAATTTGCATGAAAGCCTATTTTAATGGTTTTAGATGTTTTTTTCAACACCCGGTCAAAAAAGGTCGGGCTAGAAAACGTTCCTTCCGGGCCTTGTTTATGTCGAAAAATTTAAAACCATTTTAATTTTTCGTCGAAAAATGATTGACATTCAAAAAAAATCGACATAAAATGAACACATGTATATCGAAAGAACAATAAAGCAGTCCATTACGACCTGTCCCTAAATCAACCGGGCACTTGACAGCTTCACTTTTTCCTAATACGATCATATTTGTTTAGAAAAAAGTGACGAAAGAATGTAAAAAGATTTAAAAACAGGAGGTAACAAATGAGGCGCTGCGACAAAGTAAAAAAATGGCTGGTACCGGGTACGGATGATTTATTTGCAGAGAAAAATCATCTAAACCGGTTCCCGGCGATTTTTCAAAGTGAAACGATCATGGGGACGAGGTCCCGGCGATACTTTCGAGTCAAAAGAACACCGGGACTCTATTCCGGCGGTATTTTCAAGTGAAAATATCATCGGGACTCCATTCCGGCGACCGGGTACGCGAAAACGCTAAAGAAAACAACCGCTTTTCAGTTAAATGATTGTAAACAAACAAAAAAAAAGAAAAAATATGACAAATTCGAAACAAAACAAAAACGAAACACAAAACATTGAGCAAAATGAAGAAAAAAGGAGGGCAAAAGTTCTGCAGACAGACCCTCTAAAACAATGTCGAAAAATTAAAATTTCTTTTACCTAACCTCTACCCTGGCAGGAGGCCATTGCCCCATATATGTAGCGAGGCATAATTAAGTAGTAACAGGCCTGTGCCCGAGAATGCCTGGAATGTGCATTGAATATTGATTGCAAGAACAGTCCGTGAAGGACAACTGGAAAACGGGATGTGTTATTAACAATTAAGCGGCAGCAGGTGTCAAATCGATACCTTTTTGAACTTCGGCAACAATAGGAATGTGAAGCTTCTCCAGGTCAGACTCAGCGAGGGCCAGTGGTGCAAGCCGTACATCGACAACGACTGCAATTTCCCACAGTCTCATATTTTCCTCGATGGCATCTTTCTCGAAATCACAAGAAACCACCGCCACATCGATGTCACTATCTTCCCTTGCCTGCCCCCAGGCATACGAGCCATACAAAAAGACCTTTCCCACTCGGATTCCTTCATTTTCTATTTCTTTGATAAATCTTTCTACAATCTCTATAATTTCTCTGCTAACCATCGATACATCTCCTTCATTTCATCCAATCGTGCCCTGGTATTATTCTTGTCATATTTTTGAAAAATCGCATCCAGGTCCTTTGGGTATCTACCTTCCAGGTAGAACTCCATAAACCGCGCCAGCTTTTTAAGTTGAATATTATCAAGCTCCAGCTCTGCTTTTTGGGCAAGAATTGGCAGCGAATGGGAAATTGGGGCGTGCTGCAATTTTTGTTTGACAAAAATACCCTTTAAAATCTTTTCGATGGCAAGATGATCGAAAAACAGGGCATAGTGGTATTTTCTCTTTTCAAAGAGGGATTCGGCCACCTCCAGGTCATAATCCGCCGACCTGGACCAATAATCAATCGTCTTTTTTACATCCATATGATAATTATAATACCGGATGACTAATTATTCAACCTTTTTGTTTTTTTACCTGGTCCCTTTAATAACTGTCCTGTGAGAAAAATTAAGGGACAGGTAAGAAATATAGGCAAGAAAGATGATTCCATAGAAAAGAAAAAAATGTTCATCCTTATATTGACTTTCTCCAATATTTCCTCTAATATTTTATTATGAAAAAAGCTATTTTCCTATCAGTTATTGTATTTTCAGGAGTATTAATACTGGTTCTGTCACTTGCCAGGCCTTTGTACGGAATTGTCTGGTGTCATGATTATACATATTACAGGGTAAGCGGTCAGGATCCTGCCCCGATAAATATACCCGGCACAGGTATAAGTGCTTCAAAACTACGAGGATATTTGAAAGGTCATGGTTATAAACGTTTTCCATATACTAATGCAGCTCAAATGCCCGGCGCAGGTAAGCGTTTAAAAAGTGGAGATGTTGTTATTATCGATGATGCCCATTCGGGATATGTAACTGGAAGCAACATGATTGACCATTTTATTCAGGTATTTGGTTCTTCAGGTAAAAAATACACAGTGCAAAATTTGCCAAAAGCTCCTATCCCCGGAAAAGTGGGAGGACTTTATACTGGTGATACTCTAAAACAATTCATAAACAGGCGCTTTAAAAAAAAATTTAACAGCATAGAAGTCTGGCGGAAACATTAGAAAAAAAGGCCGCGGCGCGGCCACCCTAAGAAGGCCCTTCGGGCCATCCGGAAGGCTTCTTTTAGTAATCCATTTCACCGTAAATGTATAAAAATGTTAAATGTAATAAGCATTTAAAGGAATTTGTATTTTAGATATGGGGGAAGCCTTCAGCCCACTATACTCTTCATCGTCTTTGGGCGAGGCTGCTCAGCATCATGATTGAATGGTACCTTTTTATTTCCCCTCCGAAAAAATAGCCAAAAAAATTTGCTTCTCATATTAAAAATGTTTATAATGAAGTCCCAAAAGGAGCAAAAGACTCTATTGGGTGTTATGGGCTTGTAAGCATAAATTTCAACCGGAGTTATAACAGGAGTTCCCCAAATGAAGAAGTGGAAGCGTGCGAATGTTTTAAAGTTAGTTGTGGGAGTTGTTGTATAGTTGTTTTTTTTTGCCTGACCCCTTCTTCTATAACTTCAGAAATAAAATGTCCGACTTTTTCTTGACTTTCTCTTCTCTCTTTGCTAATTTATCTTTGCGAAGCCGACAAAGGACAAGAATCTTTTGGACGCGGAAGTGATGAACTGATACTGGAAACAGGAATATCATGAAGCAATTAAATTTTTTTTTGTTAATAATCTTACTTAGCTTTATGACAATCCTCTTTATGGGTTGCCAAAATAAAACCGGGAATGGGGGAAATGGGGATGATTCTCAACATGCAGGCTGGCTTTATACTGAAGGTAATAAAATATATCGATCCAATGGGGAAACCTGGGTTGGCAAGGGAGCCAATATCCAGGACACGCGGGGGTGCAATGCGTGCACTTGGTCTTCCCCGGATGTTGCGGAGGTGAAGCGGCGTATCGATGAATTGGTTGATGTTTGGGGTGCCAATTTCATACGCCTGACCCTGGAAAGTTACCATCAAGCCTCGGGTAGAACCCACTGGCAGGGATTGCTGCAGGATTCGGAATACTTTGACGATATTAAGGAAATTGTGGACTGGATTGGCAGTAGTAAAACAGGGGTGTATGTTTTACTTACGCTGTGGTTGGAGCCAACCTTTTCGGAAATGGGCTGGCCTACAGATAGTACCGTCCCTGTCTGGGAAAAGCTGGCAGAAACATACAGTAATGCCAGCTATGTTCTCTACGGGATCGCCAATGAGCCGTCAGCCAATTGGAGTGGGGACCTGGATGCCCAATGTTGGGAGGCGATGAATAAAATTGTGGCTGCCATTCGTTCGGTGGAGGAGCGGCTGGGTTCTCGCAATCATATCATTGCCGTGCAGGGAACTCGCGCCTGGGCCAGGAGATTGGATTATTACGTTACCCACCCAATTACTGCGGGAAATGGAGAAAACATCATTTATGAAACACATGTTTATGACCCGATCTCTGAGTTTCAAACCCTTTTCATCGAACCGGCAAAGACACTGCCCGTGATTATCGGGGAGTTTGGGCCGGCATCCGGGTACATGTCTATAAACGATTGTAGGGAGTTAATCATACAGGCTGAATCCTTAAAGATTCCATATTTAGCCTGGACCTTTCATATGAGGTGTTCGCCAAATCTCCTGGTCGATTACTCCAATGGTGGATGTGGCACCAATATGCCCCTGGAACCCACACCCTGGGGAGAACTCCTTATTGAATATTTGAATCAATCCGATATCAAGGTGAAGTAAAGCTTGATGAAAAGATAGATACCAGCAAATAAATCCCGGTTATCGTTACGTTCCTTGAGGATATAACGATTAATATGAGAAGACGATACTTTTAATTTCTATAAACCTGACCCTATATTCTTTCAAACCAGGTCTAATAAAAATTGGATGGCTGGCATAACCCTGATTCCAGCAGTTGTCAAGTAGTCCTTCTCGCCATAAGCTGAAATTTGGTAGGCTTCCGCATGAGGAAAACGTTCTTTAAGATATTTTAACCCTTTAGATATCGCTGCATCTTTCCATTTGACCTCGATCAAATAAACCGGGGTTGTATTTTCTGTAATAACAAAATCCACTTCACGACCATCCACATCCCTGAAATAATTCAACTCTATATCTCTGCCCTTTGTGTCCTGCTGGAAATGAACCCATTTCAACAAATGCATGGCCACCAAATTTTCAAACCGCAGCGGCAGTTCCGGGACCAATGACCAATCATAATGATAATGTTTTTGCTCTTTTTTTACCGCCCTAATTTTAGGGGCGCCAAAAGGTGGTAAACGTACGATGGAGTATAATCGTTCCAATATGTTTAACCATTTTGAAACCGTCTTATGGCTGACCTGTAAATCTTCTCTGATAGAGTTGATCGATAGGGGGGAACCCACCAATAGGGGGAGGCGCAGAGATAAAAGCTCAAGATTGCCAATGTCAGATACCTTTTCGAGATTTCCGATTTCTTCGTTTAATAGCCGTTGGCGATATTCTCTTGACCATCGTTTGGCTTCCACTTCCGATCCACTTAAAAATGGTTCGGGAAATCCACTCAACTGAAGGAAATCCATTAAATCACCGGTAGTGGTTATTTTTAATTCGGCAATAGAGAAGGGATGAAGTCGTAAAAAATGGTATCGACCCTGAAGTGAATCACCTCCAAATCGATAATAATCTAATTTAGCACTGCCAATCACCAATATTTTGCAGGTATCTCCAATCTTGTCATACACCCCTTTAAGATAATTTCTCCAGGAGCGATATTTGTGAATTTCATCAAAAACCATGAAGTTTACAGGGGGAAGTTCTCCTTTTAAAATAGATTCTCGGTCTCCAGGAATATCCCAGTTTAAATAGCCTTTTTTTGATTCCAGGATTTGCTTTGCCAGTGTAGTTTTTCCCACCTGCCGGGCACCGGCAACAAATACCATCTTTTTTTTTAAATCTGCTTTGATCTGTTCTGTAAGATATCGTTGTTTTTTCATATGATTATGTTACTACTTTTTTTGCCTATTGTCAAAAATACTCGCGAGTATTTTTGCCTATTGGCAAAAACACTCATTTTAGTATATGATTGTCGGTGCGTGTGATTGTGTGCGACCAGAAAGCTGTGGTTTAGGCTGTCTAAGTCGCATATTTTTGTTAGACTTTTGGACTACCCTTTCCATTTGGAGTTTTATTGGCCTGACCCCTTTTTCTGTATGCAAGAATTTGAAAGCGCTTCGCGCTGTTAGCTACCATGAAAATAGCTCAGCTTTAGGAACAGGCGGTGCCAGTTCGTGGAACCTCTACGGCTCCTCACGGGCGTATAGAATTAGGTAGGGGGCTGGCATTGCCTGCCCCTCGTTTTTTTGGCGGGAATTTAAAAAATATCGCTTTAAATTAGCGGCATTCGGGTCAGGCCGGTTTTCCGCCATTTCAATAAGGAGATAAAATCAGACTACCTTTTTTTTATTCACATTAGCAGTGACTTTAACGATCGATGTAGTCCGCTGATAAGTATTGGTTCGAAACCTCAAAAAATTGGCGAAACGTCCCACAGCCAGGGGGGTGTAAACAATCTTAACATCGATCTCTGACCCGGGCATTACTGTTATTTTATCGAAAATCAGGTGCAACTGCGGACTGTGAGTGATTTCAAGCACCTGCAGTTCAATGGTTCCCGTATTTTTAATGGATATTTTTTGAGTATATTCTTTTCCGATGCCGACCTCTTTAAATTCCAAATGCGTAGTGGAGATTTCAGCCCTGGCAAAATCCTTTAAAATCACTTTTCCTTTAATTTTCAACGTGATATGGGGGTTATCCTCATCGCTGCTGTCAATGGTAAGGGATTTGCTGACATTGCCATTATACCCCCTGGAATTAAATTTAACCGGGAGAACTCCTTTTTCACCGGGTTTGTACTCTTTCTTAAGCAGCCTGGGCACGGTACATCCACAAGTGCTGTTAATTTTCTTAATGATCAGCGTTTCATCACCGGCATTTGCGAATTTAAACTCCACATCCACCACTTTGCCGGGATTGGTTTCTCCAAAATCAATTTCTGTTTTTTCAAAAACCAGTTTGGATTTTGCCGCCAGTGCCCCTGAGACCGCAAACAAAATCATAAAAATACTGAGAGATAATCGTTTCATTTTTCCTCCATTATTTTTAGACAGATAACGTTGAAATTCCTTGCTATATCATTTATATTATATAGGAAAACGAGATTCTTTTCAATACTTTGCCTGTCTCCTTTTTTTCCTTTTTTCCAGGAAAATAGTTATTGATTTTTTTATTATTAATGGTATAATATAAAATTATTTCCAATTGATTCTTTCAAAAATGTAAAATCATTAGATATATCCATGTCTTTAAACCTTGCGGCTAAAAAGTCGTAAAAAAAATAGGAGATAAAAAATGAAAACGTTTCACAGAAAACTGGCTTTGAACAAAAAAACCGTGGCTAACCTTCACAACAAAGAACTGGACACTGTCAAGGGTGGTACTCTAATTACCATACCTATCAGCATTTGTGGTTTTTGTACCGGAGAGACCTGCGGACCTTGTGCTTATACCGTAGATTGCCCGACGACTCCCACCATCTGCCCCCCTGGCCTTTAATAATCGTATATTTATACCTTTACTTTTTCATCATTCGTATTTCAAGGCTCGAATGGGATTAGACAAAGCGGTCTTGATGGACTGGTAACTGACGGTAAACAGTGCAATCACCAGTGCCAGCAGACCGGACAGGATAAAAGTCCCCATTGCCATATCGGTACGGTAGGCAAAATTCTGCAGCCATTTATTCATGGCAAAAAAAGCAGCAGGCCAGGCAACCAGGTTGGCAATAACAACCCAGGTGATAAATTCCCTTGACAATTGTAAAACAATATTCGGAACAGTGGCACCCAGCACTTTGCGTATTCCCACTTCCTTTGTCCGCTGTTCAGCAGTAAAAGACGCCAGGCCAAATAATCCCAGACAGGAAATTAAAATAGCCAGGATAGTAAAAGACTTCCACCAGGAAGATTGCAATTATCCCGGCAATAAAGGTTAAAAATATCGATTCGCCGATAAATTGTTTAACCAGAAGGCTTTTATTTGCTCCCACGGTTTTCCTTAGACCCACTTCTTTGGCCCGGCCGGCTGCCCTGGCAGTGGATAGATTCATAAAGTTTATACATGCGATCAGCAGCACTAAAAATGCGATGACTGAAAAAATATATACGGTATTTATATTGCTGTTGGGTTCAATTTCCCATTCCAGTTGTGAATAGAGGTGGATTTCCGAAACAGGACGAAGGACAAATCTCATAAGGGTGCTTATATCGACATCAGGTCCAAGGAATTTCCTGATCTTTTTCCCGATATACTTATCAACCAACGGGGGGAATTTTTTTTCTAATTCACCGGGTGACAGGTTTTGGGCCAGAAGGAAGTAGGTGTAAACACTGTTATTTAACCATTCATTCAACTGGTTCGCCATCAGTTTATTTAGACTTGAATAGGAGGCGAAAAAATCGGTTTTGAAGTGAGAATTATTGGGTATCTTTTTCATAATCCCGGTAACGTTGAAATCAATGGTATTTTCTCCCCATTTTAGGGAAAGTGTCTTGCCAATGGAATCGCTGGAATTGAAATATTTTTTACTCATTCGTTCCGTCAAAACAATAGAGTTGGGCTCTTTCAAAGCTGTGGCGGGCGAACCCTTAAGCAGCGGAAAGGTAAAGGTATTGAAAAGAGCTGCATCGGTAAAAAGGATTTTTTCTTCAAAATAGTGATTGTTCCAGTTCTTTACTGTAAGCTGCCTGGGCCATATCCTCACCGCCTGCAGGATTTCCGGTAAATCCTTTTCAAAGGCCGGTGCTGTTGGGTGAGCCGTTACCGGGATATGATATTGCTGGTTTTGAAATACTCCCTTACGTTCAAGCCGGTAAATCTGATCAATCTTTTCATGGTACTTATCATAACTCAATTCATCCTGGACATAGAGCATAATCAACATGCAGCAGGCGATGCCCGCGGCCAACCCGGCAATATTAATAAACGAATAGCCCTTATGACGGATGATGTTTCTAAATGCGATTTTTAGATAGTTTTTAAACATGGTTCTCCTCCAATAAATCGTTCCTTGTAGTAATATATGTTATGCCTCATAACATAAGAAAACGAAAAGAGTTAAGAAAAGGTTGCACCATTTTTTCTCTAAAAAGTTTAAAAAAAATCACGAGTCTATTGCAATTTAGTGTTTATTCTTTTAATATTAAACAGGCAATCTGCCGAGGAGTAAAATATGAACAAAAGAACAGTTATAGATTTTGATTCTGCTGATGATATCTGGACGACGATTGATCAATGGGCGGAAGAAAGCAGTTTTAGAAAAAAAGAAGCGGGTGAATCACGGAGGCTCTATCAGAAAGGAGTCGGTTTCCTGGTGGCACCCATGATGCCTGAAATTTCTAAAGATGGTAAAAAGGTTCACCTGGAGGCCTGGGTAAGGGCAAACCTTCTTGTCCGAATATTTGCGTTATTTCTCATCCCTTCTGAAATGGGCATTGAGCCCGGGGGTTTTAAGATGGCAGTTCCCCGAAAGATGGCTCGCAATGCCATTAACAAGCTCCTGGAAAAACTTGGCCAACCTGCCATTGCGTAAATTTATAAAAATCTTTGCTGTTGTTAAGGTGCCAAGCCAATTTTTTGTTTATTGAGGTAATCACAGAACAATGAAACAATGTGTCCTTTCTGAGAACATTCGACAGTTAGCGGATGCCAATGGTATCGATGTCCTGGGATTCGCTAAGGCGTCGGAATTTCCCGACTATGCAATACGCAATTCCAAACGACGCGATCCGCGATTGTCGTTAACGGACGCGAAGACCATTATTGCCGCAGGCATCTACATTGGCGGGCTTACCCTGCCGGCCTGGGCAACCCCGTCCTGTGGACGGACAAGCCGACTCTTTCTGTCGGGGTTCTGGGCTGATGTCGTCACCCCACTTGAACCCATTGCCGCGTTGTTGAGACAGGAAGGATACCGGGCGATGATTTGTGATAGTTCCGGGGCTGACGGATCAATCCTCCCGTTGAAACTTGCAGCGATTCGAGCGGGGCTCGGATGGCAGGGGAAGCATTCGCTGCTGATCTCAAAAACGTATGGAACCTTCCTGGCGCTGGGAGGAATTGTGACCAATGCCGAGCTTGAGCAGAACACAGCGGAAGAACGAGATCGCTGTCTCACCTGCAATAAGTGCCAGCAAGCCTGTCCTTTAGGGGCACTTGATCAGGCCTATGTTTTACAGAAACAACAGTGTCTCTCTTATCTGTTACAAACCGACAATATGCCTAAAGATGCCCAGGCAGCCATGGGAAATCGCGTCATGGATTGTGAAATTTGTCAGGACGTCTGTCCGTGGAATACCAAACACCTTGCTGCTCCCTTACCCACAAAGAGGGCGACATCTTTTCAAGCGAAGATTCCGGCGTGGGAGGAGTTTTTTTCGTTTTCAAATCTTGTCACCCTTACAGAACAGGACTATCACGAGACTATTGGGCCTCTGAACACGACGATTCCCTACACGATCTTTCGTCGAAATGTGATGCTTGCCATGGAACGATGAAAATCAAGCCAACGCGGCGCTGTACGCACACTGTCATATTCGAAAACCTGGGGCGGTGCGACAACGTAAAAAAATGACTGGTACCGGGTATGGGTGATTTTTTTGCACAAAAAGAGAGATTTTGCCACCAAGACACGAAGGCACAAAGGTACACCAAGG
>Ga0209976_10001251_pt1 | contig 15205 bp, 13 predicted proteins | sample SumtaG_FD_182806 | JGI IMG/M metagenome (GOLD analysis project Ga0209976, IMG submission 182806) | Deep subsurface microbial communities from Indian Ocean to uncover new lineages of life (NeLLi) - Sumatra_00157 metaG (SPAdes) (version 2) | ecosystem: Environmental > Aquatic > Marine > Oceanic >...
CTGATATGGCTTCTTCACGGGCCCCTCATAACGGCCCGTGTTGAACTCAACACCTTCGCCCCCCCATCGCTTATACACGTTGGTGACCTGATACTGGCGGCAATGCTCGCGTTTTTTCTTTTCTCCAATGCGTTTCGCATGTACTGGTTCACTATGCACCAGAGTAGCGACGCCAGAATACCTGATGTCATCCGGGGTCTAAAACAAGATGGCTTGGGGTACATCATACATCAGGGCGAAAAGATCAGGATACCTTTCCGTTCGTTCCTCACGGAAGCCAAGACATTGATATTGCACGCATTCACTCAGAAACAGTTTTTAAGCTGCAAAGACAATAGGAGTCGATGGATCAAACACTGGTTACTCGCATCAGCATACGTACTGATGTTATTTCTGGTGGTTGTGTTTCTATTATGGTTTCAAACAGACAATATCTACCCTCTTTACCATCCCCAGAGATGGTTGGGCTATTACGCTACTGCTGTCCTAATTTTCTGCACGGTAGAAATCCTGATTGGCCGCATCAGGAAGAGCGAACAAATCCACAAGTTCTCTGATTTCAGTGATTGGTTATTCCCGATACTGCTGCTACTGACTGTTTTATCCGGGATACTGGTTCACATTTTCAGGTACGAGGGATTGCCACTGGCCACCTATTACACTTACGCGATCCACTTGATAATAGCTGGGCCGATGCTGGTGGTTGAAGTGCCATTCGGCAAATGGTCACACCTGTTGTATCGTCCACTAGCGATTTACTTTAATGCAGTTAAAGAAAGTGCATTACAAGAACAACTAACGAAGAATGAAGATTAGTGATCATGCAACTTAATAAAACACAGGATAATAAAGTTGGTGCTGCATTAGTTGTTGGTGGTGGAATTGGAGGTATGCAGGCAGCACTTGATTTAGCGGAATCCGGGATAAAGGTATATTTGACTGACAATAAACCTTCTATCGGGGGGGTGATGTCTCAACTTGACAAGACATTTCCCACTAACGATTGTGCCATGTGCACGATGGCACCAAGATTAGTTGAGATTGGCAGGCATAAAGACATTGAGAAAATTACTTTAAGCGAAGTTGAGAGTATTTCAGGACAACCCGGGAATTTTTCAGTAAGAATAAAGAAATATCCTCGCTATGTAGATGAAACAAAATGTACTGGTTGTGGTGCTTGTGTTTCAAACTGTCCCACTAGGAATAAAGTTCAACTACAGGAAATAGAAGATATTGTCCTTGAACCTCAATTCAAAGAAGAGGTAACGAGAATATTAGAGAAACATAGGGACAGAAAAGGTCCCTTAATGCCGATCCTTCAAGAGGTGAATGCAACCTATAATTATTTCCCTGAAAATATATTGAAATATATATCTCAGGAAACAGACTACTCCCTGGCCCACATTTGCAGGATAGCCACATTCTACAGCGCATTCAGTTTAAAACCTATAGGCAAGCATGTAATAAATGTATGTATGGGAACCGCCTGTTATGTACGCGGAGCAGAGTTACTGCTCGAGAAGTTCAGTGAGGCATTGGAAATAGGTGTGGGTGAAACAACAGCAGATATGTTTTTTACACTTAAATCAGTCAGGTGTATCGGTTGCTGTGGACTTGCGCCTGTTGCGATTACAGGGGATGATGTGTACAGTAAACTACAGCCTAAGAACATTCCCGGAATAATCACAAAGTACCAAGCCAAGGAGCATTAAAAATGCCCAAATTGACCATCGAAGAATTGAGAAAAAAAAGGGAATCTACAAAAAAAGGTATTTACTTGAGAGAGGGTAACTTCAGGGGGAAAGTGACCGTTCATATGGGGACCTGCGGTATTGCTTCAGGAGCCAGAGAAATAATGAGTACCTTCTTAGACGAATTCAATAGCAGAGATATAACTGATATAATGCTCACTTCTTCTGGTTGTGCTGGCTTGTGTTCTGAAGAACCGATGGTTACAGTAGAAATGAAGGGTTATGCTCCCATAAAGTATGGGAAACTTAATCCAGAAAAGACTAAAAGGATATTTAATGAACATATAATCGAGGGGAACGTGATTGAAGAAATTGTACTAGGTATAGGCTCTGAAAGGGCAGGCTAATGGCTGAAAAGAGGCGCATAGAATTAATGGCATGCGCAGGAACAGGTTGTGTTGCTGGTGGTGCGTTCCAGATTATAGAAGAACTGGAAAAAGAGATCAATGCTCGCGGACTTGATGAGGAAATATCCGTAGTGCCAACTGGCTGTAATGGTTTCTGCGGTCAGGGTCCGCTGATGGTCGTTATACCTGATAATATCTTCTACGGCTGGCTTACACTGGATGATATTCCTCATCTCGTCGAAGAACATTTTCTCAAGGGCAGGCCCGTTGAGAAACTGATGTTTACACCGCCAGAAGAAAAAGAGCCGCTCCCACTGCTTTCGGAAATACCGTTCTTTAGAAAGCAACTTTTAATTGTATTGAGAAATAAAGGAATTATTGATCCCGAAAAGATAGACGACTATATAGCAAGAGATGGCTATGTGGCTATAGAAAAAGTTCTCACCTCAATGTCACCGGAAAATGTTATAGAAGAAATCTTGAAATCAGGGCTGAGAGGTCGTGGCGGTGCAGGTTTCCCTACAGGAAGAAAATGGAAAATAGCCAGTCAACAGGAGAAAACACCGAAATATTTGATAGCAAACTGTGATGAAGGTGACCCGGGTGCATACATGGACAGGAGTTTGCTTGAGTCAGACCCGCATTCTGTTATTGAAGGCATGTGTATTGCTGCATATGCAATAAGCTCGCCAGAGGGGTTTATTTATATTAGGACAGAGTACCCATTGGCTTTGAAGAGAATGGAGACCGCCATTTCTCAGGCAAGAGAATATGGGCTTTTAGGTCATGATATTTTAGGCTCCGGCTTTGATTTCGATATTGAGATAAGAGGAGGTTCAGGCGCTTTTGTGTGCGGTGAAGAAACCTCTTTGATACATTCGATTGAAGGGGATATTCCCGAACCCAGGCAGCGTCCGCCTTTCCCGGCGCAGTCGGGCCTCTGGGGATGTCCTACAGTTATCAATAATGTGGAGACACTGGCGAATGTACCTGTAATAATCGCTAGAGGTGCAGACTGGTATTCAGGTATAGGTACAGAGACTTCTAAAGGTACGAAAATATTCTCACTTGTCGGGAAGATACATAATACCGGATTGATTGAAGTACCGATGGGTATAACACTTCGAGAGATTGTTTACGAGATTGGCGGTGGTATCCCTGATGGGAAACAATTCAAAGCTGTTCAGACCGGAGGGCCATCAGGTGGATGCATACCTTCCAGCCTCATAGATTCTCCTATTGATTTTGAATCTTTGCAGCAAGCAGGTTCAATGATGGGATCCGGTGGCATGATAGTTGTGGATGAAGATACGTGTGTGGTAGACGTCTCTAAATTCTTTATCCAGTTCACGAATGATGAATCCTGTGGGAAATGTGTATCCTGCCGTGACGGAAGTGACGCAATACTCGAAGTACTTAACCGGATATCGGATGGCGAAGGTCGCGATGGTGATGTGGAGTTTTTGGAAGAACTGGCCGAGACTGTAAAAGATGCCTCTATGTGTGGACTGGGTCAGACCTTACCTAACCCAGTGCTTTCAACCTTGAGATATTTCAGGGATGAGTATGATGCGCATATTAATGAGAAACGCTGCCCTGCGCTTCACTGTAGAAACCTGATACAATATTACATTGATCCTGACAAATGTGTTGGCTGTCTTAAGTGCCTGAAATATTGTCCCACGGAGGCGATAACGGGAGAGTTAAAATTTGTTCATATAATAGATCAGGATAAATGTTCAAAATGCGGTCAGTGCCTGGTAGAATGTCCTTCTAAGGTTTCTGCCGTAATAAAAGTCACCGGCAGTGACATTGACAATCTTGAACAGCTTACCGAGATCGTTGCTTGTTCCGAGAGGAAAACGATGAATATTGGCACTGCCTAATATTTATAATTGATCCGATGAGATGATGATTGACTAAAATCCGGATGATTAATTTAGAGTTTATAGTAAATATAGAAAACCGAGAGTGGTTATGGTCGAGCTGACAATAAATGGTAATAGAAGTGAATTTCCTGAGGATAAGACATTATTAGAATGTATTGAGAGTGTTGGTATAAAAATACCGACGCTGTGCTATCATAAAGCACTTACACCTTATGGTGCATGCAGGTTATGTCTTGTCGAGGTCAAACAGGAAGGAAGAGGCTCATCTATCCAGGCATCCTGTTCTTTTCTCGCGACAAATGGATTATCTGTTATAACTGATTCGGATCGGGTTAAAAGGGCAAGGAAAATAGTCGCGGAACTTCTTCTTGCCAGGTGCCCTGATTCTGAGAATATCAAAAGAATATCGTCTGATCTTGGGGTTGAAGAGCCCAGGATTAAGAAGAAATATGATGATTGTGTTTACTGTGGACTTTGTGAGAGAATATGCCGGGAGAGAATGGGGAGAATAGCCGTTGGATTCTCAGGAAGGGGTCCGGGAAAGAAAATCGAACCACCTTTTGGGAAGCACAATGAAATGTGCTGGACATGCGGCGCTTGTGATTTCATATGCCCTGTTGGGAAAAAAGTATCAGAATTAACAAGTATAAACGATCCATTGCCAATTCCTAATCCATATAATTATGGCTTAGACCAGAAACCTGCCGTGCATATTCTTTATCCTCAAGCAGTCCCCAATACTCCCGCAATAGATAAGGACAAATGCATTCATTTAAGTTATGAACTCTGTAAAATATGTGAGGAAGTGTGCGAAGCAAAAGCGATTGACTACGACCAAAAAGAGGAAATGATCGAGCTAGACGTAGGCGCAGTCATATTATCCCCGGGATTCGAAATATTCGATCCAAAAGTAAAGGAAGAATTAGGGTATGGACGCTACCCAAACGTTATTACGTCAATCGAATTTGAAAGGATATTGTCCGCCTCTGGACCGTACTCCGGTCATGTAATAAGACCGTATGATAATAAAACACCACAAAGAATAGCATTTATCCAGTGTGTCGGCTCACGTGATCATGAACACGATTATTGTTCCTCCGTATGCTGTATGTATGCCACAAAAGAAGCGATAATAGCCAAAGAGCACGTTAGCGAAGATTTAGAGTGTGACATATTCCTTATGGATATGCGAGCTTTCAGCAAGGGTTTTGACGAGTATTATAAGAGAGCTCAATCACTTGGTGTGAATTATATACGATGTCGTCCACCATCTATTGAGGAAGATACGATAACTAAGAATCTTTTAATTAAGTATTTGACTGAAGATGATAAGAAAGTTTCGCGAGAGTACGATCTGGTGGTTTTATCAATTGGTATGGTACCACCAAAATCTGTTGGTAACATTACCGAGAAATTTGATATAGAACTAAATGAATTTGAATTTTGCCAGACCTCAGTTTTCAATCCCACTAAATCCACCCGCGAAGGCATATATGTGGCCGGACCATTCACTGAGCCTAAAGACATACCTGAAACTGTAATGCAGGCTTCTGGTGCCGCAGCAAATGTTTTAGCACTTTTAAAAGATGTGAGAGGCAGCCTAATTGTTCCTAAGGAATATCCTCCAGAGATAGACATACAAGGGCAGGAGCCGAGAATCGGTGTATTTGTGTGCCATTGTGGAACGAATATTGCGGGCGTAGTGAACGTTCCGGATGTTATTGAGTACGCAAAGACATTACCAAATGTTATATTTGCAGACAGCAATTTGTACACCTGTTCCAATGATACTCAAGAACTAATAAAAGAAAAGATAAAAGAACATAACTTGAATCGTGTAGTAGTTGCTTCCTGCACACCAAGAACTCACGAGCCTCTATTCAGAAACACACTCAGCGAAATAGGGCTCAACCCATATCTCTTTGAGATGGCAAATATCAGGGATCAATGCTCGTGGGTGCATATGCACGAACCTGAAAAAGCCACGGAAAAATCAAAAAATCTGGTGAGGATGGCAACTGCTAAAGCAAGCTTGTTAGAACCTTTGCAAAAAAGATCATTGACGGTTGAGAAATCCGCACTAGTAATTGGAGGCGGACTTGCCGGGATGACATCTTCTATCGAGTTGGCAAGTCAAGGATTTGATGTGTATCTGATAGAGAAAGGGAAAGAACTTGGCGGCAATCTGAGACGTATTCACTACTTGCTAAATGGCGAAAAGCCACAGGATGAATTGCTAAACGTCATTGCAAAGTTGGAGAGTAACGACAAAATTCATTTGTTTACGGAAGCGAATGTGGAAAGTATTGAAGGTTCGATCGGAAATTTCAAAACAAAAGTCTCAGCGAATGGTAATTCACAAGAATTTGAACACGGCATAGTAATTGTCGCAACTGGCGCCAGCGAATATCAACCAACTGAGTACCTGTACGGCAAGGATGAAGGTGTCATAACGCAACTGGAACTCGAACAGCGCCTAATAAAAAATGGCGACTGGCTGACGAAAACCGGAAAACAACCACCCAAGACCATCGTTATGATCCAATGTGTTGGCTCTCGCAACGATGAAAGACCATATTGTTCAAGGGTTTGTTGTACGGAAGCGATAAAAAATGCTTTAAAAATAAAAGAACAGTCACCTGAAACGAACATATACATATTATATAGAGATGTAAGAGCTTATGGTTTCAGGGAGAGCTATTATACAAAGGCAAGAAATAAAAATGTTGTATTCATGAGATACGAAGAAGAGAAGGAGCCGGAGGTTTCAAGAAATGGTAATGGTTTACAGGTCGTAGTCTTCGATCAGACGCTGAAAATGCCAATTGAAATATCAGCGGAATTGGTGGTATTATCTGCGGGAATAATTCCTAATGAGGGGAACGAGGCAATCGCCCAATTATTAAAGGTTCCACTGGGTCATGATGGATTTTTCCTTGAGGCGCACATGAAGTTGCGCCCTGTTGATTTTGCCACAGACGGCGTATTCTTATGTGGAATGGCACATTCAGCAAAATCGATAGAAGAAAGTATAATTCAGGCCCAGGCAGCCGCATCTAGAGCCGCTACTATACTCTCAAAAGATAGTATCGAGTTGGAAGCGAACATATCTCAAGTAGTAGATGAAAATTGCGATGGTTGCGCATATTGTATTGAACCCTGTCCTTATAATGCAATAACGTTGATCGAATTTATGAGAAATGGAGCGATTAAAAAGACCGTTGAAGTGAATGAATCTGCCTGTAAGGGTTGTGGAGGTTGCCAAGCAACCTGTCCGAAGAAAGGAATATTAGTAAGAGGCTTTAGATTGGATCAAATCGGTGCTCAAGTAAATGCGGCTTTAGGAGTAGAATGATGCAAGATGAATTTGAACCAAAAATAATTGCTTTTTGCTGCAACTGGTGCTCTTATGCAGGGGCGGATCTTGCCGGCGTCTCGAGGTTACAGTATCCCCCCAACGTCAGGATAATTAGGGTTATGTGTTCAAGCATGGTGCATCCGAATCTTGTGATCGATGCACTTACTAATGGCGCAGATGGAGTAATAATTTGTGGTTGCCACCCTGGTGACTGTCATTATATAGAGGGGAATTTAACAGCGGAAAAGAGAGCTGAAGCAATTATCCTTATGCTCGAAGATTTCGGATTAGAAGAAGAACGATTCAGGCTTGAGTGGGTTTCCGCCTCTGAAGGACCCAAGTTCGCACAGGTTATGAAAGAAATGGTTGATACGGTAAAAGAGGTTGGACCAAGCCCATATGGTGAGTAAATAAATAATCAGGTGGTAGAAAATTAATTAAAGGATGTTAAACTAATAATATATTGAGGGGATATATTAATTGGAAAATGTTAAAATAATTGATGGTAAGAAATACATGTGGGATGGTGAGGATTATGAAACAGAATCCGCTGCAAAAGAAAATGCTTCAAAGTACAGTAAAGACGGTTTCGAGACAAAACTCATAGATGAGGGTGGAAAATACATTGTGTATACAAGAAGGGTAGTAACTGAAGTTGTAGTTGAAGGTGAACCAATATAATGCTAAAACGACTGTATTTAATAATATAATAAGGAGACTATCATGGTAAAAGTAGCAGAAGAATGGCTTAACATTTGCGGTGGATGCGAAGTGGCCATTCTGGACTTGGGAGAGAAGCTTCTTGATCTGCTTCCATCTCTCGAATTTGTCCACATGCCGGTTTTAATGGATCACAAGTACTTCGGCCAGACGGGCGAAAAAAGTGAGCTTGAGATCCCTGAGGCTGATGTGGGGATGATTTCCGGCGGGATAAGGAATGAGAAGGAAAGGCATGTGTCTGAAGAGATGCGAAAAAAGTGCAAGACACTAATCGCTCTTGGCTCATGTGCATGCTATGGAGGAATTCCGGCGCTGGCTAATATGTATAGCGTGGATGATCTTTTTGAGAAGGTTTACCGGGATTCCGTGACCACGGAGTCCGCTGATACCCCATCTGAAGATATCCCTCCGCTTACAGACATGGTTTATGCCGTAGATGAAGTTGTCGAAGTGGATCTCCATATCCCGGGCTGTCCGTTGAATCCAGCTATTATCCTGGAGGCCTTAACCTGTCTTCTCGAGGGTAAGCCTTTTGAGCTTCCTGAGAGGAGTGTCTGTGATGACTGCCCGACTGTGCGGAAAGAGAAGAGTGATGTCGGCTTGAAAAGACCCTTACAGGATGCAGAGTTCACACCTGGTGAGTATGACACGCTGAAATGTTTTAATGAACAGGGCATACTCTGTTTAGGACCTGTTACACGGTCAGGCTGTGGGAAACATCTCAACGGAGACGAACAAATCGTTCCACGATGCGTCAAGGGTTTCATGCCCTGTCGCGGTTGTTTCGGTCCTATCAGGGAAGGTGCCAGACCGCTGGTTGACATGCTGACGGCTCTTTCAAGCATAGGACTCGATGCAAAACTTATAGACGATAGACGGGCGTTATTAAACAGGTACATCGGTGCACAAAAACGTCTAAGACCTTTACCAACTGCGAGAAGGAGTTAATAAAAATGGGTAAGCGAATAGTCATACAGCCGGTAACTAGGATAGAAGGTCATGCTAAAATTACGATTCAACTTGATGATACAGGTAATGTAGCTGACACCAAGGTAAATGTTGTTGAATTGAGAGGGTTCGAGAGGTTTTGTATCGGTAGACCAGTGGAAGAACTCCCGAGAATCGTTACGAGCATCTGCGGGGTATGTCCTTGGTCACATCACCTAGCCTCTGCCAAGGCCAATGATGCAATCTTCGGTGTGGAACCGCCCCCAGCAGGGAAGAAACTGCGGGATCTCTGTAATAGCATAGCTTTTACTGAGGAACACATCCTGCACTTCTTCTTCTTATCTGGTCCTGATTTCGTTATGGGACCCGATTCGGATTATTCTGTGCGCAATGTGATAGGTATCGCACAAAGTAATCCGGAAATTGGGAAGGCGGTTGTGCGCAATCGTCATCTTGGAGCACAGATGCTTGAGATTGTATCCGGGAAATCAATTCATCCTGTAACCGCTGTTCCAGGAGGATTCAGTAAGCCCTTAACCGCAGCAGAGAGGGATAAGGTCCTTCCAATGGCAAAAGAGGTATTAGAGTTCGCCAAATTCTCTATCGCTTTTGCTAAGGAGAACATTTTCCCGAAGTACCTGGACACGATTAAAAGCCTGGGTGTGATCAATACGGGGTTTCTCGGTACAGTAACGGACGATGGAGCACTTAACGTTTACGATGGTAAGTTGAGACTCATGAAACCGGATGGGTCTTATGAGGACTTCGCGTACGAACAGTACACCGATTTTATTTCGGAAAGAGTAGAAAAGTGGACGTATCTGAAGTTCCCGTATGCGAAGTGCTGGGGTGATGGTTTTTCAATGGATATTGACGATCCCAAGGGAATATACAGGACAAATGCACTCGCTAGGATCAACGTTGCGGATAAGATCTCAACACCGCTGGCGCAGAAGGAGTTTGAAGAGTTCAGGGCATCATTTGGACGCCCGGCCCAGTTGACCCTTCTGTATCATTGGGCGAGGCTCATCGAACTCCTGTACAATGCCGAGCACGCTGTGGAACTTTTAAATGACCCTGATATAACAAGCAGAGAAACCAGGGTTGCTGTGACTCCAAGAGCAGCAAGAGGAATAGGTTGTGTTGAAGCACCGAGAGGTACCCTCATCCATGATTATGAAACGGACGAAAAGGGTATGGTTACAAACGTCAACCTGATTGTCGGCACGACTCATAACAACGCTCCGATCAATATGTCCGTTAACCAGGCAGCCAAAAGCCTGATCAAAGATGGCAATTACGACCAGGGCATTTTGAATATGGTTGAGATGGCGATTCGGGCGTACGATCCCTGCTTGTCCTGTGCCACTCATAACCTCGACGGTAGTATTGCAGTGCGTGTTGATATAGTGGATGCCGGAGGGAATCTGAAAGATTCCTTCAAAAACTGAGAACCGCGAGTCTTTAAGGAGGAACGAATAACGAGTGTGACGCTTAATCAAATTCCTTCTGTAAGGAGTTGAAAGGGGTATTAGCCTTAAGAAAGCTATACCCCTTTTTATTATTTCACCAGCATATGACGGACTATTGGAACAGCGAAATACTGGTTTTAGGATGCGGTAACGTTCTTTTTGGTGATGATGGGTTTGGTCCTGCGGTTGTGGAATACTTACAAGAGAACTTCGAAATACCACAAGAAGTTTACGTTATGAATGCCGGGTTGAGTGTCAGAGAAATACTTTTTAATATGGTTCTGAGTGATAAGCGTCCAAAGACTATTATCATAGTAGATGCGGTCGATGTAGGGCGAACCCCTGGTGAGATGTTCGAACTTGATATAACTGATATCCCTGAAAAAAAGATTGATGATTTTTCCATGCACCAGCTACCCACTTCAAACCTCTTAAGGGAACTGGAAAATATGTGTGGAGTTAATGTGAGAATTATATCTGTCCAGATTCAGAATATTCCCGATGAGGTTTCCCCCGGCCTATCAAAAGTCATTAGAGATTCTATCCCGGCCGTATGCGAGAAGGTACTGAGCGCTATTAAATAGGGCAAAGCAGCATAAACTGCTACAGGAAATCCGCCCGGACTGACAAAGCAGTGCGATCCTTGGCCCTCGGCTTGGACAATTTACCTGAACTCAACCACGCTCAAGTGGCAGCGATATAGAAAGAGGTAGATCAATAGCCGATTAGGAATGGCGGTCACTAGGTGCAGGAGCCGGAAGTCTCATTCCCGATGCGGCTGATCGTCAAGAGCAGCACTGTCGACCCTGGTGCCTTCGATCAAGGGTCATTCTCCAGGTGAAAAAATGCTATAATACCGTCCGTCTATCTTGTTTCAGGGAGGGAAATTATTTTAAACTCCAGGTAGTATTATAGATAAACTATAGTATTTAATAGGGATAATTTCGAATGAATGTTCTGGATCGAGCTGAATTACTGCAGGAACCGACAGCGGATCGTTCCATACCGCTGTATACCATAAGTATCGCAGCAAAACTGACCAACACCACGGTTTATACCCTCCGGATGTATGATGATAAAGGGTTGATTATTCCGCACCGCACCCGCACGGGCCGGCGTCTGTATTCCGATACAGATATCACCCGGTTACACGGTATCCGGGAACACATTGACCAGCAGGGATTAAACATCGCCGGCATTAAATCACTTATGGCGATGATTCCCTGTTGGCTGATAAAACCCTGTACGCCTGAAGAATGGAGGCAGTGCGGTGCTTACGAATCCACCACGGATCCATGTTGGCAGGCGGCTAATAAAAGTTCTGCCTGTCGGAACGAGGATTGCCGGCACTGTCCCATTTATCATATCCCCGAACGATGTGCTGATATAAAATCGCTGTACAAAAAGCTGCTGAGTCCCATCGAGTCCGGGGAGGGAGTGAAGGTGACGGCCGATGATTATGATATAAGCGGTAGTAGAGCTAATCAGATTTCGTCATGAGTCCCTTTCCTTATCGGCAGGACTACTCCCTGTCCGGTGGAGAGAGTGGGACCTGTTGCTATAGCTCGGCTTTCATCATCCTGTCGGCCCCACTTCAAAATGCTTTCGTGTTATTTGTTATTTGAGTCATGACTTGAGATATATTATAGCAACTACTAGAGATATTCTTGTTTCCTTTGAAAAAATTTAGTAGTTTCTTTCCGGCGCCGCCTCCTCCGGCACTGCGCTAGGCAACTATTAAAGAAAGTAAAAGTAAAACAATGCACACCATCGGACAACTCTTGGAATCTAAAGGCTACGATATATGGTCTATTGCGCCACAGGCACCTGCATATGAAGCAATGCAAATAATGTCTGAGAAGGATGTGGGGGCTTTGCTGGTTATCGATGACGAAGAGAATCTTGTAGGCATCTTCTCGGAACGCGATTACGCCCGCAAAGTAATCCTTAAAGGAAAGTCTTCTAAGGATACATCTGTTGGCGAACTGATGACTGATGTGGTATTCTCAATAGATCCTCAAGACACCATTCAAGACTGTATGGCATTAATGACAACTAAGCACATCCGCCATTTACCTGTCATAAAAAATGAACGGTTGATCGGAATCGTGACTATTGGCGATGTGGTTAACCATATCATCTCAAGCCAGGAACTTACTATTCAGCAACTTGAGAGATACGTCGGAGAGGGCTACTAGGTATAGCACTATCCATTTGGGATATTTCTTTACAGGCTATTATCAAGATCAGTCTGGTCTCAGTGTCCCCTCCGACATCTACATCGCCCGGCTGTCAATAATCCCGCCATCGGCGGGGGTGACGCCGGAGTACAGCAAGTCCATCAAGATGCTTTTGTCCCGCCGTAGGCGGGGGTGCTGCTGAAGTAGGGGCTGCCCTGTTAAAACGCCGCTTTCATCTCTATAAAGAGCTTGTCCTCTTCGTCAAGCCGGCCGAACGGTGACCCGCCTGGTCCCTGAAAGAACACCCCCCCTAAGGTGAGATGCAGGGCGTCGGCCATCTCCCACAACAGGAAGCCCATAGCCAACGCGTCGCCGTCCTTAAAATTGTAAACGGCGACAACCTGGCCGGTCACGTATTTGGCGGGCTGCCAAGACACAAGCCCCGACAGGGAATAGGTCGCTCTATTGGGGGCGGTCATCATCCGGTCAAGATCCAGGTCGACCAAGCGGGCCTGTTCCTCATCCTCATCGTAGTTCAGCAGTCCTTCATACACCGCCTGTAAATTGAAGGACAACCGATCCGAGGGGATATAATCCAGGCCCAGGACCGTTTTGATGCTCGAATTCCGGACAAACGGGTCGTCGCCGCCACTATCGGTTCGCCCGTACCAGGCCCCTTCGCCCTTGATGGCGAATGCATTGATCGAGCGGACGAAATCCCAGCCCGCCATTGTGTAGGGCTCATAAGTGGCTTCCATGCTCATCGGCGACAGGGCAGAGGGATCATAACCGGCAGTGATGGTGGGATTGGGATCGTAGCCCTTGAAATAGCTCAGTGAGACATCCGTGGCGCCGAGATAGGAGGTCAGACGCAATCCGTACTGGGCTTGATCGACCTTAAGCAGACGGTCGTGCTTGATGGTCCCGGGTGGCAGTGGTATGGCGGCCGGCGTGAATCGAGGCACCAGTACGGCCTGGATAGCCAGGTCCCCCATGTACATATCGGACCTTAGCGCAAGCACCGAGAGACGGTAGTCCTCAATCTCGCTGGACAGGTTCTCATAATCCCAGGGGTTGATCACATCGGTGGGGTTGATCCAATCGGTGGAGCCCCAGAAGATGTACTGTTGTCCGAAGCGCAGGTCCATGAATGAGGTGTGCAGGTCCAGGTAGAATTCCACAGGGTAGATCAGCAGATAGTTGCCCTTGATCTCAATGCGATCGCTGGGAGACTGTTCCGTGGTATCGGACGGTGATTCGGCCAGGTCTATCTCATAGTTGATCCCGGCGAAGAAGCCCATCCGGTCCTGCCAGTCGACCGTGAAGCGGGTCTGCAGCCGGGTGCCCAACCGCTCATACGATCCGCTGTGGGGGTTGACGTAGGCCAGTCCTTTGAGGTAGCCGTTGGTCTGCAATTGGGCCGTCCCGGAAGCCGCCAACAGGAGTGTGAGCAGCAGGGAACAGGTGGGTTTCACCGTCAACGGACCCGCTGGAGGTACCGGACGGTGAAGTAGACGTCGGGAATGCCCTGGTCCACTTTGATGTTGCTGAACTGGATCTCGCTGGAGTGGCCGGTCTGCAGGTCCCGCACGACCATGTCGGTGGCAAAATCCACCTTTCCGATCCGTTCAAACCCCAAGACGTTGAGCACCTTCCACTTGTTCTGCCCGCGGTCGTAAATCTCGCTGTAGGGTATATTAAGGGTTTCCTGGTCCACCCAGCGTACGATCTTGCCGTAGCCCGTGTCTTTCAGGATATCTTCGGTGGCGGGAAGGCACTCGATCATGTAATAGGTCCTGCCATCCCGGGATTCCTCGCCCACGAGGGTATAGTTCCAATCCTCCAACTTGGGTTCGCCGATGTCGTAGTAGGTGAAGTCGCTGGACATGAAGTTACCGCCGCTGCCCGAGGCGGCGATCTTTTTCACCCGCCGCAGGGCGGGGAGGTAGAGGTAGCGCTCGTCATCTCCAGAGGGAGTCTCGAGGGTCAGGAACCCGGTGCCTTTCACATCGGCTGGCGCCAGGAAGCGCATGAGCATACATGAGAGGCCATCCTCAGAGTCCTTGGAAAAGAAGGCGACTTCCCGCACCCGTTCCCCGCCCCGGCCGGTGCGGAGGATCAGTTTCATATCGGCCTGCATGTCTTTCCAGGCCGAGCTGGTAAGGGCGGCGGTCATGATCTCGGTAGCGTCCGGGGCCTGAGCATACCCGAGGGCTAGGATAAGCAGGAAGCTGGCTGCCAAGTAACCTAGTCTACTGTTTTGCATGTGAATCCTCGTGTTTGGTTGCCTGCCATCAATTCCATGCCGCCTTACTGTTCTTGCCCGCCCGGAAGCCGCAGCGCCCTGGGCTTCAGGTTGGCGAAGATCAGCGGCAGGATGGTCAGGGCCCCGAATGCGGCGGTGAGCATGGTCAGGGTGATGAGCAGGCCCATGTGGACAATGGATACGAACTGGGACAGAGTGATGATGGAAAATCCTGCCGCCACCACGAAGGAATTATAGGCGATGGCCACGCCCGAGTCTTCCATGGTGGCCGGGA
>Ga0209976_10001254_pt1 | contig 15177 bp, 18 predicted proteins | sample SumtaG_FD_182806 | JGI IMG/M metagenome (GOLD analysis project Ga0209976, IMG submission 182806) | Deep subsurface microbial communities from Indian Ocean to uncover new lineages of life (NeLLi) - Sumatra_00157 metaG (SPAdes) (version 2) | ecosystem: Environmental > Aquatic > Marine > Oceanic >...
AGCCTGTCGATGATGATGTGGTTGTAGATGTTTACTATGGGGAAGGGTGGCACACAACAAATGCGGGTGGTCTTGCTTGGCATGACGAATGCAGCGCGACAATTACAGCATGGAAACTTAACCACGCCGCACTATTAAAACGTTACAAATCAGAGCAAGGAGCAAACATGAACAATTTTACGCGTGAGAACACGGAAGACGCGGTATCATACTTTTATAGCAATGTACACAAACAAAGTGCTATTTTTATCAAAACTACCGGTGGTTTCCAGGCGTTATGGCAAGACGGCGATGTTATAGAGGCAATCAGGGGCGAAACAAACCATGAGTCCTGCATCGAGCTATCCCGCCCAATCGGTGAGCGCAAAAAAGATCACACTGATGCAAACGGCGTTTTAACAAAGGCACAGCCGCAGGGTCAAAAAGCTTATGAAGTCGCGCTAATGACCGAGGCATTAGACGACAATCAAGATAAGCACGTCAAAATGCCCGTTACAGTGCCGCCATTTTCACCTGAGTATTATCAAACGGGCAGCGAGGTAGTAAGCACTGATTTGCACACGCCATGCGGTGACGGTGTAAGCGATTTAGAGTTGACTGAGTTTTGCGCGAAGCTCGGAGTTGATGGCGCAGCTAGCTATAAATCAACGTGCGAGCCACAATCAGATAAGCCGGTATTCACGCAAGCGATGCAAAAGGCCGGGGAGTTTCCGCCGGTTGGTAGTGAGTTTGAATTTTCATTTAATCACAATGAAGAGTACGTAAAGGGGTACGCCGTGGGGCTTGATAAGAGCCGGGAGTGGTTGGTTATTCAGGACGTTTACGACAATGTAGTTATGAGTAATATAGAAAACGGCGTATATAAATTCAAGCCAATAGACAACAGGACAGAAGATCAGAAAGCAATGTCTGACATGTGGGAATCGTATCGGGACACGGAAACAAGAGGCGGTGAATATCCCCCGGTTGTATTCGACATATTTAAAGCCATCAAAGCCGGTAAAATACGGGGCGTAGAATTGGCTAGCAAGTAAGCAACACATAAGCTATAAGCGCCTAAGACGGCGCTTAACTTTAAAGGAGCTGAAATGATTAAGCTATCAAAGCAAGAAACAAGAACACAAAACAGATTACATGAGCAGCTTGATTTCTTTGGCGCCAAGAAGAAACGATATGTAAGTATTTACGCCAACAAACCACGGATAAGAGTTAGAAATAAGACCAAAGCGCCTAATAGCGACAATCTTAAGTTCATCGCTAATGAGCGTTATTCCTTCGCGTGCCAAGATCCTAGACTTGGCATGGGATTACAAGGAATGCAAGCGCTAGGCGCACAAAACAGCCAGTCGGCAGCAATGGCGCAGCGAGGAAATTTAGCTAGCGGGATGGGTGCCAGTGGTTTATCTGCGGCATTATTCGGGAGTATATTTTAATGAACGACACACACAAGCTATTACTAGCATTTATCGAGGCAAGCGGGTTTGATGTTGAAACCACTCCAAGAATAATTGAAACACCTGAAAACCTTCTTGTTAAGACCATGTTAGTGACCGATTACAAAGTAACTAAGAAAGAAAAGCCCCCAATGACAATGGCAGAGGCTAAAGAGTTTCTTAGAGATTTCGATAAGCATCAGTGCGGGATTTTGCCGCCAGGAACAAATTAGTGATATAATCTAACAAACAGGAGATAGCCATTAATGTCTAATTTAAATTTTAAAGAAATAGGTCAAATCATTCGGGTTAATGCCGGTAAAGACATTAGTCTGTCAACACCGACACTCATTTTGCAACCCGAACTAGGCGAAACAAAAGAAATAACCACAGGCGTAACTATTCCTAACGTCCAGGTTGTAACAGATGCCGAAACATTCGAGGCTAACGAGTACATCGAATACACAACCATCATTGATGATCTGGATTATGCTGGCCGGTGGAAGAAGAAGGCCAAGCTCGAATTCTCTGCATCTAATATTGAGCAAACAGATTTTGAAAAGTTCCGAGTTCTACCGTAATGGTCTAACCAAATCGAAACCAATTCTTGAAAGCTTATTAAGGCCCGTTTTTACGGGCTTTGTTGTTTGTGGTACACTATAACAATTATAAGGGTTAATTAAGGGCGTTATGGCAAAGTCACGAACAACATTAAAAAAAGGTGATAACCTGCCATCTAGGGGTAAATCAAAGAAAAATCTAATTTTGGATATGTTAAAAAACAAATCGATGTTAGATTTGACACCTAAATCAACAAATGACGAGGCGGAACAGGCGTTCTTTCATCATGTAGCAACCACAGCTTTTACAATTGATGATAACAACAGGGGAATGTGTTTAAAATTGTTGGCCGATAAAGGCTGGGCAAGTGTTAAGCCATCCAGTGAGTTAATAGAGTTTGAGTTTGATGATAAGGCGTTGCCTCATATCCAAGCTTCACAAGTGATGAGCGCAGCAGCGAGGGGGCTAATACCGCCAGACATAGCTAACACGTTTATACAGTCCATCAAATCAATGATAGACATCGAAGAATATACAGATCTAAAAGAGCGCATAGAGGCCATTGAAAAATCATTAGGCGTTAGCAATGACTAGCGCGCTATCAAGAAGGCTCGGCAAGGTCGAGATGTTGGCCCAGGCAGCTAGCGGCACACTAGAGGCAACAGTATACGGCGTGATAGACAGAATAGATAAAATCGATGGCGAGTTAGTGCCAAACATTTTAAGGCGATGGAAAGGCACCATAGGCGATATGAAGCCAACCGAAGAAGACCCAACAGTTTTATTAGTGCCAAAGCTGGAACCATTCATTTTAAAGCACAAGAAATATAAGAATCTGTTTGGCGGTCGTGGTGGCATGAAAACACGATTTGCTCAAAATGTATTTATTGCCGATGTTCACTCAAGTGGATCAAGAAACTATGTATTGCGTGAACGGATGACATCACTAAAGGAAAGTATTTACGCTGGCATAGAAACAACTATTAAACGATCAGGGCTTGGAGGGTTTCTATCAGTGCCGTCTAAGTGGGAGATCAGGAACGGCAACGGCGGTAAGTTCACGTTTGGCGGCATGCAAAATATTATTGACATGAAAGGCGCGTCTGATTTCAAGCGTTTCTTGATGGAAGAAGCCGAGAAGACAAAGCAAGCAACGATTGACATATTAGGCCCGACATTGCGTGACACTCCCGGCGCTGAGCTTTGGTATTTATGGAACACTGGCAGCTCTCAAGACCCAATGAGCAAGGAGTTTATAACCCCATATCAAGCAGATCTTGATAAGTTCGGGTATTACGAAGATGATTATCACATGATAGTAAGATTAACGTTTGAAGATAACCCCTGGTTTGAGCATGACGAATCATTACAGCAAGAGCTAGACAAGGACCGGCAAAAAGTAAAGCGAGGCATTATGTCACAGGCTAGATTTGATGGTATATGGCATGGTAAGTTCAACGATGATGTTTCAAGTTCGGTTATCAAAGAGGATTGGTTCAAAGCCTGTATTGATGCTCACATTAAATTAGGCATCAAAATTAGAGGGGCCAAGATTGCAGCATGTGACCCATCGGACACCGGGATAGATCCTTGTGGTTATGCAGCAAGGCAAGGCATTGTGTTTACCGACATAGACGAGATTGAAGCAGAAAACGGCAACCGTAAGATGGACGAAGCATGTAAAAGGGCCATTACTTACGGGGTGGACTCGTTTGGCTATGACGCTGATGGCTTAGGGGCAACACTAAGGGATAATGTTGATAAGTGCTTCAGCGGTAAGGGTACGCAAATTTTCGCTTACAAGGGCTCTACAGAGATTCACGATCCAAAGGCTGAATTTAAAAGCGAGACAGCACAGTTAACAAATCGTAAAGAGCATTTATTAAATGAGGATGTTCTTTATAACAAGAAAGCTCAAAACACGATTGGCATAGCTGAAAGAATATTTAGAACCTGGGAGGCTGTCGTTGAAGGTGTATATCACGATCCAGATACTCTAATAAGTTTTTGCAGTGAATCAATTAAACCTGAGATGTTGGAAAAGTTAAAGGCAGAAGCATGTAAGACACCAATCAAGCCTGGTGACACGATAAAGTTTTACACTAAAGAAGAAATGAGGCGCGGGATCACGTTACCAGATGGAAGCAGGCTTAAGATACCATCGCCTAACCTGTTTGATGCGTGTATGGTATCTTTGGATAAAGCAAGTATAATAGAGCAAATAGCTTATCAAGAACTTAACTTTGATTCGGAATGGTAAACAATGGCACATAAAGACGATAAAACAACTCACCAACTAGCAATGAAACGGTTTGGCCGGGTCGAAGATAAAGAGCGCGATCAGCGGTTATTGTCCGTTGAAGATACTAAGTTTGCTCAGACTGAGGATGGTCAATGGGATGAGGACGCAAAGAGAAAGCGCGTCAACAGACCACGATACACAATTAACCGGGTAGCCGGTGCGATAGATCAACTGGATGGTGATCAGCGCCAAAACAGCACTAACATTAAAATACGCCCGGTTTCTGGTGGCTCCACAGAGTCTGTAGCCAAGACAATGACAGGCATTATCAGAAACATCGAAGGCGCAAGCAAAGCTAAAAGAATATACACTAACGCAATTAATGAAGTTTACAACGGCGGATATGGTGGATGGCGCATATTAACAGAATTCTCCGATGACGATCCGTTTGTCCAAGATATAAAAATTAAATGGATTAGAGGCGCTGCAACTTCTTTATGGTTCGATCCAAGCGCAGAGGAATACACCAAAAGCGATGCTATGTGGGCGTTTGTCACATTCGACATGTCCAGGGAAGAAAGGGAAGAAAAGTGGCCCGATAAGCCTATTATTGATTGGAGTCAAGACCAGCGTTCAGGCCGAAATTGCAACACATGGTTTAAAGATGATGTCGTTAGGGTCGCTGAGTATTGGGAAAAGGTAGAGGTAACTAAGAACATAGCTTTAATGTCTGATGGCCGCATCCTTGACATAGACGAAGAAAAACCAGTTCTTGATGAATTGGCCGAAAAAGGCATCACAATAGTTAAGCAAAGAGCGGTTAAATCTTTCAAGGTTCAAATGACAAAGATGGACGGCGGAGGCATTTTAGAAGCTCCGAAGCCTTGGGCTGGTAAGTTTATTCCGCTAGTTCCTGTTTATGGGCATGTTAATTATATTGAGGGCAAAGAGTTTGTGCGCGGTGTGGTGCGATTCGCCAAAGATCCAAGCAGAATTTATAACTACACAACCAGCGCAACAGTAGAAACAACGGCGTTAACCCCTAAAGATCCGATATGGCTTACAGCCAAGCAATCAGAAGGGCAGAAAGCCCGGTTAGAGTCGTTTAACACTAAGAATCATCCGTTTCTATTTTATACTCCAGATCCACTAGCGCCAGGACCACCACAAAGGGGCGGCGCACCGGCTGTTCAAACTGCTCTTATCCAGCAGACACAGCAAGCAAGCATGGATCTTTACCATGTTACCAATATGCAGCCGCCATCAATAGGCGCTAACCCAGAGCTTAAGTCAGGTAAGGCAATCCAGGCTCAAGAGCGATTAGGCGACAGGGGGTCGTACCTATACCAAGATAATCTTGAGGATTCACAAGATTACACCGGAGAAATACTTATTGATTTAATACCAAGGATTTTAGACACGGCGCGCCAAGTTAGGATTATGCAACAGGACGGAGAAACCGAGTTAGTTGATATCAACACTGTTAACGAGGAAGTAACAGACAGACAAACAGGGGAGACTGTATTAGTTAACGATTTGAAGGTTGGCAAATATGGAGTAGTCACCGAAACAGGCCCAGCGTTTGCTACTCAACGCCAGGAATCGGCACAACAAGTTATCGAACTAATAGATAAATCACCACAGTTTGAGGCGCAAGCAATGGACTTAATTGCTAAAGACTTGCCAATACTTGAATCGAAAGAGCTTCACAAGCGAGTTCGGGCGTTTATGATTGCAAATGGCACTCCAGGTGTAACACCAACCGAGGACGAAATCAAAGAGCTTGGACTTGATCAGCCGCAAGAGCCCGACCCACAGCAAACGGCTATTACTGAAAATATCCAGATTCAAACCGAGAAGTTAATCTCTGATATCGAAAATCAGGACGCTAAGACGCTCGAAACGACGATTAAAACACAACAGGCAACGCTTGATAGCTACAAGACATTAATCGACGCTTATAAGGCTCAGCTTGAGGCAGGCATACCGCTAACAAGCACCGATCACAATATACGAGTCAAGCAGCAAGACATAATACAAGAGGGCCAACAAGCGGTAGACGAAGGACCGAACCGTGAACAAGCCGAGAGCATTGTTCAGGATGCGGCAGCGCAAGAGCAACAGGCACAATTAGACGGCGCTCCACGTTTGACGGTAGAACAGCCATCGGCATCGGTAGGTCAAGATATAGTGTCATAGTGGTCTAATCTGTATCAAAGCCCATCCGTGATAAGATGGGCTTTTTAATGGGAGAATGTTATGGATGATTACAAAGAGTTTTTTAAGGCAATGGAAGATAGCAGAGATTTTGAAGTTGAGGAGCTGTACCAAGCATTTAAGGCTCGCTTGATTGACGAGCTAAAGGTAAGCGGCAACTCGAATCAAGGCGTTGTTTATGGGCAATTGAAAGCCAAGAAACTATGGCCATAAGGAGGATAAAGCAAATGACTAACGAAATGAAACTACTACGAGCTTTTATTGAGGCTCAAGGGTACGAGATTGAAGCAACCGAAGATATTAAGCGAATCTACCTTGCTAATGACGTACTTAAGAGTGGTGAGTTAAAGCAGAATGCTCAACCTGAAAGCGTTATGATAACCACTGACTACAAAGTAACCATGAGAGCCAAAGCAATGATGCTTCCTATATTGTACACTTTAGATGATGGCGCTTTGTTCTCACTTGGTTGCCAGTGTGCCAATGATGATATAAAGGGCAAGCTAAAACTACTTGGATTTGATTTAGATAAAAACCAAATGCATGATGTGATGGAAACTATAATATTTCATATAGCTAGATAATAACCGTAAATAGCACCAAAATCAGCCGCCATTCGAGCGGCTTTTTCATGCCTAAATAATATAATTGGTCAAACTAACCAATGTTTAGTATAATTGACTAATGGTGTACGTCAAACCACAATTGACGGCTAAAATCAACCGAAAGGTGCTTACTAGTGAGTAATGAAGACCAAGCTGCACAGGCGGTAGCTAGCTATACAATCGAGGGCGATGATCAAGCCCAAGACCAAACAGCAAGCGAAAACCAATCAGTCGAATCAGCAACGACTACAGAAGTTAAGGCAAATGATAAGCCAAGTGATGGCTTTCAAACGCGGATTAACAAAGTAACAGCGGATAAATACGCAGAAATGCGCAGAGCAGACGCTTTGCAGGCAAAACTGGATGAGCTTAATAAAACACCTAGCATTGAGCAGGTTAAAGCCCCGGTGATTGACGATTTTGATGATGATGATGCTTTTAATCAAGCAAGTATTCAACATCAGGTTAAGCAAGAGCTTGCAAAACAGAGTGCAGCGCAAAGGCAAGCAGATTCAGATGATAGATCGCGCCAAGCTGCTGATGATTTTACTCAGAAAGTAACTAAGTTTGGCAAGGAAGATTTCTTCGAGAAAGCAAACTCGATCCCTGATCTTCCCCCTGGTGTTGCTGATGCTTTAATGCAATCAGACATTGGCCCGGAGTTGATTTATCATCTTGCTGATCATTTAGATCAGGCTGATGCCTTGGCTGGAATGACTCCGGCTGCTGCAATGATGGAGTTAGGCAAAATTCACTCCAAAATGACCGCTAAACAAAACATTGAACCTAGTGCAGCACCAGATCCGATTCAGCCACTTTCGAGTGGGGGCGCAATAAGCTCAGAGCGTGGTCCGGCAGGCGCAACATATGAATAAAGGATAAATAACATGCCTAATGATTTTGACAGTAACTTTACCCGAAAACTCGCGCGGGTATTTTTAGAAAAATTCGACAGCGAGCGCGTTCTATCGAAGAACGTAGACACACAACTTTTAACAGGTAAATTCGGCCCAGAAACCGGCGATACCGTAGACTTTAAACGACCAACTGATTACAAAACAGTGCGAACTCCGAAAGGTGACGTTTCTGGTGAAACAAAATCCAACATCATCACAGGTAAGGCTTCAGGCGTAGTTCAAGATTACTTCACGGCTTTTGTTGATTATGACGAAGCAGACGAAGCGATCAAAATGGATCAACTTGACCAGTTATTGGCTCCAATGGCAACGAGGGTCAAAACTGATTTAGAGCTAGATTTTGCTGCCTTTATGGTGAAGAACACAGCGTTGCTTGCTGGCACTGTTGGTACAGCGGCAGATACCTGGGACGATATCGCAGAAGCAGGCGCGGTAATGCAAGCAAGCGGAGTGCCTGCTGATTCGCCTTGGTTTTACACCGTCAACCCGTTTACTCAGCGAAAACTAGCTAGCACAAATCGAAGCTTGGGCGCTGGTGGGGTTGCAGGTGGTTTAGTTAAAACAGCAGTTGATAAAGCGACAATATCAGATATGTTTGCTGGTTTTGATAAGGTTATGACTGCTACGACGTTGGCTAGCTACACCACGGGTGCCGAGGCGGATCGTGCAGGTACTTTATCTGGCACACCAACTGTCACTTACTTAGCAGCCAAGGACAGCATGACCCAGGTATTAGCAGTAACTGCGGTTGGCGCTGGCTCAACTGTAATTAATGCTGGTGAAACTGTCACAATTACTGCGGCATCGGGCGCGATTAATAGATTAAACCTATCTACTCGCCAAGTGATTCTGGATGAAACGGGATCGGCTATTGTTTGGACTGGCACTGTCGTTGCCACCGTTACTTTAGCTGGTGGCGCGGGTAACGTAACGGTTACGGGTCCGGCAATCTTTGAGGTTGACGGCGCTTACAACACTGTTTCTCAGTCGCCTTTATCTGGTGACGTTGTGACATTTGCGGGTGCAGCTAGCACGATTATTCAGCCTAACTTGTTCTGGCACAAACAGGCGTTCTCGATTGGCTCTGTTCCTATCAAGAAGCTACATTCTACTGATACCCTTGCAACCACTGAAGACGGTTTACAATTCAGAGTGTCAAGAGGTGTTGGATTCTTAGAGAATGAGCAGAAGGTCCGTATTGACTTCAGACCTGCATACGGTGTAATGAATCCGTTCTTTGCTGGTCAAGGGTTCGGCGCTCCATAAACCAATTAGCCCCGGTGAGACGGGGCAAACTATCATGAGGAAAAGAAAATGGCGTTTGATTCAACAGGTTTAAAAGCATTTGGCGGCAAAGGGAAAGCCTTTGACAAGGGCAAGATGTTTGCTTATACAACTTCCGATTCAATGGCAACGGTTAGAGCCTCTGGATATTTCGACGGTGTATCATCTAATCTTGATTCTGAATATTTTATTGCCGTGAAAGCATCTGACGGGGTGAGTCTTTTAGCGTTAACGCGCGACTCTACCGGACTGATACTTACTACTGACACAAATATTCAGGCTATCACTGGCGCTGGTGCTGTTGACGTTATTACAGGCGTGACTCAGTTCACATCTGACGGCGCAGCACAGGCTTTAACTATTGCAGACGGCTACATAGGGCAACGGAAAATTGTTGTTCATGTAGTTGATGGAGGTAGTGGCGTACTAACCCCGGCAAATGGGCTTGGATATACGGATATCACCTTCACGACTGCAGGCGAGGCTGTTGAGCTGATGTTCCTGGCTGGCGGATGGGCAGTAATCGGTTTTGGTGGGCTTACCGCTACATTGCCTGTTATCGCTTAATTGGCACCATAAATTAACAAGGGGGTTTCGGCCCCTTTTCTTGAGGCTAGTTATGTCTGAATTTATAGAGTGGGTCAGGCCGAGCGGTTTACCCATAACGCTGAAGAACACCGAAAACCTAACCAATTACGCAGAGCAAGCAGGCTGGAAACCTGTAAACGATGCAGATCACGAAGCGGTTATTCTTGGTATGGATGACAAGAAAGAGATCGAGCAATACGTTATTGAGGTCTGTGGCGTAGACATAAATCTACAAGGAAAGTTAAACACAGTCCAAAATAAAGCCATCAAAGCGATCCGGGGTAATTATGACAACAGCAAGGCAAATAGTTAACGGAGCAGCCGAGGAGCTTGGCGTAAAGACGGCTGAGATAACTTTAGAGAGTGACGATTTTCAGGCTTTCTTCAGTCGCATGAATGACATGCTGTTAGAGTGGGCCGATAGCGGATTAACACCGGCATTTAAAGAGGTATTTAACGGTGATGACACTATTCAGATCGATTCAAACGCAAGAGGAGCTATTAAATTTGCATTAGCAATAAGATGCGCACCATCATTTAAGAAGCCAATAACGGCTAGCCTCGCTGAAAATGCAAGAGACTCACTATTAAGGCTCCAAACTTCAACAGCATTTATCGGCGATGTTCAATACCCAGATACTCTACCAATTGGATCCGGTAATGAATGCCCCGATTTTGGGTTTTCTCAGGATGATAGGTTTTTCCCTAGCAATTCACAGGAAAATTTTTAAATGCCTAGAACTCCGCTACCTTTGCCATTAGGGTCTTATTTATCTGAAGTTTTACCCCTCGCAGCTCAACGTGTCATTGGCTGGATCCCCGTCGTTAGTGAGCAAAACGCATTAAGCACAAATATTTTATTACAGCGCAACGGGCTGACAACTTTTGCCACTGCCAGCGGAATTTGCCGAGGTCAGCATGTTATGGCCGGGGTTCAGTTTTCTGTTAACGGCACGTCATTATTTACAACAAACTCAGCTGGAGTGGCAACTAATCTAGGTACAATAGCCGGGACTAAGCGTGTCGTCATGGCTGATAGCGGCACTTTATTAGTTATTGTTGTTCCTGGTGGCAATTCATACGTTTGGGACGGCACGACGCTTACACAGATTGTCGATCCAGATTTCCAAGTATCGGATACAGTCTCGTTTTACCGTGGCTTTTTTGTTTTTACCACGACAGACGGCAAGCAACTTTTTGTTTCAAACCTTAATCAACCTTTAGTATTCGACGCTTTGGACTTTGGCAGCGCAGAGGGCGATCCAGATAGAATAGTAACTCAGATTTTAAACCATGACGAGCTAACTGTTTTAGGCTCTGAAACTAGCGAAGTATTTAAACTAGTTGGCGGTTCAGGGTTCCCGCTTGCCATTATACCGGGCGCATTTGGCGAAAAAGGCGCCCACTCGAAATATGGAACCGTTGCCTTTGATAATACCTTCCTGTTTATCGGCGGCGGCGAGAACGAAAAGACAGCGGTATGGCGCAAAACATCAAGCACAAGCGCGGTTAAAATCTCCGACAACGCCACAGACACGTTAATTCAAGAGTTTACAGCGGATGAGATTGCAGAAGCGTTTTGGATGACTTACACGCAGAGAGGGCAACTGTTAGCTATTTTAACCATTAACTCCCAACGTATACCGGGCAGAACATTTGTATATAACGGCACTGCCTCAGTGTTAGCCGGTAAACAGGTTTGGTTTGAATTTCAAACAGGCGTTACGGATGCGCCTTGGCGTGTTAATTCAATAGTTAAAGTGTATGACAAGTTCTTATGCGGCGACTCAATTGATGGCCGAATTGGATTTTTAGATAAAACAGTATTTGAAGACTACGGCGATGTTATGTTTAGGCAGATGTCAACACAGCCATTTGATAATAACGGCGTGACGCTATTTGCAGGCCTATTCGAGGCGACATTTGAAAGCGGTGTAGGTCTTACTACCGGGCAAGGTTCTGACCCGGTTGTTAGGCTAGATTTCTCTGATAACGGCGCAAGAATCTTTAAAAGCGAAACGAAAAGAAAGATAGGCAAAATAGGAAAATACGGACAGCGATCAGTATGGGAGCGGCAAGGTGACTTCCCAGTGTCACGAACCATTAGATTGACAGTAACCGACCCAGTTAGAGCCAATTTAATCAGGATCGCCGCCAATCCAGAGGGGGGATCACAATAATGGCTACACCAATTATCCCGCCGAGGCGAATAGAGGAATTTTTCAAAGAGGACGGCACGTTTACATTAAGAGCGTTTAGATTCTTCGAGGATTTAACCGGCAACACAAATACAAACGCTCAAGATATTGAAGATGATTCAGGTATTGGCGCGCTTAACGCTTTGGTGGTAAGGCTTCAGGCTCAAGTTGGATCGGGTAAGCCGGTAACGGTTGACACAACGGGATTTACAGTTGACACAACAAATCAATTCGCAGATGAGACAGAGGCGTAAATGGCACAACAAACGATTAATATAGGCGCGGCGGCGAATGATGGCACAGGTGACACGTACAGGGACGCATTTGATAAAGTCAACGATAACTTTGGTGAAACATTTCCATTAGCCGAAAACGCCTTAAGTAAGGTTTCATTAGCAGTTCAAACCGTTCTCGGCGAGGTTAACTATACTGGCGGTTTAAAAGTTGATGGGGTGCTGGTAAAAGCGCCAACAAAACGAGTGATTGTTAATGTGTTGGGGGATTTCCCGGCACCAGTTTCAAGCGTGATCACGTTAGCAGACGATACACAGTATCTAATTGGTAACGATGTAAGCTTAGGCCTCAACGAGCTAGTGATGGGAGATAATTGCGCGGTATCGGGCATAGAGTCGGTGGTGGTTACTCTGACATATACCGGCACAGCGGATATGTTCACGATAACAAACAAAAGGGTCAGGATCAGCAACCTAACTATCTCTTGTGCAGCAGGAAGGGTGATTAACTTCGCAGATAATACAGACACCCTATTCAGAATGAACGATTGTTCTGTATCTTGTGCAACATTCGGCTTATTTAACAGCACAGGTACAAACGGATCAACAACTAGATTTACAAATGTTAGCCCATCGTCAATTTCATCAGGTGGCTGCACTATTTTGGGCGATTGGAATACTTGGTTATGGGAGGTTTCATCAACTGTCCTAACGGGCGGAACGTTCTTTAATTTTGGAACAGCAACATTTGATGCGATCATACTTGATCTTATTTTAGCCAACCTTGGCGCAGGTACGACATTAATTAGCGGCGCAGCGGCATCGGCAAACATAAACACAGGCGGAATAGCCGTTGTCACAAGGTTGCTAACGTCTGGCGCGGGAACCGTTCTATCTACAATAACCGTCGATGATGCCCTGTGGAACTTTTTTCATAACGATGATATTGCAGACACCAGACCGGATGGCCTGTTGTCAATGCAAAACAACGCCACGGAAACGGTAATAGTAGCAGCCAGCACAGACGGCTCAAACGCTGTATTAGTGGCCGGCACTTGGGTAGTTGAAAGAGCAAGCCAGATGACCGGTACTACAGCGGGAAGGCTTACCTATGACGGCGGCAAGGACGCAACACTCCCCCTAACCGCATCGGTATCCGTGGAGCCTGCCAGCGGAACCAATATAAACCTATCTGCCTATGTAGCAATTGGTGGGGTTGTTGTCGCAAACTCAAAGCGTTCAAGCGCCGCAAGCAGCGGATCGCCTGCATCAATTACAATTCCCTGGCAAGAAAGCTTTGCAACCGCTCAATTCGTGGAGGTTTTTGTTGAAAACAATGACAACACAACCAATATTTTAGTGTCTAGCGCAATTTCGAGGGCTAACTAATGGCTAAAGACTCGGTATTAGTCGATGGAGTAACGGCGAGTTTAGCGGATACGTTAGAAACGATATTTGGCCCGGCTGAAGAAGACACATTAATTAAGGCGGTTACAGCGTCAAATCCAACGACTATCAATGCGTCTTATCAGATGAACATAGTTCCTGTTAGCGGCGACATAACAAAGCCTGAGATACCTCGTAAAATTGTTATACGGCTAGACGCAGATCCGGGCGCTGATGTGGTGAACCACGTTATACCAAAAGGCGGCACGTTGAGAATATCAACAAGCGCGGCAGACTCGATATCTTTTCGAGTTACAGGGCGAATATTAACCCCTTAGCAATTTTAACTAAATTTTGGTAGAATTGACTAATGGAAATCAGAACATTAACAGCATCGTCCGAGGATTCGCTTATATTAAACGCGATTCTTAATGATCCGCGAGTTAGATCGGGAGTTGGTGAAGATGGAACACCGGATATTGAATATTCAATAAACCATTTTCCGGTGACTTTTTTAGTAACTGTTGATGATCGGGCTGTTGGCTTGATACTTTTTAGACAGAACTCGCTCTATGACATTGACGCCCATATCTGCTTTATTGAACAAGGTCACGCAGTAAGAGCGGCTAAAAAGTGCATTGAAATGTTGGGTGATTATTACGATTGGCGTGTTATTTCGTGCAAATACCCGGCAACAGCAACGGGCGTTAATCGATTAGTTAAACACGTTGGCTTTGAAATGGCCGGGACAATACCAGAATGTTACAAAACGGGCGGTAAGTTTGTTGATATGAATATTTATTTTTTAAGGAGAAAGCTATGCCTCCAGCAATAATCGGCGCGGCAATCGTAGCTGGCGGCTCGATAATAGCCAGCAAACAAGGCTCCAAGGCGGCAGAAGGCGTAGCGGCGGCAGGAGAGCGAGGCGCAGAGGCTGGGATAGCTGAGCAGCGGCGACAGTTTGACGTTGCGACAGGATTGCAGCGACCGGCACTTGAAGCTGGCGATCTTGCCCGTCAAGAGCTTCTTGCGTCATTAGGTTTATCAGGTCAAGAGGCGGAGGGCCAATTCTTTGATCGATTCAAGGAAACTCGCGGTCAACAATTCCTACGTCAACAGCAAGAGAAAGCCACCACGCGCAACGCGGCGGCATTGGGTCAGCGCCTGGGCGGTAACGTCCTAACGGCATTGCAAGAGCAAGCAGAGGGGCGCGCAGCGGGGCGTCTTGGCGAATTCCAAAACAGACTTGCATCACTCGCGGGAGCAGGACAAACGGCGGCAACTCAAACCGGGCAATTCGGGCAGCAAACAGGTGCTAACGTGGCAAATCTACAGCAAGCAGGCGCACAAGCAAGAGCATCGGGAATACTTGGGCAAAACCAAGCTCTACAGCAGGGAATTAGCGGCGTTACCGGGGCGATAGGGCAATTGCCGTTCTTTGGCGCTCAAACCCCTTCAACCGTTCCGCCGCCGCCTTCACTTGGTCCGCAGTTTCCCTTAAGTGGCAGTGCTG